>ODAJ012190882.1_pt1 | contig 25348 bp, 22 predicted proteins | sample 1539241 | NCBI WGS metagenome assembly ODAJ01 (sample SAMN02144231, study PRJEB22623) | gut metagenome | biome: sheep rumen | host: Ovis aries | place: New Zealand
TGTTGGTTTTTCTTTGTTTTTATTGGTTTTTGAAAGGCTACGGGTAGGCGAGCTTGCTCGGGAATGAAGACGCAGAGCGTTCAACCAACTATATCTTTTAGTATATTACCCCTAAAACAAAATTTTTGGTGGTACGATTGCGGATAATCATAAAAAATAATTGGGAAAAACATCCGTGAGATGTCCCGATTTTGAAAAAATATCATTACATTTGCAGACGAAACGGGCGAGCGGCGGCCTCTTTGCCGACGTCCCGCCAATCACTCGGGAACAATCTCAACAACAAAAACAAATACACAATGGGTTTAATAGGAGCAATTATCGTAGGCGCTATTGCCGGCTGGCTGGCTGGTAAGATTATGCGCGGAGGCGGCTTCGGCTTCCTCGTCAATCTGCTGCTCGGTTTGCTGGGCGGCATTGTGGGCGGATGGATCTTCCGCCAGTTGGGCATAGAATGGAGCAACGGCTGGATAGGCGAGACTGGCACAGCCGTGGTGGGAGCCGTAGTGGTGCTCTGGGTGGCTTCGCTCTTCAAGAAGAAGTAAGCCCGAATCCATATTCCATTTTAGGGATTTTCCTCTGCAGCAGTAGGGGAAAATCCTTTTTGTTTTGTCCTTTTTCATGTTACTTTGCAAACGGAAACTTAAAGAAACACATTGTTCAAAGTCCCAAAAACCAATGATTAGAATAACCCCTAAAACCAACACCAACATGAAAAAGAACATCATTCTCATGGCACTGGCACTCATCGTGACCCTGCCCTCGTCGGCACAATACCGCCCCTACGGAGGTTACCGTCGGCCCTACACCCGTCCGGCAGCTCCCGCCCGCAGATCCTACGGCGAGCCGTTTGTCTATTACGGATTCCGCGTTGGTGCCACCGGTTCCACCGTCAAGTCCGACGACCCCTATCTGGACGGAGGAACCATGAAGTCGGGCTTCAACGCCGGCCTGACGCTCGGCGTGATGCTGAGTCCCACTACGCCCCTTTTCTTCGAAACGGGCTTGCAATACACCGAAAAGGGCGGCAAGGGAACCTACAACGGCAACAAAACCACCTACCAGCTGAACTACATCGAGGTGCCTCTGGTGGTGAAGTATCAGTACAAGATTGACAATAACATCGCCATTACGCCTTTCCTCGGCGGCTACGTGGCCGGTGGCGTGGGCGGCAATATCAAGGACGTGAACAGCCGCTACGCCGAGAGTTCTTTCTCCGACCGGAATTTCCGACGTTTCGACGGCGGTCTGCGCGTTGGCTGCGGACTCATGCTCGACATGTTCTATCTGGAGGCGGGCTACGATGCCGGACTGGCCAACATCAGCAACGACTCGTTCGACAGTTCGCACACGGGCTCCTTCTTTGCCAACGTGGGAGTCAATTTCTGAAAAAACTTTCGCGTCGGTGGCCGATAGTCTCTGAAAATTGCGTATTTTTGCATCCAGAAAACCTCTAAATCACCAAAAACATGGAACAACTACGCAACGAACAACTCACCATCGAGGTCTCCGAACACGGAGCCGAACTGCAAAGCGTCAAGGACGCTGAAGGCAAAGAATATCTCTGGCAGGCCGACCCGCACTTCTGGGGTCGGCACTCGCCCATTCTCTTCCCCCTGGTTTGCGGCGTGTGGAAAAACAAATACCGCACCGAGGGCAGCGAGTTTGAGCTGGGACGCCACGGATTTGCTCGCGACAGCGACTTCAGGCTCATCAAGAAAACGGCCGACCGCGTCACCTTCGCACTGGAAAGTTCTGAAGACACGCTCAAGGTTTATCCCTACCATTTCGTGCTCTCGGTGACCTACCGTCTGGAGGGCAACAAGATTCACGTCATCTGGCACGTTCACAACACCGACACGCGCGAGATTCATTTCCAGATTGGTGCCCATCCCGCCTTCAACCTGCCCGACGTCGGCGAGGGCGAACCCATGCACGGACAGCTGCTCTTCGACAACCCCGGCCCCCTGAAACGCATCGTGGGCAACATAGAGGGGTGCATCACCCATGACCACACGGAAATCGCCACGAAGAACGGTGTATGGAGCTTCACCGAAGAGGATTTCAAAGACGACTCACTGCAGTTTGACAACTGTCAGCTGCACAAAATCAGCATTCTCGACCGTGCTTACAACCGTGTGGTGACCGTCAGTTTCAACATGCCCTGCGTGGCGGTGTGGAGTCCCTACGGCAAGAACGCGCCTTTCGTCTGCATCGAGCCATGGTTTGGAGTGAGCGACCACGTGGAGTACGACGGCCAGCTGAAAGACAAATATCTGATGAACCACCTGCATCCCGGCGCTTCGTTCATGAGCGAATATGTGATAGAGATTGGAGAGTAAGGACAGCGTCTGTTTCCATCTCCCACAAAGAATCGAGGAGCCGACAACGACCACGTGCGCAACGTGTCGTTGTCGGCTCCTCGATTCTTTGTGGGAGAACAGTCTGTGTGTAGAATCAATAGGCTATCTCTACCAGCCGCTCCTTGTTGGTGTAGGTGGCGTAGCCGGGGGCAACGGTCAGGCTGCCCTTGGCGTCGAGCGGATTGCTGTTGGCGCTGTAGCTGTAGATGCCGCCGCCGCTGATGCTGATGTCCATGTCCGACTTGATGCCCTTGGGCGAGGAGAGGCCCTTCGTGCCCAGGGTCACCACGTTGAGCTTGCCGCCCGTGAAGTAGAGGTTCATGTTGGCGTTCACGCCCTTGCCGCCGTCGCCCGACGACTTGATGCTGACCGTGCCCGCGCGCATGGTGAAGGTGCTGTCGCACTTGATGCCTGCGCAGCTGGTGGTGTCGGCATCCTCCACGATGGCGTTGCCCGTGGTGATGATGGTGGTGCGTCCGCCGAGAATCTCCACGTGCTTGTCGCAGTTCAGCCCCTTGGCGCCATTGCCCCTCACCTCGATGTTCAGCACACCGCCACCGATGATCAGACCGTCCTTGGCCTTCACGCCGTTGTTGACGGTGCTGTTGACATACACCTTGCATCCGGGACGGAAGCGGATGTAGTCGTCGCTGGCAATGCCGTTCTTGCAATGGGCAAGGACGATGAGTTTTCCTTTGCCGCTGAACACCATCTGGCCTTCACTGAAAAGTGTTCCGCGCTGGTCCTCGTTGCCTACCGAAGTGTAGGTTGTGCCGTCGGTGAGTGTGTTCTCCGTTCCTTCGGCCAGCACCACATAGAGCGTTTTGTTGCCCTGGTTGTTGATGGCGGCTCCCGTGGGGTTGGCTATTTTCACACCGTTCAGTTCCAGTTTGTATTTGTTCTCGCTATATACCTTCAGCGAGCCGTCGTTGGTGGCGCCGCTAAGGGTGTAGGCCATGTCCTTCTGGGTGCTGGTGATGGTGACGTGCGCTCCACTCTTGTTCACCGTGAGGTTCTCCACGTCGCCCGTGACGGTGGCTTCCGTGCCGTCGAAGTGGATGTTGACCTGATGGCTGAATGTGCTGTTCTCCACGTAGTCGTTGTCGTCGGCCGAGAAAGTTTCCGCCGGTTCGTCGAGGTCGCTCTCGTCGATGGCGATGTCCATGGGCACGATGGTTTCCTCGGTTGTTTCGCCGGTGCCGCCCTTGTTTCCGTTGGTGTAGGCGCTGAAGTCGGTGTCGTCGCTCTGGCAGGCCGTTGTTGCGGCGGCCAGCGTCAGCGCCAGCAGGTATGTGAGATTCTTTTTCATGTGTTTCCTTTGCTCAATCATTTTTTTGTGGGGGTGGGGTATCATTTCTTTTTTTCAATTCCACTTGCAGCCAAGTTTCAGAACTTCAGCTTGTAGCTCAGGCCCAGGATGTGGCGGTTGGCTTCGTTGTCATCGTCGTCGCTGCTCACGTTCTGGTAGCGGTAATAGAGTCCAATGACGTGCTTCTTCTTGATTTTCCAGTCGGCGCCAATCGTGTAGCGTGTTTTCTGCAACGACCATGCGTTGAACAGTTCCACGCTGGCGTAAGGGTCAATCTTGCAGTGGGGAATGTTGTACTCCACTTGCAGTCGGCTGCGCAGAACGCTTTTCCCCTTTCCGTTCACAACGGTCGGCTCCCACCATGAGTTGTCGAAATCCCAACGGTCGGTGGTGCGCTCGGGGCGCCAGGTGTATTGCCACCGCTCGCGCAAGGAGAAGCTCAGGTTGCCCCAGTCAATGCTTCCTGTGAGCGACAGGTTCAGCCGGTGGCGCGTTCCCCAATGTGAAGGCCGCCAGTTGTTGTATGAGCCGTCCGCATTGTAGGTTATTTTCTCGGGGTCGTTGTCGTAGAGGAAGATGTAGCCCGCCGAGAGTTTCAGGCCGCGCACAATCTTGTAGTCGGCGTTCACGCCCGCCGACCAGCGGTCGGCCGTCTTGCTGTTGTTGCGTGTGCGGAATTCGCCTTCGGCACCAATGGTGAATTGTTGGTTGATTTTCTTGTCGGCCGCCACCGAGTACCAAACGCCCATGTCGTCGCCCTGCGCCCAAACCGACAGTGTGGGCAAGGCCATCAGCAATAGTGCGACGAGTCCTCTTCTTGTTCTTGTTGCTTTCATGCGCCTATCCCTCCTGTCCCGACAATTCGGTGATTTTCAGTTTCAGTTTGTTATCGACAGAGTTCGACCCGCTGATTTTCTTGTCTTCGTAAACCACTTTCAGAATGGCCATGTCGCGCATCAAATCCACTCCGCCCACTTCCACCTTGATGGCATTGATGCCAAGGCGCTGCTTCAGGTCGTCAAACAGTTCGTTCTTCCGTTCGGGCTTGGTCAGTTCCAGCCGGTCGTACTGAATCAGCTTGACGGGTTGCACCTTCAGGTGCCACTCGCAAATTCTGATGGCCAGCATGATGATGAGGTTGGTGGCCAGCAGCTCCACCAGCGTCACCGATTCGGCCAGTGCATTGACCACGGCCAGGGTGATGAGCACGAAGAGATAGGTCATTTCGCGCACGGGCATGGTGTCGGTGCGGTAGCGCATGATGCTGAAAATGCCGAAGAGTCCTATGCCGATGCCTATGCCCGTCTTGCCCTTCATGTCCTCGAGCACAAATATCATGAAGAACACAAGGAAGAAGATGGCCACGGAGATGAGCATGAACGTGAAGCAATACTCGCGCCGCTTGCTCTTGACGTAATACATGTGGCGGATGATGATCCAGTTGACCACTACCAGGATGAAGAAGCGCACCAGCATGTGGGCAAATCCTTCGGAGAATGAGAAATCTAAAAAGTCCATATTGTTCTTTTTTGTTGTTTTTGTTTCGAAGTGTCGAAGTCGCGATGTTTCGGTTTTCCGTTATGTCGCTGTTGTCATTGTCGTTGTCGTCCTCGTCGTCACGTTGTTGTCGTCACGTTGTCCCTTCGGTCCTCAGCAGTTTGTTGATTTCTATGAGCTTCAGCTTGAAGCGGTTGACGCGCAGTCCCGGATGGGTGAGCGCCGAGCCCATGCAGTATTTGCTGAATCCGTGGGGCATGATGCGCAGTTGGCGCAACATGGCGAGCACCGGCGAAGGGCAGAGTCCGTCGCGCTTGAGCTCGACCACCACCAGCGGCCCCATGTCGATGGCTTTGCCCGAGCGCAGATGGCTGAAGCAGAGGTTGGTGTCGATGGTAAGCCGTTCGGTGCGGGCCCTGTTCACCAGGGTCACCCTGTTGAAGCGGTTGGCCAGCGATGGCGTGAGGCTGTGGACGTCGTAGTGCAGATGCTGGTTCAGAAACGATTGCTTCGTGTTGTCGTCAAGATTCATGTCTTCCACCGGCAGTCGTTTCTTTTTCGTGCGTCCGTGGTTGTTCTTCGTTTTCACCTCCATGAACTGCAGGTGCGAGTCAACGTATGTGCGGAAGCGCAGTTTCTGTCTTCCGGCATGTCCCACCTGGTGCATGTTGTACATGTCGAAGTCGTCGGTGTCGAAGTAGGTGGTTTCGTAGTGCATGCAGCGCGCCCCCTCCGTCTGCTGTACGAAATACTCGTCACGAGCCATGGCCAACAACTCGCGCAACCGCCCTTCGGTGGTTACGAATTTTGTGTCGATACGGTTCATCAGCCGTATGCCACTCATCTCTTCGAGTGTAATGGGTTGGTAGCTCGTAAGCAGGTTATCGTATGTCATAATTTTAGTTTTTTGTCTTTAGGGGTAGCAGTAGTTGGGGGAAAACTGTTCGCTTTACGGCTACAAAGGTAATGAAAACACTGCGAATACAAAAAATAAAAAGAACCAACTGCTCTTTTTTTCAACAAACAGGCGTTTTTTTGCGCAAACAAGTGCTTCCCAGCGATTTGTCAAACACTTTTTTCTGCAAAAAGACGCCTGTTTCTGTTTTTTTTACGCCCGTCAGTCCCTACTTCCCCAAAAACTTGGTGCTGAGATATTGGTTGAACGCATCTTTATACATGTCGCCAATGGGGATGTAGGTGTCGGCATCCATGATGATGCGGTTTTTGTTCACCTCCTGAATCTTCTTCAAGTTGACGATGTACGAGCGGTGTACGCGCATGAACGCGTTTGAGGGCAGCCGTTCCTCCAGTTTCTTCATGGCCAAGAGCACGATGAGCGGTTTCGGCTGGTGCTCCAGATAGATGCGCAGATATTCGCTCATGCCCTCCACGTAGCGTATGTCGGCCACGTTGACGCGCACCACCTTGTATTCGGTTTTCAGGAACAGGGCGTCGTCCTCGTCAACGGCCGAAACCACGGCGGTGTTCATCAGGTCGTATTGTGCCTTCACCTTGTTGGCGGCGCGCTTGAAGTCGTCCAACCCAAAAGGTTTCAGCAGGTAGTCGGTGGCGTTCACGCGGAATCCCTCCACGGCATACTCGGCGTAGGCCGTGGTGAACACCACCAACGGCGGCGCTGCCAGCGAGCGCACGAACTCCATGCCGTTGAGGTCGGGCATGTTGATGTCAACGAAGATGGCGTCAATCTGCTCTTTGTTCAGGAAGGCGCGGGCCTCGAGTGCGCTTTGGCACTCGGCCACCAGTTCGAGAAACGGGTTTTTTTCGATGTAGGAAGCCAGCTGCTGCAATGCCAGTGGCTCGTCGTCGATGGCTAGAACACGTATCATAGAGCTATGTTTTTTCTTGTTTTTGTTATTTTTGTTTCTGTTTCTTTCTCTGTTTCTTTTCCTTTTCCCGCCTGTTGTCTTAGGCTTGTTGCGATTTTTCCGCCAAGGGAAGCAGCGGAATGGAGAGCCTCACGTCATAGACCTTTGCCTCGTCGGTGATGTCGAGCGTGTAGTCGTTTTCGTAAATCAGTTGCAGCCGCTGGCGCACGTTGGCCAGCCCCACGCCGCCGTGGGTGTCGTCCGAGGCGTCAATCTTGCTGTTGCGGCAGACGAACTTCACGCGCTCGCCCTCGATGATCATTTGCACGTCGATGAACGATTCATGGCGGTAGCTCACCCCGTGCTTGAAGGCGTTCTCCACGAAGGTGATGAAGAGCAGGGGCGGCACACTCTTTTCGGGCACAGCCGTGGGCATGTTCACCGAGATTTTCACATGGTCGGTGTAGCGTATTTTCATCAGCGTGATGTAGTTGTTCAGAAAGTCCATCTCGCGCTGCAGGGGCACCGTGGCCTTGGCTCCCTCGTAGAGCACGTAGCGCATGAGTTTCGAGAGCTCCAAAATGGTTTCCTTGGCCTTCTCGGGGTTGATGTCCACCAGGGCGTGGATGTTGTTGAGCGTGTTCATGAAGAAGTGCGGGTTGATTTGATACTTCAGATACTCCAGCTGCTGCTCCAGGTTCTTGCTGGCCAGTTCGTCCATCTTCTTGGCGTCACCGGCCGACTTGAAGTAGAGCTTCACACCCAGGTTCATGCCCAGCATGAGCACCAACACCACCAGCAGCACCAGATCGTGTTCGCCGAAGAACAGCGGTGGCCGATGAATGCCAGGAGCGGGGCCTTTCATCATTGAGCCTTCCACGCCCGGACCTTTCTTTCCCATGTCAAACGGTTTGCCTTGGGGTGGGGCGGCCATGTCGGTGGGCATGGGGGGACGGTGCGGGTCGTTCATTTCAGGACGTTGGCCGGGCATGGGCGGGCGGTGGTGGTCGCTTGAGCAGTGGTAGAGTGCGAAGAGCGCCACCAGCGTCAGCACCAATGTGAAGTAGAGCGGCTTGCGATGCTTATTGACGAGCAGCGGTGCCAACAGGAAGTTGTGGATGAGGAAAACCACGAAAAATGCTCCCAGTGTGCGCCACACCACCATGATTTCCGTCCACGAGAAAGGGGCGTTCGCATCGTGCAGCGAGCGGACGTAAGATGAAAAGACGGGGATGAGAAGCAGCAGGCCCCACAGGACAAGGTAAACGAGGTTTTCTTTCAGATTGTTGCTTCTTGTTAGGGGTAAAAGTTTCTTCATAAGCTCAGGGGTAATTGTTTCTTCGATAGATCGGGGGGGTGTTTCTTCAATAGCTCAGGGGGAGATGTTTCTTCGATAGATGGGGGGAGATGTTTCTTCGATAGCTCAGGGGGAGATGTTTCTTCAATAGCTGGGGATGATTGTTTTTCAAAAGCTCAAGGGTAGTAATATTATTGGTTATAGTTACAGACCCCACCCCCAGCCCCTCCCCTTGAAGGGAGGGGAGACTCCGCACAGTTTTTCAATGAGATTTTGCATAGTTTTTCAATGAAACTCCGCATGGTGTGTCAGTGAGGCTCCGCGCGGTCTCCCCTCCCTTCAAGGGGAGGGGCTGGGGGTGGGGTCTGTAACTTTCCGTATCATCTTTCTGTATCTTCCAGTATTTTTTTGTAACTTTCCGTATCATCTTTCTGCATCATCTTTCTGTATCTTCCAGTATTTTTCTGTATCTTTCTGTAACTTTCCGTATCATCTTTCCATATCTTCCCGCATCTTCCCGTATCTTTCACTATCTTTTCCATGCCAAGTTGTTTTTGAGTGAATACAAAATGAAAAATGCAGTCGTGAGGAGAATGATTCCGGGGAGAGTGGGCTGCGGTCAATAGTTCGACAGCTCTACTGTGCTGCCGCCGCTGACGCTGCCCCCCATGTTGCCGCAACCGTTCCACACGCTGGTGCCGCCGCTGACGCTGACACCCGACTTCAGGCTGGGCGTAGAGGATGTATAGACCACCAGCTTCTGCTTTTCGCCGCCAGGGCCGAATCCTCCGCCACCGCCGCCCCATCCGGGAGCATGGTTGGGGGCTGTGGACGTGCTGGCAGGAGTCATGAACGCACCCACCAGCGTTCCGCCGTTGTAGAGGGCATACCATGTGTTGCCGCTCCAGTTGCTGGCGCTGCGGCATGTGCCGCCGCTGATGCTCGCCCCTTTCTCCAAATCGCCGATGGCAAAGATGGTGCCGCCCGTGACGTAGAGCTTGTATTGACTCTCGGTGTTGGCGTCGATGGCCACCTCGGCGCCGCCTGCGCTGGCTGCAAAGATGGTGCCGCCCTGGATGTAGCAGTTTCCGTTGGCGTCGATTCCGTCGTTGTTGGTGGAGTGGGCATAGACGTAGCCTCCCTTCACGTAGAGGTGGCTGGCCGAGTTGATGCAGTCGTCGTAGGCGGTGCAGGCCACCTCGCCGTCGCTGATGGTGAGCACGGCCTTGCTCTCCATGCCCTCGGCTCCTTGGCCGCTGGTGCTGATGCTGATGGTGCCGCCGCTGATGTTGATGTTGCCGTCGGCCTTGATGCCCTTGGGCGACGATTTGTAGTTGCTGCCCAGACGGTCCAGTGTGCGGTCGTCGCCCGAATAGCCGTTGTAGAGCCGGCCATTGGCATAGACCACTCTGCCGCCCGAAGTTGTCACGCTGAGTGTGCCTCCGTTGCATGTGAAGGTGCCGTCGGCGCTGATGCCCTTGCCACCGTTGCCTGAGCTGCTCAGACTGATTGAGCCTCCGCTGACGGTGGTGTTCCCGTCGCTGCTCAGACAGGCTGCAGCCTTGGTCTTCTGGTCGTCGGTGTCCCACGTGCCGTTGCCCGAGGTTGTGCAGCTGATGGTGCCTCCGCTCACGGTGATGTCGCCCTGGGCCTTGATGGCTTTGGCTGCATCGGCCGTGACGCTGATGTCGAGTGTGCCGCCCAGCAGATAGACGTTGCCCGAGTCTTCGTCGTCGTGACCCGAGGTCTCGCCCGTCGAAGCGGCGCCGTCAAGGTCGCACTGCAGTCCGTCGTCGCCCACACCGCTGATGCTGAGCGCACCGCTCTCAACGAGGAAATACTCGTTGCAGCTGATGCCGTCCTTGGCTGCCTGCACAATGTTGAGGGTGGCGTTTTTCAGCGTCATGTAGTCGCCGCTCTTGATGGCGTGGGCGAAGCGCCCGTAAATGTTGAGCGTGCCTTTCTGCTTGAACTCGACATGGCCTTTCACGTAGAGGCAAGCCTTCTGGGTCAGGTCTGCGGTGGGGTTGGCGCAGTCGGTGAGCGTGTTGGTGGTGCCCTCGGTGAGCTTCAGGTTGATGCGCTTGCCGTTCAAGATGCATACGGCAGCTCCCGAATAAACAGGCGTGGCATTGGTCAGCGCGAGGCCGTCCATCTGTATGGTGGCTTTGTACGCGCCGTTCATGCAGAATTCGCCGTCGGCTGATGTGCCCGACAGCACGTAGGTGATTTCTTCGCCGTCAACAGCGTCGGTGTTGGTTTGGGTGATGTTCACATGCGCCCCTTTCACCTCGGCGCTGACGTAGGGGGCCACGTTGCCCGCCACGCTGACCGTGGCCTCGGTGCCGTCGTAACTCACGCCGACCTGGTTGTTGGTCACCTCGTCGGCGCTGACGTCCATGCACTCGATGTCGGCTATGCTGAAGGTCTTGCCGCCGATGGTGAGCATGGTGCCCCCCTCGGCGTAGGTCATGGTGCCCGCCTGCTCGGCGGTGAAATTGTAAACCACGCGCCCAAGGCTCACCTTGAGCGTCTGGGCCGTGGCTGTCAGGGCCGCCACGGCCATGAGTATGCAAACTGTGCCGATGCGCTTCATTTCACTACTTGTTTATAGGTTCGTCCGTTCTTCTTGATGATGTAGATGCCGCTGCGCGACATGTCGGCCACGCGCACACCGTCGAGCGTGTAGATTTCGGTGGCCTCCGAGCCGTTGGTGGCTGAGGGGTGGGTCTCCACGGCACCGATGCCCGTTGTCGAGGCTTCGTTGCTGAAGAACATGGTGGCCAGATTGGCCACGGGGATTGTCAGCTGCGTGGTGCCGTTGGTGACAAGGGCGTTCGCTCCGTCGAAGGTGATGGTGGCGCCCAGGGCTTCCACCGTCTGCGTGGTGCCGTCCTGAAGGCTGAACACCAGGTAGTCGTAGCCGTCGTTGGCCACCGCTGCCAGTGGAACGGCGAGGCTGAGCAGTAAGCTGGTAACTAGTTTCTTCATCATGATTCTTTCAGTTTCAGTTTCTTAGGTCTGGATAATTTGAATTTTAAACACGGATATGGGCTTTGGCTCGGATGGAATGCGGATTCTTCTCCTTGCGTTGGCAGACGCTTGCAGTCATCATTCAGGACTACAGGGGGTTGCCCTTATAGAGAATAACCCGAAAAGTGGCGGATTGTTGCCTCCGGACGGTTTGTTTTTTCCGTCCAGAGGCTTGGGGCTTTCATTGCCTTAGGGCCTGCGTCGCGTTTCGGCTTACCATCGTCCGCCCGGCATTCCACCCGGCATGCCGCCACCCATGCCTCCCGAGAAGTTGCTCGTGGTGAGCATGGAGTTGAGCGTGAGGCTGCTCAGCGTGGTGCCGCCCGACGCTGTGGCCTTGTCGATGAATCCGAAGAACTCACTTCCCGAGGCCGTCACGCTGGCTCCCGTGGCGAGCGTGTAGTTGCTGCCTTTCTGCATTGATGGTGACGAGACGAGCACCGTGGCCTGCTGATAGGAGCGTGGCAGAAGGAAAGCAAAGAGGTTCTGCCCGTCGGCGCTGTCGAGCGTCAGATATTGTCCGCCCGCGAGGCTGCTCACTCCCACGATGGCCACGGGCTGCTTGGCCGTGCTCTCCGAGGGTGCCGACGAGCCGCCGCCGATGCCGATGACGGTGCCGCCGCTGATGGTCATGGTGTTTTGGTCGCAGTCGAAACCGTCCTCGGGCTGGGTGGTTCCGATGCCGATGACCAGTCCGCCACTGATGGTGAGCGCGCCGTTCGAGTCGATGCCGTCGTTGTTGGTGGCGTAGGCAAAGACGTAGCCGCCGCTGACGGTCATCTCCTTTTTCGAGTTGATGGCGTCGTCGTAGGCATAGACGCCCACGCTGCCGGCCTTGATGCTGAGCTTGCCCTTGCTCTCGATGCCCTCCGAGCCTTCGCCGCCCAACGTGCGCACCATCAGGTCGCCGCCGCTGACGGTCAGTTCGGTGTCACTCTTGATGCCCTTGGCCGACGTGTCGTAGTTGCCGTAGGTGTATTTTCTGCCCTCGGTGATCACGCGCAGTGTGCCGCCTTCAATGCTGATGGTCTGGTCGGCGCTGATGCCCTTGCCGCCCGCGCCGGTGCTCTTCACGTATAGCTCGCCTGCGGTCATGGTGAAGGTGCTGTCGGCCTTGATGCCCGCTGCACCCGTAACGTCGCCTTCGTCGGCATCGTACTCGCCGCCGCCGGTGGCGATGAGCGTGGTGCGCCCACCGTCAATCTGCACATGGCCGTCCGTGGTCATGCCCTTGGCGGCCGTGCCCGATGTCTCGCAGTTGATGACCCCGCCGCGCACCCAGATGCCGTCGTTGCTCTTGACGCAGTGGCCCGCCGTGGCCGTCACACTGATGTTGTTGCCGGGGCGGAACACGATGTAGTCGTCGCTCACGATGCCGTGCTTGGCATTGGCGCTCACGCGCAGACTGCCGCTGCCGCTGAACAGCAGCTGCCCCTCGCCGAAGAGGGTGCCCTTCATGTCTTCGCCCTCGGTGGTGGTATAGGTGGTGCCGTCGGCCAGCGTGTTTTCTGTGCCGTCGGCCAGCACCACGTAGTGGCGTTTCTTGCACTGCGAGTTGATGGCGGCCCCCGTGGGGTTGGTTATGCTCACCCCGTTGAGCGTGAGCATCAGTTTCTTTTCGCTGTATATTTTCAGCGAACCGTCGGTGGTTTGGCCGCTCAGTTCCAAGGCCAACCCCTTGGCCGTGGAAGTCACCACCACGTGGGCGCCCGAAGTGGTCACCTCCACGCCGTCGGCGCTGCCCGTCACCGTGGCCGACGTTCCGTCGAAGCGTATGCCGATGCGGTTGCTTTCGGTGTAGTTCTCCACCATGTTCTCGTCGTCGGAGTTCACCGTCAGTGCGGCCTCGTTTGTCAGCGCACTGGTGTTCAGCGCCACGTCGAACGTGGCCAGCTCGCCCGTCAGCGCGCTGGCCGCTCCGCCTTGGGCATTGCCTGCCGGCGTGTTGCTGCTGTGTGGGGTTTGGCCGTTGTTGCCCGTTGCCGAAGTGTCCGCCCAGTCGGAGAAACTGTCCTCCTGCGAACACGAAACCATGACAGCCAGCATGGCCGTCATGGTTGTCATCGTATGAAACAATTTTTTTACCTTCATAATGCGTATTGCTTTTTGTGGTTTTTTTGTGGGTGGGGTTGTTTTTTCACCAGACAAAGGTAGGATGTTCTGACCGTTTTGCAAAAAATAATCAGCGAACACCCCTTTTCGTTCAGCAAACCGGGTTTCTTTCGTTCAGCAAACCGGGCTTCTCAGCCATTTGGACCAAGCTGGTAATGGCCGCGAATGGGCGAGGCTTGCTTTCCAAAAACTGGGAGAACTGCTGGTTTTGTAAAGATAGTTCGCCGTTTTTAACGCTGTTTTAACACTGTAGAGCGCGTTGAAAGTCAGAAAATGTTTTGTCTTGGCAAATATGCGGAAAATGCTGATTTTGCTAAAATGTTGTCTTTCAGCTGTTTGTCGAAATATCGTCGAACGTTGTTTTCGTAGCGTCGGGAGATAAAAAAATATCTCCCGACGTTATTAAAAAAGTGTGCAGCCAAAAAGTGGGGAAGGATGGCATTTAAAATGTTAAAATCCTGCACAAAACCGCGGTTTTGTGCAGGATTTTGGCCTGTTTTGGGAAATAAGAAAAACAAGGCGAGGGGCGAAACGCTCAAAAAACATGCACAAAAATGTGGTTTTGTGCATGTTTGGCTTCTAGAATGAATCTGGAGCCGACAAATGCCTGTGTAAAGATTATTCAGAAAGCCAAAACCGATTTGTCCAGCTCGTCGAGCCGATGGCAGCGTCAGTAACCCTTTCGGTATTTGCCTTCCTCTTTGTCTTCGAGCATGCTCAGGTAGGAGGCGTAGCGGCTTTGGGCGATGTAGTGGTCCTCGACGGCTTGGCGGACGGCGCAGTCTGGTTCGTGCGTATGAGTGCAGTTGGAGAAACGGCAACCCTTGGAGAATCGGAAGATGTCTTTGAAGTAGCCGCAGATTTCCTCAGGCTCCATGTCGAAGGTGCCGAAGCCCTTGATGCCGGGCGTGTCGATGGCCCAGCCGCCCATGGGCAGCCGCAGCATTTCGCTGAAGGTGGTGGTGTGCATGCCCGTGTTGTGGGCATAGCTTATTTCGGCCGTGCGCAGCTTTACTCCGGGTATGAGGCGGTTGAGCAGCGTTGATTTGCCCACACCGCTGTTGCCGCTGAAGAGGGTGATTTGGTCGCGGAGCAACTGGTTGAGCTCGTCGATGCCGTCGCCGCGGGTGGCCGAAACGGCCACGCACTGGTAGCCTACGGTGCGGTAGAGTTCCATCATCAGTTGCTGGTAGCGCTGTTCGTCGTCGCTGAGCAGGTCGGTCTTGTTGAATACAAGCACCACGTTCACCCTGTAGGCCTCGGCCGAAGCCAGGAAACGGTCGATGAAGGTGGTGGAAGTCTGGGGGTAGTTGACGGTGACGATGAGGAAGACCTGATCAACGTTGGCGGCGATGATGTGGCTCTGCTTCGAGAGATTGGGCGACTTGCGAACAATGTAGTTGCGGCGGTCTTCAATGGCGGTGATATAGGCTACCGAAGCCCCCGCCAAAGCCTCCTCCGACTCCCCCTGGGGGGAGGGATTTTCTGTGCGTTGGGTCTTCCCCCCTTTAGTGGGGTTTAAAGAGAGGCTTGGAGAGGATACCTGCACCTCCACCCTGTCGCCCACGGCGATGGGATTGGTGCTGCGGATGCCCTTCAGTCGGAAGTTTCCTTTGATTTTGCAGTCAATGGTGGTGTGCCCGTCGTCAGCGAGGACGGTGTACCAGCTGCCGGTGTTCTTGATAACGAGGCCTTTCAAGTGGTGATGGTAGTTTGGCCCCCCGAAGCCCCCTCCGACTCCCCCTGGGGGGAGAGAAAAGACTCAACTCGCGGAAAGTCCCTCCCCCCAGGGGGAGTCGGAGGGGGCTTTTTTCGGGGGGCTCTCAGTTTATACGGTCATGATTTCCTTGTTCTTTGCGGCCAGCAAGTCGTCAAGCTTCTTGATGAACTTGTCGTGGAGCTTCTGCAGTTCGAGCTCGGCGTCCTTCTCGTTGTCCTCGCTGAGTCCGTCCTTGATGGCTTTCTTCAGTTTGTCCTTGATGTCGGCGCGCACGTTGCGCACTTCCACCTTGGCTTTCTCGCCAATCTTGTTGCACTGCTTCATCAGCTCCTTGCGGCGCTCCTCGGTGGGCTGGGGGATGCCCAGGCGGATGACCTCGCCGTTGTTCTCGGGGGTGATGCCCACGTCGCTGTCCATGATGGCCTTCTCGATGTCGCGGATGGTCTTGCGGTCCCAAGGCTTGATGGCGATGGTGCGCGCATCGGGAGTGGTGACGGTGGCTACTTGGTTGAGTGGCACTTTCTGGCCATAGGAGTTTACTCTCACTCCGTCGAGGATGGCCACGTTGGCGCGTCCGGCACGAATGCGGTTGAGCGACTCTTCGAGGAACATGGCTGCCATCTCCATGCGCTCTTCGCTATCGCTGAGGGTTTGTTTTACGTCTAACATTTTTGTTGTGTTTTTAATGATTTTGAGTTTCCAGTCATGTTTTATGGTTACAAAAATAATGCTTATATTTGAAAAGTGCAAAAATTTTGGTGTGATTTTTGACTTTCTGTGCAAAACGGCCTTTTTTCGGGCGCAGGCTGCCTGTTTTTTCAGGCCCGTGCTGTCGGCCTTTTTCTGACAAAAGAAAACGGGCCAACTTCACAGCCGACCCGTTTGGATTGTACGTTTTGTTAAGAAAACAATTTGATAGGTACAAATATGCTTATTTGCTGTTTCACGTTTCCACAATTGCATGATTTCATCCTCTTCACAATTCAGCATTGTTCGTGGTGAAACATGAATTGCCTGTTACAACTTGGTGATGACGCCTTTCTCGGTACTCTCAATGAAGCGGATGATGTTCTGAATCTCAGGGCTGTCGGGCACCTGTTCCTTGATTTGCATCACAGCGTCGAAGAGGCTGGTCTGTCCGTGGAACACCAGCCGGTAGGCGTTGGCTATGTGCTTGAGCACCTTGTCGCTGATGCCGTAGGAGCGGCACATGGTGGTGTTCACACCGCCGTATTTCACGGGCGAGCCTCCTGCGATGATGTAGGGAGGCACGTCGCGCGAGAAGGTGGTGCCAGCCTGGAGCATGGCTCCTTCGCCCACGCGGGTGCCGGCGTTCTCGATTACGCTCGATGAGAAGATCGCTCCGTTGCCAATCTCGCAGTCGCCCGCAATCTTGGTGCCGTAGCCGAAGACGCACTGGTTGCCCACCTTGGTGTCGTGGGAGATGTGTGCGCCCTCCATGAGGAAGTTGTCGTTGCCGATGATGGTCTTGCCGCCAGTGTGGGTGGCGCGGTTGATGACCACATTCTCGCGGATGATGTTGTTTTCGCCGATGATGCACTCGGTTTTCTCGCCACGGAAGTCAAAATCCTGTGGCAGGGCGGCGATGACGCATCCCTGGTGGATCTTGTTGTGTCCGCCCATGCGTGTGCCGTTGAGTATGGACACGAAGGGGAAGATGATGCATCCGTCGCCAATCACTACGTCGTCTTCAATATAGACGAAGGGGAATATTTTGCAATTGTCGCCAATCTTAGCCTTTGGGCTGATCTCGGCTTTAGGGCTGATTTCGCTTGCCATAATTATCCGTTGTCAATTGTCGATTATCAATTATCAATTTTTACTTGGCGCCTCCTCCCAGCGCTTGGTAGAGGTTCACCACGGCCTGCATCTTGCTGAAGTCGTCCTGCACCTTGGAAATTTGGGCGTTGAGCAGGCTGCTCTGTGCCTGAATGACTTCCAGATAACTGGTGGTGCTGCTCTTGTAGAGCTGCTTGGTGTCCTCGACGTTCTTTTCGAGCACGGCTATCTGCTTGGCTTCGAAGCCGGCCTTCTCTGCCGAAGAGTTGTAGAGCACGAGGGCGTTGCTCACCTCGTTTCCAGCCTTGAGGATGGTGTTCTGCCAAGTGTTGTAGGCCTGTTCGTACTGCATCTGCGCCACTTTGAGTCCGGCCACGATCTGTCCGTGTTGGAAGATGGGCTGCACGAGGCTTCCCACAGCACTGAGCAACAGTTTGCCGGGGTTGACGAGTCCGTTCTGGTTGGTGAAGGCTCCCGTTCCGCTGATGGTGATGTTGGGATAGAAGCGGCTGCGCGCTGTGTTCACGTCGTAGAAGCACTGGGCTAGGCTCATTTCCGCGGCATGCACGTCGGCGCGGTTGTTGAGCAGCTGGATGCCCACGCCAGTGGAGAGGTTGGTGGGCAGCGACTGGTCTTCAAGCTTGCCGCGGGCGATGGCCTGGGCAGGTTGGCCGATGAGCAGCGAGAGCTGGTTTTCCATCTCGCGTATCTGGCGGCGGACGCCTGCACTCTGGGCCTGCACACTATAGTAGGCGGCCTCTGAGCTTTGCACACTGGTGGAGCGGGCGCGGCCGAGCTGCATCTGCAGCTTCATCATGTCCCATGTGTCCTTGGTCAGGCTGGTCATGTCGTTGAGTATCTGCTCCTGCCGGTCGAGCATGAGCAGCGTGTAATAGAGGTTGGCGATGCCCGAGATGATGTTGGTCTTGACCACCGTCTGATAGTCCTGGGTGGCGATGAGCTGCATCTGGGCCGAGCGTTTCTGGTTGAGCAGATTGCCAAAGAGATCGACATTCCAGCTGGCCGTGATGGGCAACGAGTAGGCCTTGGTGGCCGGTGAGCCGTCGAACGACGAGATGGTGCCCTGGGGCGTGAACGAGATGCTGGGGATGAAGGCGAGCTTGGCCACCTTGAGCGCTTCGTTCACCATCTTCACGTTGAGGGCGGCGTTCAGCAGGTCGGCATTGTTGGCGAGGCCTTTCTCGATGAGTCCCTGCAGCTGGGGGTCGGTGAACACCGAGCGCCAGGGCATGTTGCCGAAGCTGAGCGTGTCGGTGGCCACGAGTGTGTCGGTGGGCGACACGGCGTCGCGCACCAGCCCTTTGGTGTTCACCTCGGGGCGTTCATATTTGTTGTAGAGTCCGCAACTGCTCACCAGAGCAGTTGCAAGGACCATTGTTAAGATCTTTTTCATACTTATTCCTCAACTTTATATTCAACAGGTCTGTGTGCATACTGGGACAGTTCGGCAGCCACGTCGTGGTTCTCGTCGTCTTCGAACTTCATGGGGCTGAACTTCTCTTGCAGACTCTGGAAGATGACGAACAGTCCGGGCACGACGAGCACCTGCAAGATGGTTCCAATAAGCATACCGCCTACGGCGGCGGCTCCAAGCGTCTGGTTGCCATTCTTGCCTACACCCGAGGCGAACATCATGGGCAGCAGACCGATGATCATGGCCAGCGACGTCATCAGGATAGGACGCAGACGGGCAGAGGCACCCAGAATGGCCGACCACGTGATGGCCATACCCAGCTGGCGGCGCTCAAGGGCGAACTGCACAATGAGGATGGCGTTTTTGGCCAACAGACCGATGAGCATGATGAGTGAAATCTGCATGTAGATGTCGTTGGAGTGGCCGAAGATCTGTGTGAACAGGAAACAGCCTGCCAGTCCGAAGGGCACCGAGAGTACTACAGCCAGCGGCAGAATGTACGACTCGTACTGTGCCGACAGGATGAGGTAGATGAAGATGAAGCACAGCAGGAAGATGATGGCGGTGCTGTTGGAGGCCTTGGCCTCTTCGCGCGTCAGACCCTGGTAGTCGTAGGTGTAGCCCTGCGGCAGTACTTCGGCTGCCACTTCTTGTGCGGCCTTGATGGCCTCGCCGGTGGAGTAGCCATCGGCCACTGTTGCCGTCACATTGATGGATGTGAACAGGTTGAAGCGGTTGATGTTGGACGGGCCATAGACGCGGTTCATCTGGCAGAACTCCTTGACGGGCGACATGCCTGCCGGGGTGCGCACGTAGATGCTGTTGAGCGACTCGGGGGTCATGCGCGTGTCGGGCGATCCTTGAATCATCACCCTGTAGAGCTTGCCAAACGAGTTGAAGTTTGAGGCGTAGAGACCACCGTAGTAACCTTGCAGCGTGGCGAGCACGGTAGAGGGCGATATGCCTGACTGCTTACACTTGGCCACATCGACGCTGACCATGTACTGCGGATAGTTGGGGTTGTAGGACGTCTGGGCTGTCTGGAACTCAGGGCGCTTGTTGAGTTCGGCAAGATAGTCTTTCACTATACCGAAGAACTTGTTGAGGTCGCCACCGGTACGGTCCTGCATGACCAGCGACACACCCGAACTGGCCGAGAAACCAGGAATCATGGGAGGAGCGAAAGCCAGGATTTGCGCGTCCTTGATGTGGGCCGTCTTGATGTAAATCTGAGCCAACACACCGCTGGCATCGTAGGGGTTGAGGAAGAAACGGTAGATGCCGTCGCCCTGCCACAGGCCGGAAAGCTTCCACCAGAATCCTTTCTGTCGCTCATCGAATGGTCTGAGCTTGAGGATGAAGGTGGCCTGGTCTGAACCGGCACCGGCAATGAAGTTGTAACCCTGAATCTGCTCACGGCTCTGGATGGCCGGGTCGGAGGCCAGGATGGAGTCAACCTGGTTGATGACGGTGCGCGTGCGGGCCACTGATGTTGCCGGCGGCATCGACACGGTGCAGAACACGGTGCCAGTGTCCTCGTCGGGCACAAGTCCCGACTTGGTGGTGAACATGGTGATGACAAGCACCGCAATGCCAGCGACAACCGTGATGATCATGGCCACGGGCTTGCGCACCAGTTTCTCAACGCTCTTCTTATACTTGCCCAGAACAGAGTCGTAGGCGGCATTGAACGAAGCGTGGAAGCGGTCGATGCGCGACATCTTGCGCTCGTGGCCCTCTTTGTCGTGAGGTTTCAGGAAGATGGCACAAAGGGCGGGAGAGAGCGTCAGGGCGTTCAGGGCCGAAATGAAGATGCTCACGGCCATGGTCACACCGAACTCGCGATAGAACGTACCGGTGGTGCCGCCGATGAACGACACGGGGATGAACACCGAAGCCATCACCAGAGTGATGGAGATGATGGCGCCCGAAATCTCGTTCATGGCATCGATGGAGGCTGTCAGCGCTGACTTGTAGCCCTGGTCGAGCTTGGCATGAACGGCCTCTACCACCACGATGGCATCGTCCACCACAATGGCAATGGCCAAGAGCAAAGCCGATAGCGTCAGCAGGTTGATGGAGAATCCGAACACCGAGAGGAAGAAGAACGTACCGATGAGCGATACGGGCACGGCAATGAGGGGGATGAGCGTAGAGCGCCAGTCCTGCAAGAACACATAGATGACAAGGAACACCAGAATGAGGGTGAACACCAGTGTGAACACCACCTCCTCGATGGAGGCATAGAGGAACTCGGTGACATCGTAGTTGATCTTGTAGTACATTCCCGGTGGGAACAGCTTGGCCTGTTCTTCCAGTTCGGCCTTCACCTCCTTGGCAATCTGGTTGGCGTTAGAGCCGGCAATCTGCTGCACCATACCCATCACAGAAGGGATGTTGTTGTTCTTCATCGACACAGAGTACTGCTGGCCACCCAGTTCGATTCTTGCCACGTCTTTCAGTTTCAATGTCTGGCCGTTGGCGTCGCTGGAGATGATGATGTTGCCAAACTCCTCGGCCGTCTTCAGACGTCCGGTATAGCGGATGGCATACTCGTAGGCCACGTTCGACTGCTCGCCGAAGGTACCAGGGGCGGCCTCAACGTTCTGCTCGGCCAGTGCGCCACTGATGTCGCTAGGCATCAGTCCGTACTGCTTCATCACGTCGGGCTTCAGCCAGATGCGCATGGAGTATGTCTTCAGGCCGGGGCTCTGCACGTCGCCCACACCCTGAATACGCTTGATGGCCGGAACGATGTTGATGTTGTTGTAGTTGGTCAAGAACTCGTCGTCGTAACGTCCGTCGGAGGTCAAGGTGAACATGAGCACCTGCGATGTCTGACGCTTCATGACCGTGACGCCGATGCGCGTCACCTCGGCCGGCAGCAGCGCTTGTGCCTGCTGCACACGGTTCTGCACGTTGACAGCACACATGTCGGGGTTCATGCCCTGACGGAACAATACCGTGATGGAGGCCGAACCCGAGGCTGCACTCGAAGATATGTAGTCCATGCCTTCAACGCCGTTGATGCTCTCCTCGAGCGGCGTGATGACAGAATTCTTTACGGTCTCGGCATCGGCACCCGGATAGCTGGTGAATACCACCACCGTAGGCGGAGCAATGTCGGGATATTGCTCAATAGGCAGTGAGGCCAGACCGATGAAACCCAGCAGCACGATGACGATGGAAATCACCGTCGAGAGCACTGGGCGTTTGATAAAGTTTGTAAATGTCATGGTTTTTTAGTTCTTCATTGAGTTTACAATATCGCTAGCGGTCATGGCCTTGGCCTGCTCGTCAATCTTCTTCTGATACTTCTCGGGAGTGATGGGCACAATCTCCATGCCGTCCTTGAGTTTGGTGATGCCGTTGGTGACGTATTTGTCGCCATTGCGCAGACCATCCACCACGATGTAGTTGTTGCCGTCGTTCTGTGGGTCAACCTTGATCTCGGTGTACTTCACCTTGTTGCCCTGGCCTACGGTGTAAACGAACTTCTTGTTCTGCACCTCTGAAACACAAGACTGCGGAATGACAATGGCACCTGTGTTTTGGTGAGGGATGATGATGTTGCCCGAGCCACCACTTTTGAGCAGGTGCTCAGGGTTGGAGAAGGCTGCAATGAGCTGCACCGTACCAGTGGCCTGCTCAATGACGCCACTCATCTTTGTCACCTTGCCCTCGTGCGAGTACATGGTGCCGTCGCTCAGCTGCAGCTTCACGCTGGGCAGCGAGGCCAGTCCCTTTGCCGACAGGGCCATGGCGTCTTTCTCGGTCACCGAGAAGTAAACTTCCATGGAGCTGATGTTGCTCACTGTGGTCAGGGCGTTAGAGCCGCTCACCAGTGCGCCCACCTTGTAGGGAATGGTGCCTACGACACCGCGGGCAGGACTCTTCACGTAGCAGAAACTCAGAGCCTCCTTTGCCGAGGCGAGCGCTGCGCGAGCCTGAGCCAGCCCGGCCTTGGCGCTCTCGTAGGTGTTTTTGGCCGATTGCAGCTCGAAGTCGCCAATCACCTTGTTGTTGAACAACTGCTGGCTGTTGTCATAAGTCAGCTTGGCTGTGTTGCACTGGGCTGTGGCCGTGTTGACGGCGGCCTGCGCCTGGCGCACCTGAGCCTGGTAGGTCTCATTGTCGATGACAAACAACAGCTGTCCGGCACCGACGGTCTGACCCTCGCGTACGCAAATCTTGGTGATGAAACCCGATGCTTTGGGTCTGATTTCCACGTCCTGGACACCCTTGATGGTAGCAGGATAGCTGGTCTGCATGGTGGCACTCTGCATGCCGACTGTCACCACGGGAAACTCGTTGTCGCCGAAATTGGGCATTCCGCCGCGCTTTCCGCCACACGATACCAAGAGTGCAGCCATAGCCACACTCAAGAACAATGTTTTCTTTTTCATAATTTTTTTCTGTGTGTATCTAATAATTTTTCTTGTTGTTATCTCTTTCATACCTATATAATAATGCGAAACAAAACGTAAAAACGCAAATGCCGAAAACTATTCCAATCGGCTTAGTTTTTTCAGGTTGCAAATATACATAAATAATAAGGTACATGGAAACAACCCGCCTTCTTTTTAATAATTTTTATAGCGGATTAACGACACTTTTCAAACTTGTTTGCAGTTGTCAATCCTTTGTGTGAGGGCAATCTTCGCAGGCTTAAAAACACAACTGCTGCCAGCCCCAACATTTGGGGCTGGCAGCAGTTGTGTGCCGACGGTTTTCCGGGTCGGATGGCTTTCAAGCCAAAGGCCGTCTTGCAGGCTGTAGTTCGCTACAGTTTCATCACCCGTTTCATTTCGAGGTTCTCGTAGCCCTCCGGGCAGTGTGTTGAGAGATAGACAGTAGGATTCTGGCTGATGAACTCGCGCACACGGTCGAGTGTCTGGCGGGCAGCATCCTTGTCTTCGAAAACGATGCTCAGCTTGTTGGCTTTCAGGGCTGCGTCGCAGTAGGTCACGTCGCCGTGCATCATGTAGAAGAGTCCGTCGCACTCGGCAATGACGATGCTGTTGCCCTTGGTGTGTCCCTTGGCCTCGACGAACCACACTCCCTCTGCCACCTTTTGTGCGTTGGGGAAATTTTTGTAAGGCTCGCCATACTGCGCGCGGACAATGTTGTCGCCTTCCAGTTTCAGTGCGTCGGCATCCTCAGGCGATATGTAAATCTTTGCATTGGGAAACTCTTTGATGCAGTCGCTGTGGTCGTTGTGCTTGTGGGTTACGAGAATCTTCGTCACCTGCTCGGGCTTGTAGCCCGCCGCGGCAAACGACTCCATGTAGTCGGCTAACTTTGCACCCATATAGAGCGGTCCGCCCAGTTTCTTGGCCGGTGCCGGATAGCCAGTCCTGAAGCCTGTGTCAACCAGAATCACCTCGTCGCCCGTGTCGATGAGAAAGTTTTGCAGACTGCTGCGGTAGATGATTTGTTCGTCGAACTTTTCCTTGCCTTCTTCACCGCCGAAGGCAAAGCCTTGGTGCATGAATCCACCATCGAACAATCGGATTGCTTTTATTTGCATAATGCTGTACTATTTGTATTTGGTAAATTGATATTTTTGTCTGAGCTGGATTTTCTTTTCTTCCGGCTGCGAAGTGAAGTAGCCTTTCCATCCAGGACAGAAATTGATGTGCCAGCGCCAAAAACGGCCCAGCAGCGAATTGGGCTTCGCGTCGTAATGGGCGCGGAATTTGCAGTTTTCGCAATTGTGTGCCATGGTTTTTGTGTGTGCCAGGTTGTGTATAAAGTACTGATAAAATTGTCAGGAAGAAGGAGAAACGGCTTCTCCTCCTTCCTGCAATGACTCAAGAGATGGTATGGTGCTTTTCTTATTCCGCAGGCGCCCACTTGCAGCGCACTGGCGACACGATGGCACCTTCTTTTTTCAGTTCGGCAAAAGCCTTGTCCACTTCCTTTCTGTCGACAGCCAAAATTTTTGTCACTTCGCCTGCTGATACGGGTTTGCCAGCTTCGCGCATGGCCTGTAATACTTGTTCTTTCATACCTTTGTTCATGTTAGAATGTTATTGTTTCCACTAATTCCATCATCTTGAAGAAGTCGGCCTTGGCCGCGAGAGCATGGCAACGCTGAATGGCCTGTTCGGAGAATTCTATTTCAGATACTTCTCGCACACTTCTTTGGCCACGTCGATGGCATTGCCTTCGGGTGCTGCAGAGTAGGCGTTGTGTTGCAGCGTCCATGGCTCCTCCATGGCGTAGAAGTCGAGTTTCACTTCCTGCGGCAGCGCCATCTGGAAGAGCTCGGCGGCCGTTTTGTTGCTGTTGGGGCCACCGCCCAGCATGTCGGGCTGCGGCCGGGTCTGCGCCTCCATTTGTGCGGCCAAGGCATCGAAATAGGCTTTCCAGCGCACATGGTAGAAGTCGCTGAGCAGGCCCTGCCACTCCTTGTGGGCGTAGTCGCGCAGACCACCCTGGTCGGCGCAGGTGCGGTTGCCCCATGTGGTGATCTGTACGCGGGCGTTCCATTCGTACTGGTCGCTCTCGGCCTGTGTGGTGCCGCATTGGCGGGCCGCCTCGGTCCAGTGGCCCAGCCGGAACTCCGTGCGAGTGGCCAACAGCCGGTCCTGCATGAGCAGCATGTCGAGGAACCGTTTGGCCTCGGCCTCGAACTGACGGCGCGAGAACGCCTTGTAGGCGGCAATGGCGCGGTGGTACTGCACACGCGCCTGGTCGGCCAGCGCTTGGCGGGTGATGTCCACCAGGTCGTACTCGTAGTTGTTGTTGCCGCGCAGTTGGTCGGCCACACTGGCCATGAGCAATGCAGCGCGGCGGGTGTCGTCGGGGTCATAGTAGTTGCGCATTTTCGACCAACTGGAGGCCTGGAAGTTGTTCAGCGAAGGACGGCCGCAGAAGATGCTCTCGTGAGGCCCCTGCTGGTTGTTTCCCACGGGGCAGTTGTAGATGGTGCTGGCCAGCAGTTGCCAAGC
>ODAJ012179299.1_pt1 | contig 25347 bp, 25 predicted proteins | sample 1539241 | NCBI WGS metagenome assembly ODAJ01 (sample SAMN02144231, study PRJEB22623) | gut metagenome | biome: sheep rumen | host: Ovis aries | place: New Zealand
TGATGCAGTGCTAGTACTTGGTGATACTAATAGTTGCCTGTCAGTAATTGGTGCCAAGCGCCTGCATATTCCCATCTTCCACATGGAGGCAGGTAACCGCTGCAAGGATGAGTGTCTGCCTGAGGAGACCAACCGCCGCATCGTTGACATCATCAGCGATGTGAATATGGCGTACTCTGAGCATGCACGTCGCTATCTGGCTGACTGTGGTCTGCCAAAGGAGCGTACCTACGTTACTGGTAGTCCAATGGCAGAGGTGCTACATCAGAACCTTGCAGAGATTGAGGCAAGCGATATCCACAAGCGTCTGGGCTTGGAGAAGGGTAAGTACATTCTGCTCTCTGCTCACCGTGAAGAGAATATCGATACGGAGAAGAACTTTATGAGTCTCTTCACTGCTATCAACAAGATGGCAGAGAAGTATGATATGCCCATTCTCTATAGTTGCCATCCCAGAAGCAAGAAGCGCCTTGAGGCCAGCGGCTTCCAACTTGACAAGCGTGTGATTCAACACGAGCCTCTGGGATTCCACGACTACAACTGCCTCCAGATGAACGCCTTTGCTGTTGTATCAGATAGCGGTACTCTGCCAGAGGAAAGCAGTTTCTTTACAAGTGTAGGTCATCCTTTCCCTGCCATCTGCATCCGTACCTCTACAGAGCGTCCTGAAGCAATCGATAAAGCTTGCTTCATCATCGCAGGTATTGATGAAAAGTCATTGCTTCAAGCTGTAGATACGGCAGTGACATTGAACCAGAATGGTGACTACGGCATTCCCGTTCCTGACTATATCGAGGAGAATGTATCTACCAAGGTGGTGAAGATCATCCAAAGCTACGTGGGAATAGTAAACAAAATGGTCTGGAGGAAGTTCTGATGCGAATACTTGTAACAGGTGCAAAAGGGTTCGTTGGTAAGAACCTGTGTGCACAGTTGAATAATATAAAGGATGGCAAGGCACGTTGCTATGGTGATGTGACCGTGGAAGCCGTGTATGAATATGACCTGGACTCAACTCCCGAGCAGTTGAACGAATACTGTAAGAATGCAGACTTCGTGTTTAATCTGGCTGGAGTTAACCGCCCTCAGAACCAGGAAGAGTTTATGCAAGGCAACTTTGGTTTTGCATCTACTTTGCTAGACACGTTGAAGAAACATGGTAATACTTGCCCTGTGATGCTTTCAAGCTCACAGCAAGCTTCTCTTACTGGTCGTTTTGGTAACAGCGAATATGGCCGCAGTAAGAAGGCTGGCGAAGACCTGTTTTTGGAATACGGAAAAGAGACAGGTGCAAGAATGTTGATTTATCGTTTCCCGAACTTGTTTGGCAAGTGGTGCCGCCCCAACTATAACAGTGCAGTGGCAACATTCTGCAATGCATTTGCCAATGACCTGCCATATACAGTGAATGACCCAAGCGTTGAACTGGAATTGCTGTATATTGATGACCTCGTTGATGAAATGATTGCTGGACTGAAAGGTGAAGAGCATCATTGTGAGTTCGATGGTCTTGATGTATTACCACAGGAAAATGGCAAATATTGCTATGTGCCTACCACCCACAAAGCAACTTTGGGCGAGATTGTCGAACTCTTAAAGAGTATCGCTGAGCAGCCTAAGACTCTGATGATACCCGAGATTCCTGAAAACAGCTTTGCAAAGAAACTGTATAGCACATATCTGAGCTATTTCCCCAAAGAAAAGGTCGCTTTCCCATTGAAGATGAATGTGGATGATCGTGGCTCGTTTACTGAGTTAGTACATACCCTCAATGCTGGTCAGGTGAGCATCAATATCTCAAAGCCAGGCATCACAAAGGGGCAGCACTGGCATAATACCAAGTGGGAGTTCTTCATTGTGGTAGCTGGCCATGGTTTGATTCAGGAACGTAAGTTGGGTACAGATGAAGTGATAGAGTTCGAAGTCTCTGGTGATAATATCCAGTGCATCCATATGTTGCCAGGTTATACCCACAACATCATCAATCTCTCTGAGACGGAAGATTTGGTGACAGTAATGTACTGCAACGAGATATTCAACCCCAATAAGCCGGACACCTATTTTGAGCCGGTATAATAATCGTGATTAATATTTTAACAAGATATAGCAATGAGCTTATTTAAGGACAAAGTCCTCCTTATTACAGGAGGAACAGGATCGTTTGGAAACGCAGTACTTAACCGGTTCTTGAAGACGGATATTGGTGAAATCCGCATCTTCTCCCGTGATGAGAAGAAACAGGACGATATGCGTCACGACTTCCAGGCTCGTATGCCGGAAGTAGCCAACAAGATTAAGTTCTACATTGGTGATGTGCGCAATAAGAGTACCCTGAAGTATGCAATGAAGGGGGTGGACTATGTGTTCCATGCTGCAGCGTTGAAACAGGTGCCTAGTTGCGAGTTCTTCCCCATGGAGGCTGTGAAGACCAATGTGATTGGTACGGACAACACCCTCGATGCCGCTATTGATGCGGGTGTGAAGTGCGTCATCTGTCTCTCCACCGACAAGGCCGCTTACCCCATCAATGCCATGGGCATCACCAAGGCCATTGAGGAGAAGATTGCCGTGGCCAAGAGCCGCCTCTCTGGTGACACCAAGATTTGCTGTACCCGCTACGGTAATGTGATGTGCAGCCGCGGAAGTGTTATCCCCCTTTGGATTGACCAGATCCGCAAAGGCAATCCTATCACACTGACTGAGCCCAAGATGACCCGCTTTATTATGAGTCTTGAAGAGGCTGTTGACCTTGTGCTCTTTGCCTTTGAGAATGGCAAGAACGGTGACATCCTGGTTCAGAAAGCCCCTGCATGCACCATCCAAACTCAGGCAGAAGCTGTCTGCGAGTTGTTTGGAGGTAAGAAAGAAGATATCAAGGTCATTGGTATTCGTCACGGTGAGAAGATGTACGAGACATTGCTTACAAAGGAGGAGGCCGCTAAAGCTATAGATATGGTTAATTTCTATGCTGTGCCTGCAGACAACCGTGACCTCAACTACGATAAGTACTTCAAGGAGGGCGACACCAAACGTGCATTGATTGAGGAGTTTAACTCCAATAATACGAGAATTCTTAATCTTGAAGAGACGAAAGAAAAGATTGCTAGCCTCCAGTACATTCAAAATGAGTTAAATGGCATCCCCAACCTCGTATAGTTTTTATTATGAAAGGAATCGTACTTGCCGGAGGCTCCGGCACAAGACTTTACCCGATTACCAAGGGTGTTAGCAAGCAGTTGCTCCCGATTTACGACAAACCGATGGTGTATTATCCCATCTCTGTACTTATGTTAGCAGGGATTAGGGATATTCTGATTATCTCTACACCGTATGACCTGCCAGGGTTCAAGCGACTGCTTGGAGACGGCTCAGACTATGGTGTACACTTCGAGTATGCAGAGCAGCCGTCACCCGATGGGCTGGCACAGGCTTTTGTTATTGGTGAGAAGTTCATCGGTGATGATTCCACTTGCCTTGTACTTGGTGACAACATCTTCTACGGTGCAGGATTCACTACACTATTGAAGAATGCCGTCAGGGATGCTGAGGAAAACAAAAAAGCAACGGTCTTTGGCTACTGGGTGTCAGATCCTGAACGCTATGGCGTAGCAGAATTTGACAAGCAGGGCAATTGTCTAAGTATAGAGGAGAAGCCAAAGAATCCTAGGAGCAACTACGCTGTAGTGGGACTTTATTTCTACCCCAACAAAGTAGTTGATGTTGCTAAACATATCAAGCCCTCTGTTCGAGGTGAACTGGAAATCACCACTGTGAACCAAGAATTCCTCAAAGACGGCGAACTGAAGGTTCAGGTCTTTGGTCGTGGATTCGCTTGGCTTGACACCGGCACTCACGATAGCCTCGCCGAAGCATCCACCTTTGTAGAGGTGATTGAAAAACGTCAGGGACTGAAAGTAGCCTGCTTAGAGGGTATTGCCTTTCGTAATGGCTGGATAAGTGAAGAGAAGATGCGCGAACTGGCAAGACCTATGCTTAAGAACCAGTATGGTCAGTACCTTCTCAAAGTTATTAACGAGATGAAAGAAGAAATTAATTCCTCTACGTTATCATTTATGTAGTTGCGGTGTATGTTTGCTTGAGGAGTTTGCTTGTAACTGGATATTATTGGAGTCGAAACTTGTGATGGAATCAAAATCACGTATTTACAATAGTAAGAAGAATATTAGTTATGGTCTCATTGTGACCGTTATTAATATTCTGGTTTCTTTTGTAAGTAGGACTTTTTTTGTAAAGTATTTGGGTCCTGAGTTCCTCGGTCTTAACGGGCTTTTTGTTGAGGTTGTTACGATGTTGTCATTAGCAGAGTTAGGTGTCGGAATGGCAATTAATTACAGTCTTTATAAACCGATTCATGAAAATGACTATCCAAAAATCAACCAGTTGATGTCATTGTTTAAAAAAACTTATGATTTGATTGCACTTGTTGTTTTTGTACTTGGACTATGTTTGTTGCCATTCATTCATTTAATTGTTAAAGGAACATATTTTTCACATTCTTATATTCGATTGGTATTCATATTGTTTGTTGTAAATACTTCAGTATCTTACTTGTTCTCATATAATACGAGTTTTGTTACTGCAGATCAAAAACAGTATGTGGTGTCAGTTGCAACAGCTGTCATGAAGCTGGTTTTCACTATTTTTATGGTTTTAGTTTTAATATTAACCCAAAACTATATTCTATATTTGATACTAGTGATATTGCTGACCGTAATAACAAACATCATCATAACATGTTACGTCAGGAAGAAATACCCTTTTATAGACTATAAATCCAATTTACCTGAAGAAGAAAGGAAAAAGGTATTTGGTGACATTAAGAATATATTTGTTAAGAGAGTATCTGGTGTTGTCACATCTTCAACTACAAATATTTTAATATCAACACTTGTAAATACAATTCAGGTAGGATTATATAGTAATTACACCATGTTCTTTTCTATGGTTCGGACCCTGAATAAACAGTTTTCGAATGGAATAAAAGCGAGTATTGGAGATTTGACCGTATCGGAAAATTCTGAGAAATGTATACAAGTGCTAAGAAATCTTACTTTTTTGTTTTTTTCGTTCTCTTTTATTATTTGTTCTCTTTTGTATTCTTTATGTGGTGATTTTATAACTATTTGGCTCGGCAAAGATTATCTACTTACAGAAATCGTGGTATTTATCTCGATAGTGAATCTATTTATTGAGATTTGTTGTGAACCACTATGGCAGTACCTAGAGGTTTCAGGCTTATTCCGTCAAGATAGGAATATTGCAATTCTTGGAAGTACAGTTAATCTTGCTATTGCAATTATCCTGGGATTAAAAATTGGGATGGCGGGTATCTTTCTTGGGACTTTATTCTCACAAATAATTCAGATGGTACTTAAATCAATGCTATTATTTAATCACTTATTTTCATCGTCTAGCAAGAGATTTGTGTTTTTTATGATGAAGATGTTTTTATTGTTTATTATTATATTATTAGCATGTCATTTTATCAACAGATTAATGGAATCATATCAAGTCCAAGTGGCTTTTATTATCAAAGCAATAATAACTATTACAATATCGTTTACACTTTATGTTATAACATTTAGAAAATCTTCAGAATACGTGTACACAAAGAGTATGATTATTTCAGAAATTAAAAAGCGAAAGTAATATATGAGAGAGAATAGAATGATAAAAGAGGCAAGAATAATAGAACTGCCAAGGTTCGCAGATCCTCGAGGAAATCTTTCTTTTGTAGAGGAGCTGAATCATATACCTTTTGAAATTAAACGCACTTATTGGATCTATGATGTCCCAGGGGGAGAGAGCCGCGGTGGTCATGCTTTTAAACAAAATGAGGAATTTATAATAGCACTATCTGGTGCATTCGATGTTATCGTGGATGATGGATTAACAAAGCGGGTATATACACTAAATAGGTCGTATTATGGTTTGTATGTGCCTGCCGGCCTTTGGAGAGAGATGGAGAACTTTTCTACTAATTCGCTGGCTTTAGAGTTTGGATCTATTCACTACGATGAGACCGACTACATACGGGAATATGATGAATACTTAAAAATGAAGAAGAATGGAACATTATAATGTATTTGACTGTTCAATAGTCGAATTGGACAAACATCACGAAGATCGTAGAGGTAATCTTACTGTTGTAGAAAATGGTCTTACGTTACCCTTTGACGTAAAAAGGGTGTATTACCTTTATGATATCCCAGGCGGCGAAGGTCGAGGTGCTCATGCACACCGTGAACTTGAACAGTTGATTGTCGCAGCATCTGGCTCTTTTACTGTTACATTGGATGACGGAAAGTGTAAACGCTCATTCTTCTTGAACCGTCCTTATCAAGGGTTATATGTCAAACCGGGAATGTGGCGTGATCTTACTGATTTTTCTTCAGGAGCTGTAGCGATGGTCCTTGCCAGCGAGGTCTATCAAAAAGAAGATTATATACGAGACTATCATGAATTTTTGACTTTCAGAAATATTAATACAGAAAAGAAATGAAATACTTTGTACTATTGGGAGAGAATCCCCTATTGTGGGGGCAGGTATGCCACCTTCGTGAGTTAGGATATAAAGTTATTCTTGTTGCCTGGAATGATACTCCCCGTATTAAGGGTGATATGTATATCCAGAAAGATATCAAGGATGCAAAGGGAATCATCGCTGAAATGGAGTCCCTTGGTTTGAAGGGTCATGTTTATGGTGCTCTATCCAGCATAGATTTGGCGGCACCTACAGTAAATGCTATTAATGGATGGTGTGGAAACAAGACTATGCCGGAGAAGTTTAATAAGGTTCTTTCTAAGAATGAGATGCGTGATGCATGGATGTCAGCCGGTGTTTTCAATCGTATTTCTAAGATGGATGATGAACTCACCTTTGATGAGCTCTATGATTTATCTCAGAAAATGAAACTAATCTGCAAGCCTGATGTTGCGGCAAGTTCACGTGGCATTACAATTTTGGACAAAGGGCAGACCGGTGAACAGTTGAAGAAGGCTTTGGATAAAGCGAAAGAAACATCTTTCAACGGACGTTGTCTTATTGAAGAATTTGTTGAAGGAGAAGAGTTTACCGTGGATATGCTCGGGGATGCATATGGCAATGTAAATTGCTACAGCAGTTCTATTCAGCATCACTCGCTTTACGCATTGAAGAATCATGTAACGGTTATCCATCATTGGAACTCTCGTAAATATGATGATGAGACCTGGGTACGCATTGCCAACTTTGGTATAGAGTGCTATAAGGCTCTTGGCCTACATAGTATGTTTGGTCACTTGGAAATCATCATGAAGGAAGACGGCACTTTCACTCCTGTTGAAATGGGTGCTCGCTCCAGTGGTTTCATTTGCAGCCACACTGTTTGGAAAGCCTCTGGCCATGATTATCTTGGAGACTATGTTCGTATGCTTCATGGTGAGGCTATTGAACCTGGAAACTATATGAATGGCGAAAACGCATCCATGTGGTTTGGTTATGATATTCCTTCACATAGTCACTCCGTTGCAGAAACTAATATCACGGAGTTCCTTGATCCTCGCATCACTGTTCTTTATGAGAACCATGACGGATTGAAGGTCGGCGTTGATTATGGTGATTATATCAATGATGGTGACCGTGATAAATTCGGTTATGCTATTCTATGCGGCCCTCGTGATATTATGACATACGAAAGTGTGCAGGAATCTAATGAGAAGTTCCTTGACAAATTCTTAGGCAGAAAATAATAATTATGATACCATTTCTTTCATTAAAAGATGTAACTGCTCTTCATGGAGCAGAAATCAACGAGGCTGTAACTCGTGTAGTAAATAACGGCTGGTATCTCCAAGGTAAGGAAAACGAGAAGTTCGAAAAGAACTACTCCAAGTTTATTGGAACAAAATATACCATAGGGTGTGCTAACGGTCTGGATGCATTGATATGGATATTCCGTGCATACATCGAGTTGGGCGTAATGCAACCAGGCGATGAGGTGATTGTTCCTGCAAACACTTACATTGCTACAATTCTTGCTATTACGGAGAATGGCTTGAAGCCTGTTCTTGTAGAGCCCAAACTCAATACACTGGAAATTGATGATGACCTGATTGAAGGGCTGATTACACCTAAAACTAAGGCTATTGCCATTGTTCATCTGTATGGACGTAATGCTTATACGGATAAGATTGGTGCGCTGTGCAAGAAATATAATCTGAAGCTTGTAGAGGATAATGCTCAAGCACACGGATGCAAGCATACCGATGGACGTTTGACCGGTTCCATTGGCGATGCAGCTGGTCATAGTTTCTATCCTGGAAAGAACCTGGGTGCACTGGGTGATGGCGGTGCTGTTACTACCAACGATCCACAATTGGCTGCTGCTGTTCGCGCATTGGCTAACTACGGCTCTCAGAAGAAGTATGTGTTCAAGTACACCGGGCGCAATAGTCGTTTGGATGAAATTCAAGCCGCTGTGCTGGACGTGAAGTTAAAGTATCTGGTAGAAGACAATCAGCATCGTAAAGAGGTGGCTCACTGCTATTATGAGGGAATCAAGAATCCGTTGGTGACACTGCCGGATTTGCTTCCTGATGAGCAGAATGCATATCACCTTTTCCCGATACTGGTATGTAATGGAAAACGTGATGCATTGCACGATTATTTGGAGCAGAATGGCGTGGGAACAGTGATTCATTATCCGGTTCCTCCTCATAAACAGGAGTGCTATGCTAATGTTTCGTGGAATACCCAGTTGCTGAGTCTGCCTATTACTGAACAGATTGCGAATGAAGAGCTTAGTTTACCTATCGGACCATCTATCAAATTGGAAGAGATAAATAAAGTAGTAGCTATTATTAATAGTTTTTTTTAATCCGTGTTCTATGGTTAAAGTTATTATTGCTATAACGACGTATAATCTGGAAAAATACATATCTCAGGCATTAGATAGTGTATTAGCTCAAAAAACTAATTTCGCTTTTAAAATTATTGTCGCGGATGATCATTCCATTGATAGAACCCCCGAAATATTGGCGGAATACAAAAATAAGTTCCCCGAAATAATAGATGTCCTTTATTCAGAAAAAAACCTCGGCTCTCTTGCAAACTCGAATCGGGTGTTTGACGGTATTGATTGTGAGTATTTTTCTTTTTTGGATGGAGATGACTACTGGGTCGATTGTAATAGACTACAAAAGCAAGTAGACTTCTTGGATAGCCACAATGAGTACTCTATGTGTGGCGGGAATACTCAATTTCTAAAAAAGGGTGAACTCTCCAATCTTATGATAGAAAAGAAGTTTTTAGATAAAGAATACAGTTTCAAAGAAGATATTTTAAAAAAAATGCCCTTTGTTCATACATCATCACTGCTGGTTAGAAATGTACTTTTTAAAAATGGATTGCCGTCGTATTTTAAGGAAGTAGTGGGAACATTTGAAGAGTGCGCAGTTAGGGGGGAGAATTTTAGGCGTCTGATACACCTACAAACGGCTCCACTTTACTTGATGGATGGTGTTTTTTCTGTCTATAGAATTCATGAAGCTGGTATCTGGCAAGGTTCATCCCCTGTTCATAGAATAATCGAAAGTGCTGTTTCTGCAAATTTTAATTATAAATTTTTTAAATCTTCCTATGCTGATTTGTTGAAGCCCATAGCCCAAAAGGCATATGAGAATGCGATGATGTGGCTTCTCGCTAATAGATATCTATTGCATCCTAATACACTTGATCCTAAAGATAGCCTTCTCTTAACGGGATTAATAAAAGACGTATCAAAATCAGAAAAAGGGAATCTATATCCTAAGAGCTCCAAACTTAAATTTTATACGATAAAAATTCTCACTGAAATTTTACATTTTTTCTAAATTTGGATTTAAACGACATTTTAAAATAAATTCGACGTGTTAAATATTAATGTTTTAGTATTGACATATAATCAGGAGGAGGAAATCTCCCGATGTTTAGAATCAATCCTCGCCCAACGAGAATATGGGTTGAAAGAAATAGTAATAAGTGACGATTGTTCAACCGACAAGACATGGTCAATTATACTTGACTATTCTCGGAAATATCCCAAAATAATAAGGGCGTATAGGAATGACTATAATTTGGGAATATACCCTAATACATATAAACTTATATCTTTACGTGGAACAGCTGATTTATATTATGAAACAGCTGGTGATGATGCCTTATGTGAAGGTTGGTTTAAAAGAGTACAAGAGTTTATCTTGCAAAAGCATGTGGAGCTTGCAAGACCAACTGGCATCTATTGTGATTGGAAGGATATAAACGCGAGGGGGGAAGAGCATATTTATTCACAAAAAGTTGCGCAGAGCGGTCTTTCTTTATTTAGTTTAGCTATAAGAGGTAAGATTAGTACTCGTTCTCTTCTAGTTAATGACGGTGTTATTTGTAAATATGGTCCTTTAGTGGGGGGGCAAGGTTTAAATCTGGAAGAGGCAGCATATGATATTATGCCTCATAGGATAATTGAAAAGGCTTATTATATTCCTGTTGTTGGTTCTGTTTACTATTCTGGTCTGGGAATCTCTGTGGAATTAGATAAACCCTTATCTACCTACCACAAGGAGGACAACATAAAAAAGTGGCACTATTTTTTAGATAATTATATTGAAAGTGAGTATGATAGGAATTATGCAATGTATGGGATTGAAATAAGTAAGTTCGCCATTAAGCCTACAGTTTCATCATTTTTGAAATCTTTATTTTATTATAAAAAAAGTCGACTTTGCGGGCAAAACTATTCAATTAATGATTACTGGATTTCTGTTGTGCCTCTTTTGGGCGTAATTCGCAGACATCTATTCAAGAAGTTCTATGCGAATAACTAACATGGAAAAAAGTGACCTCAGAGGATTTGAAAGTTATACTATTCGGATCATTATTGTCGGCAATGAGTGTTTTGTTCGCATCAGATAGCGGAGCGGATAGTGTTTCATCGCTGGTATCATAAAAAACAGTAAAAACTTAGTCAATTTAAATGTAAGTAGCCGATTTTGACGTATTGCAAGGGAAGTTAAGATGATATATCTTTCTTGGACGAGCCAAGCTACAGATTACGGAAATATGCTTCCTATGACAATTGGTCTTTGTAAGGCAGTTTAAAAAGAAATAAAAAATATCGTGCCAATGAGAACAGAATCAAACTCGTTTGAATTATGTCGAATGGTAAGCACTCAATTGCTTTTTAGGCGTTCAAATATATAATGGCTACCTTTGCGCCGTAAGCTGTCAATTTTGACGTCTTGTGTATGAAATGGGAAAATGATACCTTTCTTGGACGAGCCAAGCGACAAGGTCGAGCGGGGCTCGTTTTAAGAATGAGACAAATGGTATATAGTAGTAAAGATTTTGAGAGCCTTTGGTTTTTGTACCAGGCTGAGGGCCTTCCGAAGAATATCTCGATAGAGGAATTCTGTACATAGCACGGAGTCGATTTCCCGACCTTCGACAAATGGTACCGCAAGACGCATAAGAAAGTTTACCCTATCACAATCACTGGTCGTCCGGAAGAAGACGAGGCGATTCAGACTGAAGCGGAAAAGGTGAGTGAGGAAAGTCAGGTGCATGATCCTGTCAGACACCCCTTCAAGTACCCGACCGACAAAGTGGCCAACATCAGCAAGATAATCTCCATCAGCATCAAGTTCCCTGACGGAATGAAGATTGTGAAGACGGGAATAAGTTTCACTGAACTCAAGCATCTGATTGAGAGATTGGAGGTAGTATGCTGACCATTTCCGGATTAAAGAAATTCTATTTCGTACCCGATATCAATGATATGCGCTGTGGCGCTCACAGGCTGCTTGAAATCGTAAAACGCAAGCATCATCTCAACACCAGCAATGGTGACGTATTTATCTTCATGTCGAAGAACCACAGGACGGTAAAGATGGTGAATTTTGAGGAGAATGCCTACTATGTGCACCAGAAGAATTTTGCCAACGGGTATACGTTTATGAAACTGAAGTTTGTTGAGGATAAACCGGTCTATTCCATTGATTGGAAAGACCTGGTGGCAGTGCTCGAATCGCCTGTGATTAAGCAACTTACAATTAAATAGAACACCTGCAAAAACAAAGTGTTATGTTTTGTGTAAAACGTTGATAATCAGCAAATTAAATGGTTAAAAAGCTTGCATATCTCGAAAATTTTTCGTACCTAAATATATGACAAATATTTTATCAAGAAAAGACATATATCTGCTGGTAACAGGTGCGATTTTGTCTGCAGTTAGTTGTGTTTTTTATTCCTCTTCAGGATTCGAAGGGAATGGATCTACACCTATTACGATGGCGATTTCTGCGCTTTATGTATTATTGTCGCAGTTCTTGTCGTTAGAACAACAATTGTATTTAGTGGCCTTGGCGTTACCAAATACGAAAGCTCTTGGTTTCGGTGGCATATCGTGTTCAATTGTAATCTGTGCAATTAGTGAATTCAGATATTGTTTCTTTTCAAAAAACAAGCCTCCAATACCATTCGGAGTTATACTTTATCTGTTATATTGTATTCAATTTTATGTACGTTTCGAAGACATAATGATAAGTGTCGTGATGCCGATAAAGCAGGTAATGAATATGCTTTTCTTTATTGTTTTAGCATCAAATAAACGTATATTCGCTAATTCGTTCCAAATAGGAGTAAAGTCATCCCTGTTCTTATTTGCGGGAATTGTGTCGGCTTTCTTCTTTTCTTCTTTCGCAAGGATTTCAATGGGGCGAATGGCAATCGTTGGTAATGACCCAAACATTTTGGCGGTTGAAGTTGCTTTTACATTTAGTTATGTCTGCTTAGCTTATGTAAAGTTAAAAAATATGTCACAAACTGTATTTGGTATTATGTTTGTCGCATTGTTGTTAGTGTGCGCTTTATGCGGTTCAAGAATGGGCTTCCTACTATTCGGATTTATAATTATTGTTACGATAGCAATGAACGCGAAGAGCTTTGGAAAAGTAACAGGTATGTTTTTGCCGGTAGTGATGGCTGCTGGTGTCTTCCTTGCTTCTAATTTTGGCCAGGAAATTATTGAATCTGTACAATACCGCATGGAATTATTAGAGACAAATGATAATATGTCGAATGGACGCTTTGAAACATGGGATTTGTATTTGTCAGTACTTAACTCATCCCCTTACATGTGGCTTTTTGGAATGGGAGACTACACTCAATATGGGATTGAAAATCAGGCACACAATTTCTTTATTGAAGATTTGTCTGGTTATGGTATTATTGGATTGCTAATATTGTATCCGACTTATTTTGCTATATATAGAAGATTATACAAAAATGCAGTTATATATGGGGGGAAGCCCAATAATGGTATATACCGTTTTTTACCTCTATTTGTACCATTAATTGGAGGTCTCACGTTACATGGACTTGTTAGCATTATGAACACAACCATGTTGTTTCTTGGTATAATGGCATTGACAAAAATACCAGAACCAAATAGATTAAAAAAGTTTGGCGTATGAGAGTATTGCAGATAAACCAAAATTATAATTTCGGAAGTACCGGTCGCATCATGAAAGAAATAAATGATGTGATAAGGCTGTCTGGGAATGAAGGCTATATGCTTTCTGCATATACTATAGGATCAGATCCCAATTTATATAAGTTGTCAATACTTCCTAATGGGATGGCATCAAGAATAAATATTTTGAAGCATCGCATTACAGGACTTTCGGGATATACATCATATTTATCTACTAAAAAAGCAATTAGTTGGATAGACAAAATCGACCCAGATATAGTTCACTTGCATAATGTGCATGGTGATTGGATTAATTTGCGGATGCTATTTGAGTATTTGAAATTACGCCAATACCCCATTGTATGGACACTCCATGATTGTTGGAGCTTTACAGGTCGGTGCTCTCATTTTGAGAACAATAGATGCTATCAATGGAAGGACGGATGCATTCATTGTCCTAGTATGAAAGTCTATCCTAAATCATACTTTTTTGACTTTTCCAATAAGATGTGGAAAGATAAGAAGCAATGGCTATCGGGTTTTAAAGAAATGAGGATAGTGACCCCCTCTGACTGGTTGGGTAACTACGTAAAGGAATCCATGCTTAGTTGTTATCCTGTTATAACAATAAATAATGGAATAGACTTAACCCAGTTTAGATGGAAACAAACTAAGAGCAAGTATTTATTGAATGAAAATAGGCACGTTGTATTGGGTGTTGCATCGTCTTGGACAACTTGGAAAGGTCTTGATGATATCATTAAACTTCATTCTATTCTTGATCCAGTAAAATATGTGATAGTTGTAGTTGGATTAAATACAAGGCAATATGAGTCTATGCCGAAAGGTGTTATCTCGCTTAAGCGTACGAAAAATGTTGCTGAATTGGCAGAAATCTATTCACAAGCATCGGTCTTCATCAATCCAACATACCAAGATAATTATCCTACAGTCAATTTAGAAGCTATAGCTTGTGGTACGCCTGTTATTACATACGAAACTGGTGGTAGCGTAGAGAGTGTCACACCAGAAACAGGCTTAATAGTGAAAAAAGGCGATTTCAAAGCAATGGCAGAAGCGATTGAGACCATTTGCAATTCTAATAAAAACTATACAGAACAATGCATGGCATACGCTCAGCAACACTTCAATAAAAGCGACAGGTATCAAGATTATTTAGCATTATACGAAAGCATAATTAAGTAAGAACAGAATGCTACGTTATTTGTTTATAGTCATTTCGCAGGTTATAGCGATTCCAGTCGTTGGATTTGCAGCATCAATCTATGTGACTCCTGAGATGTTTGGAGCGATAGGAGATGGAAGATGTGATGACTCCTACGCTTTATACCAGGCGATGCAATCACCATACGACCTAATCTTACGCAATGATTATCTGGTATCGAAAACTCCGTTAACAAAGGCGGCATTATATCAAGTGCCATCACATAAAAGGATATACGGTGGCGGCCGGATATTGACTACATCCTCTAAAGGATTGTTTATTGTCCACTCTTCATGCGATGTTACAATAGAAAATATAACGCTTGATTTCAATAATGTAATAGTAGAAACACAGCATAGTTCATCTAATCATGGGGTCGTGATAGTAAACTCATCTGACATAACAATCAAGAATGTAAAGATTATTTCTCCGAGAGGTGATGGTATTTATATTGGTTCATATAATAATGAAGAAAACCATAATCATAATGTCGTTATAAGGGACGTGCAAGTATGTGATTTTGGCAGGCAAGGAATTGCTGTTATAGAAGGTGATGACATTGTAATAGAAGACTGTCAACTTACAAATACAGAAACATGTCTATATGGTGGAATAGACATAGAGCCAAATCACGCTTATGAGGCTGTCGGCATAAGGGTTAATAATAATACCTTAATTAACAGTGGAATTAATACATATAGGGCTCATTCTCAGCTTAGAAGAAATAATAAGATAGTAATAAAGGGAAACAAAATAAAGAAACAATTGCATCTGGTAGGAGGGGTTGGCTCGCATTATTGTGGGATTGCAATACAGGATGCAATCTCCGCAGTCGTAACTGATAATGAAGTAGAAGGCTTTATAGGTATTTCTGCTAATAATTGCGATAAGTGCGAGATACGAAGAAATCAAATACACTCATCCTTTCGTGGAATAAGGGCATATACAATAAAAGATTTATTACTGAAAGACAATATTATTGAAAAGGAAGAGGAATTTGATTTTTCATCAGATAAAGAGAAAAATCCTGAAATAATTCAAGAAATGAGAACGACAATTGAATTAGTATCAAGTGATGGGGATGTATTTAATAATTTCTTTAATGGTCGTATCTGGGCGCGCGATTGCTCAAAGATAAAAGTTGAAAAGAATACATGTAAAGGTAGTAATGGAGCAATCCTACTCAATTTGAATCGTAAAGGATCTGTTGTAGGTAATGCAATCGTGAAGAGAAACGTTTGTGAGTCGAAAGGGGATTATTATCCAATTATGATACTTGAAGGGGATAACAGAATTACGTTTGAGATTTCAAAAAACAGATATTTAAAGACCTCTAAAGGTATATACAGCCCAAAGATTGGAAAAGGGTGTTATGTAAAGCGGAATGTTATGATTGAAAATAATTGATAATGAAAAAAATACTATATATAGGTGGGTTTGAATTACCGGATAAGAATGCAGCAGCACAGCGAGTCATGGCTATTGGAAAGACACTAAACAAAATAGGTTGTAACGTGTCGTTTATAGGTGTGTCAAAAGATGGGGATACCGGCGAATCATCTTTTGATGGTTTCTCCTATAAGTCTCTACCATACCCCAAGACCATTAAGCAGTGGTTTAGGCATATATGGGAGTTTGTGCCTGTAAAAGAGATCGAAGCATATAATCCCGATGGCGTGATATTGTATAATTTCCCAGCTGTTGCTGGTTATAAAATACTTCGGTATTGCCATAAAAATGGTATAAAGGTATTTCATGACACTACAGAATGGGAATATGCAGAGGGGGGGACACCAAGAGATATAATAAAAAATATAGATACTTGGCTGCGAATGAATTACTGCTTGAAAAAAATGGATGGTGTTATTGCCATTAGCCGTTATCTATACGATTATTATGCTTCGAAAGTTAAAACAGTTTTAGTCCCACCTACAGTAGATTTGGAGAACCGGAAATGGGACCGGGGACGGGAGCTGATAGCCGGAAATAAGGTAAAACTAGTGTATGCAGGAAGTGCTGGTGTCAAAAGTAAGGATAGGCTTGACTATATTATAAAAACTATCTGTCAGTTTGATAATATGGAGTTAAAGGTTGTCGGACTTACGAAGGACCAATATGAAAAGGACTTTGATGCTATGCCTAAGGGCTCTCATAATGTAGTGTTTACAGGGCGATTGGCACATACAGATGCTGTCAAGGCTGTTATAGAGGCCGACTTTCAGGTACTTATACGTGAGAATACGCTGAAGAATAATGCAGGTTTTCCAACAAAATTTGTGGAGTCGATAAGTTGCTGTACTCCATTGATTGCGACATTAAGTAGCAATGTTGGCGATTATTTGATAGATGGCAAAAATGGGTTTATTGTTAACGACCATAATAATCTATATGATGTATTAGATAAAGTCTCTAAATTATCTGTAGAGGATAGAGTGAAAATGAAGTGTTATTGTAGAGATAATAACCCATTTGATTTTCGTAAGTATATTGATGAAATTAATAAATTGTTTTAAAATATGGAATATAATTTCTTAGAGTTTCCGAAGAATTCTTTGTTTTTAGTAACTGGTGGAGCTGGTTTTATTGGCTCTAATCTGTGTGAAGCAATTTTGAAAATGGGTTATCGTGTGCGTTGTCTGGATGACCTGAGTACTGGAAAACAAAACAATGTGGATTTGTTTATAGACAATCCTAGCTACGAGTTTATCAAAGGTGACATCAAAAACCTTGACACTTGTATGAAGGCCAGTGAGGGAGTGGACTATGTACTGAACGAAGCAGCGTGGGGTAGTGTGCCTCGCTCAATAGAGATGCCTCTATTTTATTGTGCCAACAATATTCAAGGCACACTGAACATGATGGAGGCAGCACGACAGAATGGCGTGAAGACCTTTGTCTATGCCTCTTCCAGCTCTGTTTATGGCGACGAAGCTCATCTACCTAAGCAGGAAGGCGTTGAAGGTAATCTTCTCAGTCCATATGCTCTTACCAAACGCTGTGACGAAGAATGGGCAAAACAGTATAGCCGTCACTATGGTCTCAAGACTATTGGGCTTCGTTACTTCAATGTATTTGGAAGAAGACAAGATCCTAATGGCGCATACGCAGCTGTGATTCCTAAGTTTATCAAGCAGTTATTGAACGACGAGCGTCCTACCATAAATGGTGACGGCAAGCAGAGTCGTGACTTTACCTACATCGAAAATGTGATAGAAGCCAACCTTAAAGCCTGTTTAGCACCAGATGAGGCAAGCGGTGAGGCTTTCAATGTTGCTTATGGTGGTCGTGAATTTCTAATTGATATTTACTATGATTTAACCAAAGCACTTGGTAAGAACATAGAACCTATATTTGGTCCCGACCGAGCTGGCGACATCAAGCATAGTAATGCAGACATTAGCAAAGCAAAACGACTGCTGGGGTATGACCCGCAATATGATTTTGCACGTGGATTAAATGAAGCTATAGAATGGTATAAGGCTAATCTGTAATCAATAAAATATAAAATAACGATGAAAGAAACTAAGATTTGTGTAATCGGACTCGGTTACGTTGGACTGCCTTTGGCACGTTTGTTTTCGACCAAGTACAAGACGGTTGGTTTCGATATGAACCAGAAACGTTGTGATGCACTGATGGCCGGTCACGATGCTACGCTTGAAGTGGCAGATGACATTCTTCAGAATGCCATTAACAACCACGGTTTCATATGTACCAGCGACATTGAGAAGATTAAGGATTGCAACTTCTATGTGGTGGCAGTACCTACGCCAGTGGATGCTGACAATAATCCTGATCTCACTCCGCTTATTGGTGCCAGTACCACAGTTGGTAAGGTAATTAGCAATGGCGATGTGGTGGTTTATGAGAGCACGGTTTATCCTGGTGTAACAGAGAATGAATGTATTCCTGTTGTGGAGAAAGTCAGTGGCTTGAAGATGAATGTCGATTTCTATGGTGGCTACAGCCCCGAGCGTATCAACCCGGGTGACAAGCAGCATACCGTGGAACATATCAAGAAAGTGACTTCTGGTTCTACACCTGAGATTGGAAAATATATTAATGAGGTCTATTCTTCTGTAATTACAGCAGGAACTCATTTGGCGCCTACAATTAAAGTTGCTGAAGCTGCCAAGGTTATTGAGAACAGCCAGCGTGACATTAACATTGCATTTGTAAACGAACTATCCAAGATTTTCAATAAGATGGGTATTGATACTCTCGATGTTTTGGAGGCTGCAGGCACCAAGTGGAACTTCTTGCCTTTCCGTCCCGGTCTTGTAGGTGGTCACTGCATTGGTGTTGATCCTTACTACTTGGCCCAGTGCGCGCAGCGTCACGGCTACAATCCTGAGATTATCCTTGCCGGTCGTCGCATGAATGATGGTATGGGCGAGTATGTGGCTACGGAGACCATTAAGTTGATGTTGAAGAAGGGTATTCAGGTCCTAAATTCCAACATCATTATTCTTGGTTTTACCTTCAAGGAAAACTGCCCCGATGTGCGCAATACCAAAGTTATTGACATTTATAAGGCACTGAAGGAGTACAATCTCAACATTACTGTTTACGATCCTTGGGCTAATCCCGCTATTGTGGAGCACGAGTATGGTATCAAAGTGGTGAATGAACTTCCGACAGAGAGGTTTGATGCTGCTATCGCCGCTGTAGCTCACAAGAAGTTTGATGGTCTTGATGTGCCTTCATTGTTGAAGGAGAAGCATGTTATCTTCGATGTGAAGTGTACACTTGACCGTGGTATTGTTGATGGAAGATTGTAAATGATGAAAGAAAGGATACTTGTCCTTACAAATAATATTGCTGGCCTTCATAGCTTCCGAAAGGAGGTTGTGAAGGCCATCGTTGATGCTGGTTATGAGGTGTATATCTCGGAGCCAGATGATGATGAGCGGGTAAGATATTTTGAGGAGATAGGTTGTCATATTATCAAGACAAGATTCAACCGCAGGGGGATGAATCCCTTAGCGGATTTTAAGCTGATGCTTACTTACCGCAGGCTGATAAAGCAATTTAAACCAAAGACGGTACTGACGTATACAATCAAACCTAATGTGTATGGAGGAATTGCTTGCCGACTAACAAGAACTGCCCTGATAGCTAATGTGACAGGCTTGGGCGATGCTGTAGAAAACGGAGGATGGTTGCAGAAACTGACGGTGTTCTTATACAAAATGGGTATATGTAAGGCCAAGCAGGTGTTTTTCCAGAACCAGACTAATCGGGTTACCTGTATGAAATTGGGGATTGCAGACGAACACTCAATTCTCCTCCCTGGCTCTGGAGTCAATCTCAAACATCACATCTACCAAGACTATCCTGAGGATGGAGTTATCAAGTTTCTGTTTATTGCCCGTCTGCTGAAGGATAAGGGAACGGATGAATTCTTGGAAATGGCAAAAACCATCAAAGAAAAGTATCCCCAGACGGAGTTTCAAATACTAGGATTGATAGAGGGTGATTATAAACAGCAGTTGGAAGAGTTGGAGTCTATGGGCATAGTTAAGCATCTTGGTACGACAACAGATGTAAGGCCTTATCTTGCTTCAGTGCATTGCACGATTATGCCATCATACCACGAAGGGATGTCGAATGTGAACTTAGAGAGCGCGGCTAATGGAAGGCCCGTGATAACTACCGATGTGCCTGGATGTAGGGAAACGGTGGTTGATGGAGAAACCGGAGTCTTGGTAAAGGCAAAGGATACAAAATCGTTAATAGATGGTGTTGAACGCTTTTTAGCACTACCATATAGACAAAAACAATTAATGGGCCAAAAGGCGCGGGAAAAAGTTGTGCGGGAATTTGATCGTAATCTCGTCGTAAAGGCATATCTTGATGCGATAGCAGAAATAAAAGCATGACGCTATTCTATGAACTGATACAGGTTGCGCTTGGCGACAGGGTCGTCCTTAGTCGTACTCCATCACAAACGGAGTGGCACGCATTGTATGAAACGTGCCAGAAACAGTCTGTGACTGGTGTCGCCTTTGAAGCTTTTGAAAGCCTTAGCGAGCAGAGGCAAAAACCTCCTTTGGACTTGCTGTATCAGTGGATTGGGGATGCGGAACAGATCAAGCAGCAGAACCTGAGAGTGAACAAACGATGTGTAGAGATTGCACGGATGTTTGCTGAGGCTGGCTTTGAGACGTGCATTCTGAAAGGACAAGGAAATGCGAGGATGTATGTGAATCCTTTGGCAAGGACACCAGGGGACATTGATATATGGTTAATGGTTCCTGGTAAAGGGCTCAGTGTTGAAGAGACACGACAGAAGATAGATGAATTTGTGCATAGCAGGTTCCCTGAGATAAAGGGAGGACGAATGCATATCGAGTTTCCTGTGTTTGATGATGTGGCGGTGGAGGTTCACTATATTCCGAGGTATATGAATGCTCCTTGGCACGACAAACGATTACAGGCTTTCTTTCGTGATAAGGCTGAGGAACAGTTTAGCAACCAAGTGACGCTGGAGGGTACTGAGGGTACATGTGCTGTACCGACGGTGGAGTTCAATATGATACAGCAACTATCACACATGATGAGTCATGTGATGGGCGAGGGAATCGGGCTGAGGCAATTCATAGACTACTACTATGTACTGAAGACGGTCCATGATTCACGATTCATGGTTCAAGGTTGGGATGATGAACTGCGCGAGATGGGCTTGCTGAAGTTCGCTCAGGGAGTGATGTGGGTAGAGAAAAATCTACTGGGTTTAGAGGATAAATACTTGATAGTAGAGCCGTCGGAAAGGATAGGTCGTGCCATTCAGCAGACCATAGAAGAAGGTGGTAACTTCGGGCATCATAGCAGGCTCAACACTTTACGGCATCGTAGCGTCATTGGTAGAGCTGTGGGCGGCATGCAGCAATCAGTTCGCGCTATGCGCTACTTCCCTACGGAGGCAACGTGGAAATTGATAAGAAAAGTTATTTGATATATGTATAAAAACTTTTTTAAACGATTTCTGGATTTCTGGATTTCGCTGATAGTATTGATTCTGATTTCCCCGATATTGTTGGTAGTGACGATATGGTTGCATTTTGCCAACAAAGGGGCTGGGGCATTGACTTCGTCGAAACAGGGCGGCGCCAAGGAAAAGTCTGTGCGAGCACGACTCTCCGCTTGGTTTGCACCTGTTTTCTTCTTCCAGGAGCGTCCTGGTAAGGATGGGAAGATATTCAAGGTGATTAAGTTCAAGACGATGACCGACGAGCGGGATTCAGAGGGGAACCTGCTGCCCGATGAACAGCGGCTGACGAAGGTCGGGAAGTTTGTACGCTCCACATCGATTGATGAATTACCTCAGTTGATTAATGTACTGAAAGGGGACATGGCACTGATTGGGCCACGTCCGCTGCTACCGCAATATCTGCCGCTTTATTCTCCTGAGCAAGCTCGCAGGCATGAGGTGAGACCCGGTATCAGTGGTTGGGCACAGTGTCATGGTCGAAATGCTATCAGTTGGACGGAGAAATTCAAACTGGATGTATGGTATGTGGATCATGTGAGTCTGATGACTGACTTGAAGGTGATATGGATTACCATTATGAAAGTGATCAAACGGGCGGACATCAATGAGACGGGGCACGCGACAATGGAATACTTCAATGGTCATAACTAAAAACAGATTTCACGAATGTATTTGTATGGTGCGAGTGGTCACGGGAAGGTGATCAAAGACATATTGGAAGCGCAAGGCATAAAAGTGGATGGGTTTATCGATGATAATCCCAGCATAAACGATTTGGCTGGGCTACCAGTGCTACATAGTACCGAGAAGGCTGACGAGGTAATAGTGAGCATTGGTGATAATAGAGCCCGCAAGAAAGTGGTAGAGAAACTGAATTGTGAGATTGCTGATTCTGCGGTGCATTCTGCTGCTGTTGTGGCTGACACCGTATATATAGATAAGGGAACAGTCTTGATGGCAGGGACTGTGGTAAATGCAGATGCGAAGATTGGAAAACATTGCATCGTGAATACTGGTGCTACGGTTGACCACGAATGTATGATAGAAGATTATGTGCATATCGCTCCAGGCGTGAATCTGTGCGGACAGGTTCATGTGGGAGAAGGAACGCTGGTTGGCGTCGCATGCTCGGTGATACCTTGCATCCATATTGGAAAATGGTGTGTGATAGGTGCCGGGAGTGTTGTTGTAAATGATATACCTGACGGATGTCTGGCTTACGGGAATCCTTGTAGAATAGTAAAAATAATGAATCAAGATATGATAAAAATAGTCGAACCCAACTGTCTGGGGGGGGCAGATTTAGGTTAAAGGTTTATGGTGAAAGGCTAAAGGTTAATTCGGGCTGTACCCTTGGAGAAAGGAGGGTGGCAGCATGAAAACGAATGTACTGATAACTTCTGCAGGGCAACGTGTAGCTTTGGTAAGAGGCTTCCAAGAGACGCTGAAGAAGTTCTTCCCGGATGGAAAGGTTTATACGACAGATATGAATCCGAGATTAGCACCTGCTGCGTATGTGAGTGACGGGTGTTTTGAGGTGCCAAGGTGTACGTCGGAAGACTATATTGAGAGTCTGCTGACGATATGTTTGGGGAACGAGATTGGGTTAATAGTCCCCACCATTGACACGGAACTGGCCATTCTTTCTGCGAACAAAGAGTTTTTTGCCAAACAGGGCATCACAGAGTCGGTATCTGACTACGACTTTGTGATGATGTGCAGGGACAAGCGGAATACAGGAGAGTTCTTTGAGAAACACGGCATAAGGGTGCCTAAAGCGATAGACAAGTATCATCCGACTTTTCCCCTGTTTGCGAAGCCGTATGATGGTTCACTAAGTACCAACCTGCACTACATCAAGAATGCAGAGGAACTGACAGAAGAAATATTAAACGACCCCAAACTGCTCTTTATGGAGTATATAGACAAAGATGTGTATAAAGAATATACCATTGATATGTACTACGGGCGTGACCATAAGGTGAAGTGCATTGTTCCACGTGAACGCATCAAGATTAGGGCGGGAGAAATTAATAAAGGACTGACGGAGAGGGAACCGCTGACTAGTTATCTGTATGAACGGTTGGAAACCATAGAGGGATGCATTGGATGTATCTGTATACAGTTGTTCTTGAATCCTGTCACGGGCGATGTAGTGGGGATAGAGATTAACCCTCGCTTTGGTGGCGGTTATCCGCAGACATATGCTGCCGGTGGCAATTATGCAGAGTATCTTATAAGGGAGTATTTCTTAGGAGAGGTGATTGCATATAAAGATGACTGGAAAGACCATCTGCTGATGTTGCGATATGACGATGCCGTGTATGTGTAAGAAGAAAGTCGTATGCTTTGACCTTGACGATACGCTGTATAAGGAGATCGACTTCTTGAAATCCGCATACAGGCATATTGCCAGTTTGGTGTCAAATGCGAATGCTCCTGAAGATGAGGTGTATCAGACCCTTCTGAACACCTATATACAAGGTGGTAATGCTTTTGCCACAGTCGTTCAGAAATACGGTTTCAGACTGTTTACCGTCGAGTGGATGTTGGATGTGTATAGGAATCATAAGCCGCATATCACCTTAGATAACGATACCCGGCTGACTTTGGAACGTTTGAAAGCAAAGGGTGTCACAATGGGCATTATATCAGATGGCAGGTATGCTCAACAGATGAACAAGATAGATGCCCTTGGGCTTAAGGACTTTATTCACGAAGAAGACATTATCATCAATACTGACCTAAGTCGTATAAAGCCAGACCGGCATAGCTTTAAACATTTCATGGAGAAATATGGAAAAGATTGCGCTTTCTGGTACGTTGGGGACAATACTGCTAAAGACTTTGTAGCCCCGAATACATTAGGATGGACGACAATCTGCTTGTTGGATAATGGGAGGAATATTCATAAACAGGATTTCTCGCTGGAAAAATTAGCGATGCCTCAATTGCAGATAAAATGCCTGAGCGAGTTACTTGATGGCGAAGCTGGATTATAAGCAGTTTGAGGATTATGTCTTCATCTTGGTTCATGTTACACCTTATTATGTATATGAGGGTATTGCAAGTATATTCTGCTTGTGCCTTGTGGTATTCATTTCATGGAAGGGATTCAAGACAGGACTTCGGTATGCAGTGGCACTGCTACTGATAGAATACGTCTTTCTTATCTTCTGCTCGACTGTCTTCTTCAGGCCAACAGGCGAGGTGAGACAATATGATTTTCATCCTTTCTGGAGTTATAATAGTCCAGAACTGCTAATAGAGAACATCATGAATGTCATCGTATTCATTCCTATCGGAATGATACTGGGTTCACTGTTAAGGGTTAAGGGTTCATGGTTAGTTGCACTCCTGATAGGCTGTAGTATCTCTATCACGGTAGAGGCACTACAGTTCTGGTTTATGAAAGGCTTCTCAGAAGTGAATGATGTGATGCATAATATGGTGGGATGCCTTATTGGATTTGGCTTTTATTCGTTGATAGAATTATCCACAAGACTCTGGAATGCTGAATAATGAAACTCGCTGATTTTATCCCATACGTTCAAGGAATTGCCCCTATACAGGGAGGCAAGGAGGTTGATGACGAGGTGAAGAGCCTTCTATTGACTGAT
>ODAJ014761045.1_pt1 | contig 25344 bp, 21 predicted proteins | sample 1539241 | NCBI WGS metagenome assembly ODAJ01 (sample SAMN02144231, study PRJEB22623) | gut metagenome | biome: sheep rumen | host: Ovis aries | place: New Zealand
GGTTCATCTGGTTGGCACCAACCACGACCTGATTGTAAATGAGGTTAGCACCCTCCTTGATGATGCTGTCGCATACGAGAAGATGAGTAAAGCCGTGAACCCTTATGGTGATGGTAAAGCATGTAACCGCATTGTACGTGCTCTAAACGGTGAGGCCGTAGATAGATACGAAATTAAGTAAATTATAAACGATAGAATAAAAACAAATAATAAATATGATTAACGTAATTGGACTGGGCTACATTGGACTGCCCACAGCATTGATGATGGCTTCGCACGGAGTGGAGGTCATTGGTACGGACTACAACAAAGAACTGGTGGCAACCCTCAACGCAGGTAAGACCACTTTCAAGGAAGACGGTCTTGATGAACTGTTTGCCGCTGCCGTTAAGGCAGGTATTAAGTTTACCACAGAGTACCAGAAAACAGATATGTATATCGTATCTGTTCCTACTCCTTATGATAAGTTCAGCAAGAAGGTGGATGCTTGCTATGTGGTAGCAGCAGTGAAAGAGGTGATGAAGGTGTGTCCCAAGGGTGCAACCGTAGTCGTTGAATCAACTGTCTCTCCCGGAACTATTGACAAGTTCGTGCGCCCTGTTATTGAGGCCAACGGCTTCAAGATTGGTGTGGACATCAATCTTGTTCACGCTCCTGAGCGTATTATCCCCGGTAATATGGTTTACGAGTTGCTGCATAATAACCGCACTATTGGTGCAGATAGCAAGGAGATTGGTGAGAAGGTAAAGAGCTACTATGCTTCATTCTGCCAGGGCGAGATTGTCGTTACCGACATCCGCACTGCTGAAATGACCAAGGTGGTTGAGAACACCTATCGCGCAGTAAACATCGCTTTCGCTAACGAACTTTCACGTATCTGCCGTCACGACAATATGGATGTGTACGAGATTATCAAGATCTGCAACATGCACCCCCGTGTGAATATCCTCCAGCCTGGTCCAGGTGTAGGTGGCCACTGTATCTCAGTTGACCCTTGGTTCTTGGTGGGCGATTATCCCCAGCTCGCTAAGGTGATTGATGAGAGTATGAAGACCAACGATTACCAGCCCGTGTTCGTGCTTGAAAGAATACACGAAATCATGGAAGAGCACAATATCTCTGACAACCGTCGTGTTGGTCTCTATGGCTTGACCTATAAGGAGAATGTTGATGACATCCGTGAGAGCCCCACACTCCAGATGCTTGATATTCAGGAGTGCCATTTGGCTCGTCCTCTGAAGACCTTCGATCCCTTCTTCACTCAGAAGGAGATTGTTAAGAACCAGATTCTGGACTTTGATCAGTTCTTGGATGAAGTTGATATGGTGGTGATTATGGTGAAACACGACCATATTAAGCAGAATTGGGACAAATTCAAAGGTAAGGTTATCCTTGATTGCCACAATATTTGCCCGTTAGAAGGAGTATATCACATTTAACATAAATTGAGAAATGAGTTCGATTTTTAAAGATAAGACCTTGTTAATTACTGGAGGAACTGGGTCGTTTGGTAATATGGTATTAAAGAGGTTCTTGGATTCCGATATCAAGGAAATCAGAATCTTTAGTCGTGACGAGAAAAAACAGGACGATATGCGTCATCATTTACAGGCGCAGTATCCAGAACAGGCAGCTAAAGTGAAATTCTATATTGGTGATGTCCGTAATTGTAGAAGTATTGATGTTGCAATGCGTGGAGGTGTTGACTACATCTTCTCTGCTGCCGCATTAAAGCAGGTTCCTTCTTGTGAGTTCTTCCCTATGCAGGCAGTTGAGACTAATATTATTGGTACTAACAATGTGTTAGAGTCCGCTATTGCCCATGGAGTAAAGAACGTAGTGGTGCTCTCAACAGACAAAGCTGCCTATCCTATCAACGCCATGGGTATCTCCAAGGCTATGATGGAGAAGGTAGCTGTTGCTAAAGCTCGTCAGTTAGGGGACAATGCTCAGACTACAATTTGCTGTACCCGTTATGGTAACGTGATGGCCAGCCGTGGTTCTGTTATACCTCTTTGGGTTGAACAGATGGAAGAAGGTAAGCCCATTACCATAACTGACCCTCAGATGACACGTTTCATGATGACTCTGAATGATGCTGTTGACCTTGTCATTTATGCATTTGAACATGGCCATAATGGTGACTTGTTTGTTCAGAAAGCACCTGCCGCAACTCTTGACGTTCTTGCAGAAGCATTGAAACAGGTATATTCCAAGGTGAATCCTAAATATGGTGAAACTGAGGTAAAGGTGATTGGCACCCGTCATGGTGAGAAGATTTATGAGACTCTTGTTACCCGTGAGGAGATGGCACGTGCTATTGATTGTGGAGAATACTATCGCATACCTTGCGACGGACGTGATTTGAACTACGACAAAGTTGAGGGTGGTAATCCTGAGATTGATAAGATGGAAGAGTATCATAGCCACAACACTCGTCGTCTGACAGTAGAGGAGATGAAAGAACTCCTTATGAAACTTACTTTTATTCGCGAAGACCTTGGTCTCCAACCTCGTGCAAAAGCTAAAGAAATCAGATCAGAATAATGAAGATTCTTGTGACGGGTGCCAAGGGATTTGTGGGTAAGAATCTCTGCTGGGCGCTCAAGAACATACAGGCCGGAAAGGACAAGACCCATACAGGCTTGACTATTGAGGCTGTCTATGAGTACGATCTTGACAGCAAACCGGAAGAGTTGGATACTTGGTGTAAGGATTGTGATTTCGTATTCAATCTTGCTGGCGTAAATAGACCTCAGAATCAAGAGGAGTTTATGCAAGGCAATTTTGACTTTGCTTCCACTCTCCTTGATACTCTTAAGAAGTATGGTAATAAGTGCCCTGTAATGCTGTCAAGCAGCCAACAGGCATCACTGACAGGCCGTTTTGGTAATAGTGAATATGGTCGCTCAAAGAAGGCAGGTGAGGACTTGTTTCTGGAATATAGCAAAGAGACGGGGGCAGAGGTTCATGTATATCGCTTCCCGAACTTGTTTGGTAAATGGTGTAGACCTAACTATAATAGTGCAGTAGCCACCTTCTGCAACGCTTTTGCCAATGACCTGCCTTATACAGTCAACGACCCTTCAGTAGAGTTAGAACTGCTCTACATTGATGACTTGGTTGATGAGATGATTGCTATCTTGCAGGGCAAGGGTCACAAGTGCGAGTTCAACGGTCTGGATGTTGAGCCTGTCGAAACAGGAAAGTATCGTTACTGTCCTGTTACCCATAAAGTAACTTTGGGTGAAATCGTTGAACTCCTTAAGTCTTTTGCAGAACAGCCAAAGACTTTGATGATACCTGAGATACCTGCCAACAGCTTTGCAAAGAAGCTGTATAGCACGTATCTGAGTTACTTGCCCTACGAGAAAACCGCATTTGACTTGAAAATGAACGTGGATGAAAGAGGCTCTTTCACTGAGTTGGTTCATACGCTCAATGCAGGTCAGGTATCAATCAACATCTCTAAGCCTGGAATCACAAAGGGTCAGCACTGGCACAACACCAAGTTTGAGCAGTTCATCGTAGTGAAAGGTCATGGACTGATTCAGCAACGTAACCTGAATGATCCAGAAGGTAAGGTGTTAGAGTGGGAGGTAGATGGCGACCACATCCAGGCTGTTCATATGCTACCTGGATATACCCATAATATAATTAATCTATCGGATAAAGAGGATTTGGTGACTGTTATGTATTGTAATGAGATTTTTAGTCAAAAAAAACCTGATACTTTTTATGAAAAGGTGTAGGTGATAGTTTTATTATGAAAGATTACGATTTAATTATTATTACTTCAAATCCTTTTCCTTTAGGTTTAGCCTCAACTAATAGGATTACAACCTATGCCAAAGAAATTGCCCAAACGCATAAAGTTCTCTTGCTGACTTATGCCTGTAGTCAACATGAGAGTAATAGTTCCCCATACATCAAAGGATCTTTTGAAGGTATTGATTATTTGTATTTGAGACCCCGAGATCCCAAGAGGAAATCTTTTATTACTAAGTTTTATTATAGAATTATAACTTATATAAGGTTCTATTTCTTCTTGTTATTTGTATTTAGAACGCAGAGCATTATCACTTATTTTAATGATTTGTTTTATACTAGGAGTCTTTTTCTTATATCAAAGATTAGGAGAATCCCTATTTACAGAGATATTACAGAGACGTTTGAAGTATATTTTAAGTCTAATAAAGAACGTAAAAAAAATAGAAATATACAAAGACTTTATGATGGCTTAATTGTATTAACTAAAGGAATTCAAGAGTATTTTGAAGGTGTAAATAGCAATACATTTATATTACCTATGGGGGTTGATATTTCGAGATTTGACAAGATTATTTCAACGAACCAAAAATATTTTTTTTATTGTAGTGGAGGGGTGTTAGAGAGAGATGGACTACTAGATTCCATAAATGGTTTTTTGTTATTTCATCAAAATTATCCAGATTATTCGTTCAAAATCGCCACACCTATCAATCCTGATGATAGCTATCATTGCAAGGTTATGGATTTGATACAAAATAATCCGTGTATTGATTATTTGGGTATTGTCAGTTCTGATAAAATTCCAAGTCTTATGATGGGCGCGTCAGGCTTAGTCGTGACCCCTCATCATGATTATATTACAAAAGGTTTTCCAACAAAACTGGGGGAATACATGGCTTCAAAAAAACCAGTGATATGTACATCTATTCCTTCCTTGAAGGAAAATATACCTGAAAATTGTTGTTATATGGTTGAACCCAATAGGCCTGATAAGATTGCTGAAACTATGAGTCATATAATAAATAATGAGGGCGAATCTACATTAATAGGTGAAAGAGGGCGAAAATTTGTTGAGTCAAAATATACGGTGACACCATACTTGAATGATCTGATACATTTTATACAAGTCAAATGAATATAAATGGTATTACTAGTTTTGCAAAAAGGACTGATGTAAAACAAGTCTTTAGTTTGTTGTCAGCTAATTTTTTGGGACTGCCATTAGGGATAATTACTAATATACTGATTACTCGATATCTTGGCCCCGAGAAGTTTGGTGACTATTCTTTTATTATTAGCGTATTTAACTTTGCAATTATAATATTAACATTTGGACTTTACTATGCGAGTAATAGAGCTGTTTTATTAAGTAAAAGTGAATGTCATACAAAAAACTTATATGGTGCATCATTTGTGATAACAGGATTTCTCTTTGTTGTCATGTCTTTATCTATAGCAATCTATTCAGTTATTAGTACAAACGTTCAAGAAAAGGGACTGACTGAGGATCTTTTATTATCGCTACCCATTGGTTTTGTCTTACTCTGGGGTAAGTGCTTTGAGGAAGTATTGCCTTCAAGTAATCAGATTGGAGTATTATCTAGAGTAAGATTATACCCAAGGATTCTAAATTTGTTATTCGCATTAATCGTATACTATTGTTTGATTAAGTATGACTTTAATCGAGTACTTATTGTTGTTGCGCTCTATGGCTTATCTCAGTTTATTATATATTTCTTATGCTCAATAAAGCTTAAGGTTGCTTTTAAGGATTTGTGTGTCAATATTAAAACTATTTTTATTTTTAACAAGACTTATGGGTTTAATGTTTATTTAGGAGCCTTATTCGCATCGGGTTTTTCTTCATTAACAGAGATTCTTATAAGCCAGTTTGGTGCAAACAATACAGGGGTTGGTTATTTTGCGCTCGCAAGTACTCTTTCTATGCCCATTTTTTATATTCCTGCCACCATCGCAACAACTCACTATAAAGAATTTCAATCAAAAGATAGAATATCAAAAAAACTATTGCTAGTTACGTTATTAATCAGTGTCTTATCTATAATAGCTTTGTGGGTGTTTATCCCTCCCTTTGTTTATTTCTTTTATGGGGACTCTTTTTCACCAGTTATAAAAGTGAACTTTTATGTTTCAATAGGAGTCCTTCTTTATGGCGTTGCTGATTTTATAAATCGTTTTTTATGTGCAAAAGGGGCTGGTAAAGAACTAAGGAATGCCTCTTTTATAGTTGGTGCGGGTGTTTTAGTGTCAAACATATTGCTTATTCCAACTTGGGGCGAATACGGGGCTGCTTATGCAAAAATAATAGCGGGAATTATATTTGTTTTAGTGGAGTTGTATTATTATAGGCGCGTTACAAGAAAACAAACAGTACTTGATTAATATAGGAAATAATAAGTATGTTCAATTTAGACAAATTCATAAGTGATAGTGTGACCTTCCGTCCTGCCAGCATGTTTGCTTCAGATATTGAGTCAAACAAAGAGAAGCTTACTGCAGAGATAAAGGGTAAGAAGGTTTGTGTGATTGGTGGAGCAGGTTCCATTGGCTCCAGCTTTATCAAGGCGGTGTTGCGCTTTGAACCAATGAGCGTTGTGGTGGTTGACCTCAATGAAAACGGACTGGCGGAGTTGGTGCGTGACGTGCGAAGCACAAACGACCTTTATGTTCCGGAAGAGTTCCGTTGCTACACGCTGAACTTTGCAGACCCCATCTTTGAGCGCATTTTCCGTGAGGAGAAAGGCTTTGATATTGTTGCTAATTTCTCTGCCCATAAGCATGTGCGTTCAGAGAAGGATCGCTATAGCGTGCAGGCACTTATTGAGAACAACGACATCAAGGCCAAGAAGCTGATGGATTTGCTGACGGTTTATCCGCCCAAGCATTTCTTCTGCGTCTCTACGGACAAGGCGGCAAATCCTGTGAACATCATGGGTGCCAGCAAGCGCATTATGGAAGATCTGGTTATGGCGTACAATAAGTACTTCAAGGTCACTACCGCCCGCTTTGCAAACGTTGCTTTTAGTAATGGTTCCCTTCCTGATGGATGGATTCACCGCCTGCAGAAGAAGCAGCCGCTGGCTGCACCTTCAGATGTGAAACGCTATTTCGTTTCGCCTGAGGAAAGCGGTCAGATTTGTATGTTGGCCTGTATCCTGGGTAATGGGGGAGAGGTGTTCTTCCCGAAACTTGGCGAAGACCAGATGCTGACTTTCTCCTCTATCTGTGACAAGTTCGTTACCGCCAACGGCCTGGTGAAAGATCCTTGCTCTTCTGATGATGAAGCCAAGCGCAAGGCTGCTGCCCTGGGCTGGGATGACAACAAGTATCCTACGGTTTACTTCGGTTCGGATACCACCGGTGAAAAGGCTTATGAGGAGTTCTATGTGCCTGGTGAGAAGATTGACATGCAGAGGTTCAAGGCTCTTGGCGTGGTCTGCCAGACCACTCGCCACGAAATGAACGAGGTGAACGGTTTCTTCGACAAGTTGGAAGGCATCTTCGCCAAGGAGGACTTCACCAAAGCGCAGGTGGTGAAAGCCATAAAGGAGTTCATCCCTAACTTCGAACATGAAGAGAAGGGCAAGAACCTAGACCAAAAGATGTAATTTGAATGAGAAAAGAATATTTTACACGAGAAGAAACGACAGTATTAAAGGGGGCTTTTGCCTTACTTATATTAATGCACCATGTCTATCAGCATACTCTTATTGGTGAGGACATCGCTTTCATCGATTATTTTTTCCGTTCTTTTGGATATATTGGTGTTGCTGGATTCTTTTTCTTCTCAGGATATGGTTTGACAATATCTAATTTGAATACTAATGGTAAGTATTTTGAGGGTTTTATAAAGAAACGCTTTATTCCAATATATCTGATAAATGCATTCCTTGTCTTTTTATATGCAGTCGCATTCCTTATTTTTGGCGAATCATTAGATTATAGACAATTGGTTCAATCATTCTTCTTTGGTGGAACAATTGTTCCTGCGGGATGGTATCTTCAAGAGCTAATGTTTTTTTATTTGGTATACTGGGTGACATGGAAAATTAACCCTTTGAAATGTATTTCTATGATGAGTATGATAATTGCAATATTCCCATTCATTGCCTTTTTTTCAAACATGTCAGATCATTGGTATTTGTCTTGTTGTGGTTTCGCTGCTGGTATATTGTTTGCTAGCAAAAAAGAAATTATTAATAAATGTATTTCTTTTACAAATGAATATGTAGCTATGATTTTTTCCATCATTGCCATAGTATTATTTGCATATACAAGTTGCTTCCTCTTCCCTTTGCGATTTATCATTTATACACCTCTTAAAGTATATATTATTGCTCCTTTTATTCCTATTTGTTTTGCTTTATTATCTTCAAGACTCGAATATAAAAACATTTTTTTTTCCTTTATAGGGAGGTTTGCCTTGGAGGTATACGTAATGCAGGGCTTAGTATTCCTTTTATTGTGGAATAATTATTGGCAGGTTTCAAAAGTATTCTTTGTTTTTAGTTCTTTACCTTTATTGTTACTTATATCAATATTTGTACATCCAGTATTTAATAGAATTAAGAGTTTAAAGAAATAGTAATATAGTATGCATGCATGTCCCTTTGTTTCTGTAGTTATGTGTTTTTATAAGGAGAGAATTGACTGGCTGCGCCAGTCAATAGATTCGATTCTTGAGCAAACATATTCATATTTTGAGTTCATTATTATATGTGATAACCCTTCATATCAAGAAGGCTTAGCACTTCTTAAGGAGTATCAAGATTGTGATAGCCGTATTAAGCTTATTATAAATGAAGAGAATAAAGGATTAACAAAATCCTTGAATATTGGTCTAGAAAAAGCAAAAGGGGAATATGTAATAAGAATGGATGCAGATGATATTTCTTTTCCAGAAAGAATTGAGGAACAGGTAAAATTCATGGAAGCAAATCCACAAGTAGTAGCTTCAGGTACGAGCGCTTATTTCTTTGATGATAATAAAGAAAGAAAAGTAATAAGGGAAACGTCAAGCAATAAACTAAAAGCCCTGTTGATTTTTGATTCTCCTATTTTCCATCCTACAGCTATTTTTAGAAGATTAGTAGACGGGAAACCTGTTAGGTATAATGAAGATATCAAATTCTCTCAGGATTACGCATTATGGATATCATTGGTTAGTGGCCATAAGTTATCAAATATTGCTAAGCCATTGGTTAAATATCGAATATCCAATGAGCAAATCTCTGCATTAAAAATTGAAGAACAAAAGCAATGTACTGCTTTATGTCAAGAAATGGCATTAAAACAATTGCCTTTCTATCTATCTTTAGAACAGGTTGAATTAATGCATGTCCTTACAATATGGCAAGAGAAGAAAAGAGATATTTGTGATATAAACCGTTTTGTTCTGGATTTTTCAAAAGCATTGAAGCAAACTGGAGATATAGACAATAAGACAATGTGGCATCGGTTTATACTTTTCTATGCGAACTACTTACCTAAACACATGGATATGAAATCGGCGCTGAGAAATTATATTAAGGTTGCAATGTTGACTAAGACATTAGATCTTTATTCATTTCTCTCTATGGTAATTAAGTACTTTCGTCAATAAAAAACGAATTATTGTTATGTTAAAATTTGGATATAATTTTTTCGTGGAATTTAATGAAGCAGGAAAGGTCTTAAAAGAGGAGCATTCCAATCATTTCATTAGTAAATTTCGTGAGGACAAGATAGAATTAGAGACAGATACTTTGATTATTTTGTTGGATGGGGTAATTTTAAATAAAATAGAACTTATGTCTAACAGCGGCAAGGAAACGTGGGGTAAAACGATGGAGTACTTGTACCAAAGTAAAGGAGAACAATTCTTTTCAGAGTTGAGAGGATCTTTTTCTGGTGTTCTATTTGATAAAAGTACCAACCAAATTTTAGTTTTCTCCGACCAAATAGGTTCCAAGTATATATATTATTACATATCTGATAATAAATTTTACTGCTCGTGTATGATGGACGATCTTTTTGCCTATCTTCAATCTAAAGGGATCGAGTACCATCTTTCCACAGAAGGGGCTTATTTATTATTGAGTTATGGATATATGATGGAAGGAAGGACTATTTGTCAGGAAATACATAAAATTAAGCCTGGGCGATATCTTTCAATTAAAGACGGAAAGATTGAAGAGAAACAGTATTATTTGATAGATAATACACCAAACAATAGTCTTTCTTTTGAGGATTTTATAGAAGGTGTTGACTATGAATTCAGGAAAGCAATACAACAACAATTTGATAAAGATAAGGAGTATGGTTATAAACACATCGTTGCTCTAAGTGCTGGTTTAGACAGTAGAATGACTGCATGGGTAGCACATGATATGGGTTATACAGACCAGTTAAATTACACTTTCTCTCAATCAGATTATTATGATGAATTTATTCCCAAAAAAATTGCTCGAGATCTGAAACATGAGTGGGTGTTTAAATCGTTAGACAATGGCATATGGCTATACAATATCGAAGATATAACAAGAGTTACAGGTGGAAATGTTTTATATTATGGTCTATCTCACTCATATAGTATGTACTCTTTACTTAATTTCGAAAAGTATGGGATGATACATACTGGCCAACTTGGGGATGTAATAATAGGTACTTTTTATCATTCAACAGACAAAAATGCACAATATCGTTTTGGCGATGGAGCCTACTCTCAGTCAATGTTGGATAGAATCTGTGATTTAGATTATACTAGATATGCAAATGAAGAGGTTTCAAAATTATATATTAGGGGCTTTGATGGTGCAAATAATGGTAATATCTCTGAATACTTGTTTAATGAATCGTTTAGCCCATTTTATAATCTTGATTTCATAAAATTTGCACTTTCTGTTCCTGTTGAAATGCGTTTTAATCATAAACTTTATAAAGAGTGGATTATAAAAAAGTACCCAAACGCAGCAAATTATATATGGGAAAGGATAGGGTGTAAAATCACAAGAAAATTGGGTTTAATTAATATTAGTGGTAATAGTGTTCCAATTGAATCTATACCAGGGCGAGTAATCAATAAGATAAAAGGCAGATATGGTAAATTCAATGAAAAGAACATGAATCCAATAGGATATTATTTGTCTTGCAATCAACAGTTGAATTCTTTTCTGTCGAGTTATGTTTGTTATATCGATAGTATTGAAGATAAACAACTAAAGAACGATGTTCTTCAATTGATAGAAAGTAATAATCCGATGGAAAGAATTCAAGTAGTATCGCTATTGGCCTGTATTAAATTGTATTTCACAAAGTAGTTTTACGAGACTTTTATATTTAGATGAAAGCATTTAAATTTGCAATCCTTGTTTTATTATACTATTGTTATTGTTTTAGCTTAGTATTTACTTTTTTACCAATTAGTACAAAGATACTAATGGAGTCAGTTGGTGTCTTGTTTGTAATTATAGGATTAAATAAAAAAGTAAAAATAAAACGAGAATTTTCGTGGATATTTAAGTTTTCTATAATAATATGTGTATGGGATGTTTTATTAAGTGTGATTAGTGGTTATTACCAGTTTCATTACTGTAAAACAATGGTAACGCCCGTAGGAAGTGTATTCGGCGCATGTATCCTATATGAATATTCAAAAAAACTACTTAAGAATGAAATTACATTTCACTTGTTTTTTGTGTCAATAATTTTTTCAGAATGTGTGATAACTTTTTTGATGAGTTTAAGTCCGAGCTTGTTCCAGATTGTTAACAGTATTCAAATTACTGCAATGGCTGACATGCAGGTAACTGATAATGACGGATTTTACAGAATGCTAGGGTTAGGCAGTGCAGTCTATTTTGGTGTATTGCCTATATGCGCCTTTTCGTTATTGTCTTGTTCATACCTTATTTGTAATAAGGTACAGGAAAAGAAAAAAGTCGTATTTATAATAATTGCTTTCTTAACTATTGGAGTAGTTTCTTTTTTTAGTGCAAGAACATCTCTGTTGTTGGTTGCAGTTGCATTATTACCTGTTATATTTCATTTAAGAAAAATGAATATAGGAAATATAGTATTCTATGGGGTAATTGTGATTGCTGTTGTTAGTTTTGGAGTTAATTATATTCAGAATAATTTTAATGATTCAATGATGAAATGGGCTCTGGACTTTATTATAAATAAAGATCTTGAAGGAGATGCTGCTGGAACGGTTGTCGATTGGATTATTAATACTAAATTTGATGATATCGGTACCCTAATATGGGGAGATGGCTGCTATGAGAACCCCGATGGTACTTATTATAAAATGGTTGATGTAGGTTGGTATCGTAACATTTTTTATTCTGGCATTATTGGCGTTTCTCTGATATTATATTTCCATTATAAAGTATCCTTGTTTATATACAAAAGCCATAAGACAAAAAATATGAAGTTGATGCTAATTCTGCTTTTTGTATCCTATGCGATAATACTGCTTAAGGGTGATGGCTTGATGCTTTCTTTCCTAATTCTATATTTAATGTATTATAAGGATGGTATATTTGAAAGAAAATTAAGTTTTAAAAATCGTAGTGTAGTTTATAAATAGAAATTCAAAATATTAATAATATGTTCGAGAAAGAAATAAGTTTTATTCGCGACCTTTATAATTATAATGGCTCCGATTTTGTCCCTTTATCAGTTCCGAAGTTTATAGGTAACGAGAAAAAATACCTCAACGAATGTATTGACACCACATTTGTGAGCTCTGTAGGTAAGTTCGTTGACCGTTTTGAGAATGATATGGCTGCATACACTGGTGCCAAGCGTGCTGTGGTATGTGTAAGCGGTACCAATGCACTTCACATGAGCTTGATGCTCGTGGGTGTGAAGCGTGATGATGAGGTTTTGACTCAGGCATTAACTTTCATTGCCACTTGTAACGCTTTGAGCTATATTGGTGCCTATCCCGTTTTCATTGACGTAGATAAGAGTACGATGGGCTTATCTCCTGATGCTATGAAGGAATGGCTCCATAAAAATGCTGAAGTTCGCAAGAATACACGTATTGGCGAACTTGACAAGAGTCATGACTTCGCTTACGAAGAGGATGGGTATGCTTGCTATAATAAGAATACAGGTCGCAGAATCAAGGCTTGTGTGCCTATGCACACTTTTGGTCATCCCGTTCGTATTGAAGAAATTGCTGCAATCTGCAAAGAATGGCATATTGAATTGGTTGAGGATGCAGCAGAAAGTATTGGATCTAAATACAAAGGCCAGCACACTGGTACCTTTGGTAAGATTGGTGCCATCAGTTTCAATGGAAACAAGACCATCACCACCGGTGGTGGTGGTATGATGCTCTTCAATGATGAGGAGTTAGGTGCATTCGCAAAGCACATTACCACTCAAGCAAAGATTCCTCATCGTTGGGAGTTCCGTCATGATCATATTGGTTATAACTACCGCATGCCTAATATCAATGCAGCATTAGGTTGCGCACAGTTAGAGAACCTAGACGCTTATGTAGCAGATAAGCGAGCTACTGCTGCTGCATACGCTGAGTATTTCAAGAATGTGGATGGTATTGAGTTCTTCACAGAGCCAAAGAATAGCTTCTCAAACTATTGGCTTAATGTTGTCATTCTCCCTGACCATGACAAGCAGTTGGAATTCTTACAGGAAACCAATGATAATGGTGTGATGACCCGACCCATCTGGGAACTGATGAACCGCCTGCCAATGTTTGAGAATTGTGAGAATGACGGATTGAAGAACACCATTTTCTTTGCTGATAGGGTAGTTAATATTCCTAGTAGTGTTAGATGTCTTTAGCATAAGATAATGCAATGAACAATCCAAAATTTAAGATCAAACACATCATCATTGATGGGGATAAAACCCTTTTAGATGCCCTAAAAATGATGGATAGTGAGTTTACAAAGATGCTCTTTGTGTTTAATGGAGAACACTTTGTGAGTATATTGACAATTGGAGATATACAACGCTCCATCATTCGTAATATACCCCTATCTGAAAAAGTTAAGAAGATAATAGAATCTGACAAGGTCTATTGTAAACCAAGTGACACACCGGACGATATTAAACGGGTAATGATGCGCGAGAGGTGTAAATATATGCCGGTGGTGGATGATGATGGAAATCTATGCGATGTTCTGATTTGGGATGATATTTTCACGCAACCACAAGAACAAGAACGTCCTAAAATAGAATTACCTGTAGTTATTATGGCTGGCGGCAAAGGTACTCGACTAAAGCCTATAACGAATGTCGTTCCAAAGCCTCTGATACCCGTTGGCGATAAGACAATCCTTGAAGTCATCATGGATCAGTTTGAGAGCATTGGATGTCACAAGTTCTATATGTCTGTTAATTACAAGGCAGATATGTTGAAGTACTATCTGAGTCAACTTGACCACAAGTATGATATTGAGTTCTTCATGGAGGACAAACCTCTTGGGACTATAGGTAGTGTTTCTTTGCTGAAAGGAAAGATTCATACTCCATTTTTTGTATCAAACTGTGATAGCATCAACGAGCAGGATTATCGTGATGTATGGGACTATCATGTGAACAATCATAATGATATGACCATTGTGACTATGGTGAAGAGCTTCAAGATTCCTTATGGGGTTATTGAAACTGGTGAAGATGGCTTAATGACAGCATTAAAAGAGAAACCCGAACAGACCTATCAGGTGAACACTGGTGTTTATATTCTAAATCCGGAATTGATTAAAGAAATACCAGAGGGTGAGTTCTTCCATATCACTCATCTGATGGAAAAAGTACAATCTCATGGTGGCCGTGTTGGTTGTTTCCCGGTAAGTGAACACTCTTGGAGAGATATGGGAGAGTGGCCAGAGTATTTAAAAATGATAGGTGTTAGGTAAAATGAAAAGAATTCTAATAATATACGAGCCTGTTTCCCAAAAGCATTTAATTTCTAAGTTACTGGAGGTAATGAAGGGTAAAGGTTTTGATATTGATGCATTCAATCTTCAATATCAGTTTTTTCATTCAAAGAGAAATCTGCCATTACTAATAAAAATTATCTCCTTATTACCGAAGAATAGGGTTATGATGTACCTTGTGCGGAATTTTCTATTTAGGATAATAATCAATATCGTACAGAAAGATTTTGATGTGTTAGACATACACTATTTTTCGAAGTATTATGTAGATTTGTTAAATAAAACATCTAAACCTTTCAAGATAACGGTTTGGGGGTCCGATTTCTATAGAGAAATTCCAAAATGGTTGGAAAGAAAACGGGATGTTTATAAAAAAGCGAAAGTTATTCAGGTAGAAACAATAACAGTTGAGAAAGATCTTATCGAATATGAACCGACTTTGATAGGTAAAGTTCGAGTTTGCAATTTCGGTGTGGATATTCTTGATGAAATAGATTTTTGTTCAAGAAAGGAAGATAATAATCTTATAGCACGAAAAGATAATCAAATAGTTTTGACCTGTGGATACAATGGAAGTATTTCGCAACAACATTTGAAGATTTTTGAGCAGATAGGCAGATTAAATAATGATATAAAGAAAAGAATACTTGTCTGTGTTCCTGTTACTTATGGACTAACCATGGCATATGAAAAGCAAATAAGACAGGTTTTAAATGATATAAAAGTTGAATATTGTTTAATTAAGGATAGACTAAGTGAATTGGATTTAGCAAAATTGCGAGTTGAATCTGATATCGTGATTAACATTCAAACAACAGACTCACTAAGTTCTTCGCTTTTGCAGCACCTTTATGCGGGGAGTATATTGCTACTAGGAAAATGGCTTCCTACCGAAACGTATGATAGTTATGGATTGTATTATCATGTGGTCGAAACAGAAACCATTGCTAATCAACTGGAAGTAGTTATTAGTGATTTACAAACGGAAAAATATAGTTGTAAGCAAAATCATGATATAGTGAAGTCTTTTGCTACATGGGAAAGTGTTGGCAATAAACAGAAAGAAATATACAAAGAGATATTTATAAGGTAAGTGAATAAATATAATAATAGTGTAAAAATATGGAAGGTAAAAGCAATACGATACTGATAACAGGGGGGTCTGGTTTTATTGGAACAAACCTCCAAGAGCTATTTTTGGAAAAAGGCTATGATTTTGTTAATTTTGATAAGTCAAAACCAGAATGCAAGCTCCACAATGATTACTGGTTTGAAGGGAACATCATGAACTTGAAAAGTCTTAAGGCTGCCTTCAAGAAGTATCAACCACAAATAGTTATACACCTGGCTGCTAGAACCGATACTGCGAGCGAAGTATTGGAAGATTATATTGAGAACTATGAGGGTACTAAGAATGTAATTAATGTAATTAAGGAATTCAAGTGTGTTGAGAGATGTATTATGACATCAACTCAATATGTTTATAAGTCTTTAGTACATCCATTTCCAAGTAGCGATACTGACTATAGTCCCCATACGACATATGGAGAAAGCAAAAGATTAGCAGAATTAAGTGTCCGAAATGCAGGCTTAGATAATTGTTGGACGATAGTCAGACCTGCAAATGTTTGGGGACCGTGGCACATGAGATATCCAGTCCAGTTATGGAAATTTGTAGATCAAGGTCTATATTTTCATCCTACAAAGAGACATGTGGTCAGAACATATGCATACGTAAAGAATCTAGTATATCAAATTGATAAAATCATCAATTCACCCAAAGAATTTGTAAACGGCAAGACGTATTATTTGGGAGATTTGCCTATTGACTCTATAGAATGGTTGAACGAGCTAACTATTCAGATGAACGGTAAGAAACTTAAGTTTATCCCTTCATGGGTAATGTGGTGCGGTGCTGTATTTGGTGAGCTTCTTAAGAAGTTTGGTATAGGTTTCCCACTTTATATGACTAGGTATCGGAACATGTTAGAAGATTATTATGCTCCCACTAACATTACCGTGGCTCAATTTGGGGTGAAGAATCCAAGCTTAAAAGAGAATATTGCAGAAACAATAAAATGGCTGCATTCTGACGCAAAAGCATTTTTTCCTTATTGGGCAAAGAAAAAATAAGGTTATCAGCGATTTTGTTTATTGACATCAGAATAAGATATTATGGATGGGAAAAATAGAAAGGTGATATTCGTGTCCTCAGGACTATCACTACCAAGAGTCATAAAGAGAGTAAAATCGTTTCAAGATGGTGGATATTCTGTTGAGATATACGGATTTGATAGAGGAGAGTTTCAGGATATGAATGCTTACCCCCCCGGTGTCAAAGTTCATCATTTAGGAGGCTTACCTGACGGTGAGGGGTATTTTCACAATTTGAAGGAGCACTATAAAAAGTTTTTGCCAATTTTTAAGAAATATAAAAACGAAGATATATATTACTATGCCATTGGTTTTGTACCTGCTTTTTTAGTGAAATTCTTTTCTAATAAATCATATGTTTATGAAATATCAGATCTTGTTTATGGAACATTTCGAAATGGCTTCCTAAAAAGCATATTTAGTTTTGTAGATAGAATAATTATTCGCGGCTCATATCTTACGGTTTTAACATCCCAAGGTTTTTTGGATTACTTATTCCCTAATAATGCGCCTGCAAACACAGTTATTCAACCTAATAAACTAAGTTGTACGTTTAAATCAATTCCGAGAAATAGACAAGAAGTTGGGGACAATATTAAATTTGGTTTTATCGGATATATTAGATATCCAAATACAATATTCAGATTTGCATCAGTTATAGGAGAGAAATATCCTCAATATGAATTCCATTTTTATGGAGATAGTAAGTATCGTGATGGTGCCTTGGCTCTAGCTGATAAATATTCAAATGTATACTATCACGGACGCTATAAAAACCCTGAGGACCTAGTGACAATCTATAATAGTGTTGATGTAATAATGGCATGTTATGATGCCGCAACTTTTAATGAGAGAGTTGCTGAGCCAAATAAATTGTACGAGGCACTATATTTCTCCAAACCAATAATTGCAACTCCAAATACTTTTTTGGCAAAAAGAGTAGATGAACTAAGATGTGGCTATATGCTGGATGCAACTAGTGAAGAGCAAATTGTTTATTTTTTAAATTCTCTGACTAGTGATAGTGTCAATCAAATTGCAAAGTCAGAATTTGAATTGGACGATTCTGTTATGATAGATAACCCTCAGGATATACTTAATCGAGTTAAAAACATATAATTTGACTTATGGACGTATTTAACATACACATTGAATTTGACTCAGAAGTGTTTAAGAACACAGTTGAGAAATATATTCAAGAGAAAAAGAAAGCATATGTATGTGTAGTGGATGCTAATGTAATCACTATTGCACAGAAGGATTTGAAGTATCGTGAGATAGTGAAGAATGCCACTATCAATACCTGTGATGGCAGCTCTATCTCAAAGATGGTGAACAAAATTTACGGTACACACTATCATGCTTTTAATGGTCCAGAATTGTTTGAGTATTACATCGAGCGGCCTTACAAGCATGTCTTAGTTGGTAATACTGCTAAGAAAGTTGAGCAGATTAAAGAGTTCGTGAAACAAAAGGGCGTTGATGTGGATTTAAAACATGTAGATGTGCCGTTTGTTCCAGTTGATCAGTTTGATTATCCAGCCATTGCCAAGCAGATAAACGAGCTAAAGCCGGATATCGTATGGGTGAGTCTGGGTGCCCCGAAGCAGGAGACGTTTATCTCGAACATCTTCCCGTATATAGAGCAGGGGGTGCTGTTTGGCATCGGGGCTGCGTTCAATTTCTACACGGGTGACCTGCACAACAACAAGAAGGAAATTGGTGGATTGCGTTTCATTTGGTTGGAACGTATCTTCAAGGAGCCAAAGAAGCAGCTGAAACGCGTTGGCGGCTATCTGATGGCTGTGCCAAAGATGTACTTTGAGGAGAAGCGCAAAGTAAAGGCTTCTCGGAGAGTTTAGAGTGGATAGTTTAGTATTTTAGAGTCGGTGGAAAGTTTAGAGAGTAAAGAGTTCTTTGAACTGGTGCGGACGGGACTATTTCCAGGTAAAGATGCTCGGATATTGTCTCATGGCACTCCCGTGGACTGGAATGCGGTGTATCGTTTGGCAGAGGAGCAGTCGGTAGTGGGATTGGTTGCTGCTGGTATAGATACGTTGCCTCTATTAGAGAGACCGCCCCAGCAAGTGGTCTTGCAGTTCGTTGATCAGACCTTGCAACTAGAGCAGTGGAACAAGGCGATGAATGAGTTCATTGCCGGTTTGATAGAACGGTTGCGGCAGGAGGATATTTATGCTTTGCTGGTGAAAGGACAGGGGGTAGCGCAATGTTACGAAAAACCGCTATGGCGGGCTAGTGGTGATGTAGACTTGTTGCTGAGTGAGGACAATTATGAGAAGGCAAAGAAAGTGTTGCTGCCTTTGGCAACGGATGTGGAGCAGGAATATACGCACTTCAAGCACCAGGGAATGACCATCGACGGATGGGGGGTGGAACTGCACGGGACGCTGCACAGCAGGTTATCGAAGCGTGTGGATAGGTTGATAGATGAAGTGCAAAAAGATGTGTTCTATGGCGGCAATGTAAGGTCGTGGGGTAATAGCGGTACACAAGTGTTTTTGCCTTCGCCTGATAATGATGTCATCTTTGTTTTTACACACATCTTGCATCACTTCTTCTTTGAGGGAATTGGGCTGAGACAGATTTGTGATTGGTGCAGACTTTTGTGGACTTATAAGGATTCTCTGAATCACAAATTATTGGAATCGCGAATCAGGAAGATGGGTTTGATGTCAGAATGGAAAGCTTTTGCTGCCTTTTCCGTGAAGTGGTTGGGAATGCCAGTAGAGGCTATGCCTTTGTATGAAGATAATCATAACGCTAACCTTGATAAAAAAGCAGATAAGATTTGTAAGTTTGTGCTTGAAGTGGGTAACTTTGGACATAAACAAAGACGTGATTACAGCGGTATGAGTTATATGAGGCGTAAGTTTGTCTCAGTCTGGGGCAGATTGAGTGATATGCTAAGGCATTTCCAACTATTCCCCAAGGACTCTATCGTTTTCTTTGGAGGTGTACTCAGGAGTGGATTGCATGCAGCAGTTCGTGGAGAATAATTGACAATTAGAATAATCAGCAGTTACAATGAAGATATTAATTACTGGAGTTCACGGATTTGTGGGCTCGAATCTGGTAGAAGCTCTGAAAGGCGAGCATACGATATACGGGCTGGACATTATCTCGCCTGCAAAGGATGGGGTGAAGTTTTCATTCTCATGGGATTCTTTGGATAAGCCCAATGAGATTCCAGATATTGATGCCATCATTCACTTAGCAGGTAAGGCGCACGACACGAAGAACCAGAGTGCGGCAGAGGTGTATTTCAAGGTGAATACGGGTCTGACGCAGAAGATATTCGACTGGTATCTGGCACATCCTACGGCCAAGAAGTTCATACAGTTCTCTACGGTAAAGAGTGCGGCAGACAGGGTGGAAGGTGAGTTCCTGACAGAGGAATGCATCCCGACGCCTGTAGGACCTTACGGAGAATCGAAGATTGCGGCAGAGAACTATATCATAGAGAAGTTTGCACCGGAGGCTCTGAAGCGTCCGTTCCATGACTTTACGGATGAGGATGCTGTGGTGGATGGAAAGAAGGTGTACATCATGCGTCCGTGTATGATTCACGGTCCTGGCAATAAGGGTAATCTGAATTTGCTGTATGGTGTGGTGAGCAAAGGAATACCCTGGCCGCTGGGTGCCTTTGAGAACAGGCGTTCGTTTACGAGTATCGGAAACCTGCAGGAGGTAATAAAGGGCCTCCTGACCAAGGACGTGCCGAGCGGCATCTACCACATGGGGGATGATGAGGCGCTATCGACCAACGAACTGATAGAGGTGATATGCAGTGCCCTGGGCAAGAAGGCGCATATCTGGAACATCCCCCGCGGCCTGATGAATGCCATAGCAAAGTTAGGTGACGTGCTCCGCCTGCCGCTGAACTCTCAGCGCATGCAGAAGCTGACGGAGAACTACGTGGTGTCGAACACCAAGATCAAGTCCGCCCTTGGCATAAAAGAAATGCCTATTCGTGCCAAGGATGGGCTTAGGGAGACTATTAAGAGCTTTGCGGAAAAATAATCAATTAATATGATAGAATACATTGTCATAGCTCTTCTGCTATTAGCGGCAGAATTGGCTTACTTTAAGATTGCAGATAAGTGCAATATCATAGATAAACCAAATGAGAGGAGTTCTCATACTACCATCGTGCTTCGTGGAGGAGGAGTGATATTTGCCATCTCGATGTTGGTTTGGTTCGTATGGCAAATGTTCCAAGATCCAAGTTTCAGGTTCCAAGAGTATCTGGCATTCTTGGTGGGTTTGATCATGATTGCCACAGTAAGCTTCTGGGATGATGTTCATTCGTTGCCTGATAGCCTGAGAATGGCAGTACAGATTATTGCCACTTTATTGATGTTTTGGAGTATAGGTTTGTATGGCCTTAATTTGAGTTGGTGGTTAGTCGCATTGATTGTGGTGGTTGCTCTATTCTTTTGTGTTGGTGCAACCAACTTCATAAACTTCATGGATGGTATAAACGGTATTACCGCAGCCTACTCGTTTGCTATGCTGTTGCCTATCCTGTTGATGAATCGTGGGCTGGGCTTCATTGAAGAATCCTATCTGATAGTTGCCATCCTTGGTGTTATAGTGTTTAGCATCTTCAACTTCAGGCCTAAGGGCAAGGCTAAGTGCTTTGCGGGGGATGTGGGAAGCATTGGTATTGCTTTCATCATACTCTTTGCCCTGGGGCGTTTGATGCTTGCCACAAAAGATGTGACGTGGATTGTGTTCTTCCTGGTGTATGGCATTGACGGAACGCTTACTATTATCCACCGCATCATGCTCCACGAAAACTTGGGGCAGGCACACCGTAAGCATGCCTATCAATTGATGGCGAATGAGTTGAAAATGAGTCATGTCACTGTTTCTTTGATTTACATGGTATTACAGTTGGCGGTTTCACTCGGATTCATATACCTTATTCCGAATACCATTGTGGCACATTGGGTATATCTGGTGGCTGCTGCTTTGATTTTGGCTGTAGCGTATGTGTTGTTCAAGATGAAATATTATCATCTTCATGAAGAGTATTTGGCTTCGCTGAAGAAATAGGTCACACAGATATCACAGAAAACACAGTATTTTTAATTTGAACACGAATTGTACGAATTTCACGAATAGTATGACGATAAACCAAGAATTACTGAATAAACTGTTTAAGGAGGCGGAGGTGAATCCTCGTAAGAGGACGAACCTTGACCTGAGAACATCTGCAGAGGATGGCTCGCAACGCATGCTGAATGCGATGCTGCCAGGAACGGAAGTGGCGATTCATCGGCACCCCATGAGTAATGAGAATGTGATACTCATTAAAGGTCGACTGGATGAGGTGCTGTATGAGGAAGTCGTTTCTGCTGATGGTAAGATTACACTGAAGGAGACAGAGCGCATACATCTGAACCCAGAAGAGGGTGTGTACGGTTGTCAGGTACCAAAAGGTGTGTGGCATACGGTAGAAGTGCTGGAACCTTCGGTGATTTACGAAGGGAAAGACAAAAAATACGGTGAGGATGGGTCGGAGACGTACGCCTCGATGTGAGAAAGAGAAAAGGTATGAAGGAAGATGGTTGAGGGAAAAGTAACCTCAACCGTCATGAGGACAGTCAAGGTTACGAGTTAACAAGTTAACAATCTTACTTTTTTAAGTAGCGAATAACCTGATGACGGTTCTTCTTGCGGTTCTTTCTACAGCTAACGTGAATCCAGAAGTCTTTCCCGTTTGTAGAGTGCTGCAGATCTTGGTTCCATCAATAGACAAAGAACCGTGAGTGTACTCACCAATCGTTCTTGTCCTTACAAGAACTAAGTTCAAAGTTCCAGGGGTTTGAGATATCATATTCATAAAAAGCATTGGTTACGCGTTAACAGTTAACAGGTAATACTGATGGTACCAAAGCCACCTTTGGCTACCGGCAGATCGGCAGTGTGAAGGTGGACCTGCCGAACGAACTGGACCATCTGCAGGAGCATCAGTCTTCGACTCTGTTTCCCCGGCAGGTCAGTGAGGACATTATCCTCAAGGCCCAAGAGGTGAGACGGATGAATGGTGAGTGAGGGGTATGATTGGCGAAAGTTTGTTAAAAATGGCAATTTTCGCGAATTATAATTTTGTTAAATGATTGTATTTGAGTAATTTTGCAAAAACAAATTATAGTTTATTGCAATGGAAAAGATAATAGGTAGGGAAAAGGAGCTTGGCAAACTGTCGGACTATATGGAGTCTGGGAGGAGTGAGTTTGTAGCCATATATGGACGCCGACGTGTGGGCAAGACTTTCCTCATCCGCAGTTTCTTTAAAGATAAGTTCGACTTTTATGCCACTGGTATCATAGATGGCTCGATGGATGAGGAACTTGAGGCTTTTCATATCGCACTGGTGCGCTATGGCTATAAGGGGAGAAGGGCTTATTCATGGATTCAAGCTTTCAACAATTTGGCAGGTCTGTTGGAGCGGAAGAACCGCAATCGTCAGCGTAGGCTTGTTGTGTTTATAGACGAGTTGCCGTGCTTTGATACCAAACGTTCTGGATTCCTTCATGCGTTGGATTTGTTTTGGAACAGTAGGGCTTCGTGGATAGACAATATCTATTTTGTCGTGTGCGGTTCGGCCACATCGTGGATGATGCGAAATATAGTGAACAATAAGGCCGGTCTGCACAAGCGTACTACTCACACGATACATCTGCGGCCATTCACCCTTGGCCAGACGGAAGAGTACCTTGCAAGCCGTAAGTTTCACTGGCCACGGTTGGCCATTCTGCAATCATATATGGTACTTGGAGGCGTTCCTTATTATCTCAGTCTGCTAGATGCGAAGAAGAACGTGCCAGATAACATCGACTCGCTGTTCTTCTCTTCGGAAGCGGAATTGGAAGGGGAATTTGGGCGGCTGTTCAAGTCGTTGTTCAAGAGCGCTGACACGTATATGGAGATTATCCGTTTGTTGAGTACCAACAGGGATGGTTTCACACGTAAGGAGATCTCAGAAAAACTGGAAGTTTCTGACAATGGCACTTTGGGTGATATGCTGGAGGATTTGGAGCAGTGCGACTTTATACGACGATACAACAATGGCAAGCGCCAGAATGGGGGTATATACCAGCTGATGGACTTTTTCTCGATGTTCCATTTCCGCTACGGTCAGCGCAGAGTTACTGACGAACATTTTTGGAGGAACCATTTAGGTACGTCTGAACAGAACAACTGGTATGGATTGACCTTTGAAAAAGTATGTATGTGGCATGTCGGTCAGATTATACGCGGGCTACATCTTGATACCATTGCCCATGAATATTATTCTTGGCGTAGCAAGGAGAGCAGTCCTGCGGTGCAGATTGATATGATTATAGATAGGGCTGACGGTATCGTGACTGTTTGTGAGATGAAATATTCAAAGGATGACTACCGGCTCAATGAAGCAGAGTACCGAAGGATAGTGAGGCGGATGGAAGTGTTTGCACAGGAAACAGGGCATAAGGGTGGCGTACAGGCAACGGTTGTGACTACTTACTCGTTGAAGGACAATATGTATTCCGAGATTTCACCTGTAGCTATTACAATGAATGAGCTGTTTGAAAGGTGAGGATGATAAAATGTTAATGTTAAATTTGAGCGGGAAAAGGGTGAGGAAACTCAATGAGTTGAAAGATACAGGCGCGTAATTATGAGCCCCTTACTGGGGCATGTTAATTGGCATGGGCCAATTAGATAGGGCCAAGACCCTATCCTGAGATATTAGCCCCCGTTGGGGGCATCAATGCCCTGAAGGTTTAGCTCGACGGCCGAAGGGAAAGTCAAAGGGCACAATAACCTAGCGTAGGGGCTTGCCCCTATCAATGGGATGACCACATCCCATCCACCCCCGTAGGGGGTATATAATATAGCGTAGGGCCTTGGCCCTATCAATGGGATGCCAACATCCCATCCACCCTCGTAGGGGGTATATAACAATTATTCCGCCCCTACAAGGCGGTTGGTGAATGGGGAAACCCATTCACACAGGGGCAAGCCCCTGTGCTAAGGTATTTCGCCCTTTTAGGGCGTCGGCCAGAAGAATGGAATGTTAACTGTTAACGCGAAACTGGCAAGACGTTGGTTTCAGGATTCATGTAAAAAAACTCTAATATTATTACATAATATTAAACTCAAATCTTAATTTTTAAAATGGGGTTACAACGCTTGTTACGAGGTAACGAGTTAACACTGCGATTAAGCGAGAGGAGAACTAAGCTTGCTTAAGTTATCCCGAGCGTGAGCAGTGTCGACCAAAGGTCAACATTTTCTAGAGGCTAATTCAACCTCTCTCTAAAAGGCCCCAAAATTTTGCGACCACGGGGAGGTAAATTTTGCAACCACGAGGAGAAACGTGAAATTTCTGAGGGAAGATGGAGAAGACCCCCTCAGTCCCCCTGTTTAGGGGGAGGTGACAGTTTACCGTTGATTATTGAAGAAAAAAGTGATGACGGGAGGTGAA
>ODAJ012165170.1_pt1 | contig 25299 bp, 24 predicted proteins | sample 1539241 | NCBI WGS metagenome assembly ODAJ01 (sample SAMN02144231, study PRJEB22623) | gut metagenome | biome: sheep rumen | host: Ovis aries | place: New Zealand
TCGCGCAGCGCGGCGATCAGTTTTCGCAATGCGGGCTTTACCGCATCCAGTCTGTCAAACATACCTTTCTCCTTCAGTCGATCTTATAGAGCTGGCGGTTGTCGAGCGCCCAAAGCCGTTCGGAAAAACCGTCGGTCGCAACGCCGTCCAAAGCGGCGTCCATTTCATACATCTTGCTGTCCAGCAGGTCGCAGACGGAGAGCACCTCGGCCTCGGGGAACATCGGAAGACGGGGGCTGCCGAACTCCGGCTTGCCGTGATGCGACAGGATCATGTGCTCCAAAAGCATTGCGGTCTTCGGCGAGATCATCGTGATTTCCGCCGCCGAGGCGATCATCGCCATACCGACGTTGATGTGTCCCAAAAGCTGTCCCTCGTTCGTGTATGCGCCCGCGATGCCGAGCGTGTTCGCGTCGAGCTCTTTGAGCTTTCCGATGTCGTGCAGGATCGCGCCGGCAAAGAGCAAATCCTTATGCAGGCTCGGATACAGCTCCGCAATGCGCTGGGCAAGGTGCAGGACCGAAACCGTGTGGTGCAGCAGTCCGCCGCGCGTCGCGTGATGCAGCTTGACACCCGCGGGGAACAGCAAAAGCTGTTCGCGGTTTTCGCGCAGAAGGTACTGCACGATCCGCTTGAGATCCTCGTTCTGAAACGCCGCGGCGACGTCGTACAGCTCATCGTACATGTCCTGCGGATCGAACGGCGCGCAGGGGATGATGGCGCTCATATCGACGCGGTCGTCGGGCGTGACCTTGCGGATCCGATCGATCTTGAACTGCTCGGTATCCTTCCATACCTGCACGGTCCCGCGCACCTTGACGACGTCGTTCGCGTCGTATTCGCCGTATGTCAGGCGCGAATAGTTCCACAGCTTTGCCACGCATTCGCCGTCGGAATCCGCAAGCACCATATCAAGATACTCGCTGCCCTTCACGTCCGTGCGCACGGCGGCGCTTTTGACGAGGCAGAACCCCTCGGTCGTGCCGTACGCGTCTTTGATCAATCGCATTTTTCCCATGGTAAATCCCTCCTGATGCATTCAGTATAGCAGAACACGGCGGAAATTTCCACCATGCATTGTGAAATTTCGAAACATATGGTATACTGTTTTGTCGAAACGGACGGAGAAACCAAACATGCACAACGAATCATTTGACAGCATCATCATCGGCGCAGGGCACGCCGGCATCGAAGCCGCGCTGGCCTGTTCGCGCATGGGTCTTAACACGCTTCTTCTGACGCTCAACCTCGACAGCATCGGCATGATGCCCTGCAACCCCGCGATCGGCGGCACCGGCAAGGGGCATCTGGTGCGCGAGCTCGACGCGATGGGCGGCGAAATGGGGCTTGCCGCCGACGACACGCTGATCCAGATGCGCATGCTCAACACGTCGAAGGGTCCCGCGGTGCATTCTCTGCGCGCGCAAATGGACAAGCGCCGCTATCACGAGCGCATGAAGCGCACGCTCGAACGGCAGCAGAACCTCACGATCCTGCAGAACGAGGTCACCGGGATCCTGACCGAAAACGGGCGCGTTTCGGGTGTTCGGACCGACGAGGGCTTTACTTACGGCTGCCGTGCGGTCGTGCTGTGCAGCGGCGTTTACCTCAAAAGCCGGATCCTGATCGGCGAGTGGTCCAGACTTTGCGGACCGTCGGGACTGACGCGAAGCGAAGGTCTGTCCGACGCGCTGCGATCGCTCGGCATTCCGCTGCAGCGGTTCAAAACCGGCACGCCCGCGCGCGTGAAAAAGGGATCGCTGGATCTCGACAAAATGGAGATCCAGTACGGCGACGAGCCGACGCCCGCATTTTCGTTTCTGAACGGCGAACTGCATCTGAAGCAGGATCCCTGCTATCTGACCTATACGAATCAAAAAACGCACGACATCATTCTGAAAAACCTCGACCGCTCGCCGATGTACGCGGGACGCATCCATGCGACCGGCACGCGCTACTGCCCTTCGATCGAGGACAAGATCGTGCGGTTTCCGGACCACGACCGGCACCAGATCTTTATCGAACCCGAAGGCAGAACGACCGAGGAAATGTACGTGCAGGGCATGAGCACATCGCTGCCCGCGGACGTGCAGGTCGACATGCTGCACACGATGCCGGGATTGGAGCACTGCGAGATCATGCGGCTCGGCTACGCGATCGAATACGACTGCCTGAAGCCGAACGTGCTCGATCGGAAACTTATGGTCAGGTCGATCCCCGGTCTGTTCACGGCGGGACAGGTCAACGGTTCGAGCGGCTACGAGGAAGCGGCGGCGCAGGGCTTTTACGCCGGCGTCAACGCCGCGCTGTACGTGAAGGAAGAGGAACCGTTCCTGCTCGACCGCAGCGACGCCTACATCGGCGTGCTGGTCGACGAGCTCGCCACCAAGGGCACGCCGGAGCCGTTCCGCATGATGACGAGCCGGTGCGAATACCGGCTGCTGCTTCGGCAGGACAACGCCGACCTGCGCCTGACCGAGCGCGCAAGACGGCTGGGACTCATATCCGACGCGCGTTATCGCCGCCTGGTCGAAAAGCGGGAAGGCATTGCCGAAACGATGGCGCGGCTCGGCACGCATGTGCCGCCCACCGACGCACTGCGCGCCTATCTCGAATCGGTCGGCGAGAGCGTGCCGCAAAGCGGCGCGAAGCTGTTCGACCTGCTGAAGCGTCCCAACGTGCGCTATACGGGACTGCTCGGTCTGTTCGACTGTTTGGAACCGGTCGACCGCGAGGTCGAGGAGCAGGTCGAGGTCATGGCGCATTACGACGGATATATCGAAAAACAGACCGAGCAGGTGCGGCGCTTCCGCGCAATGGAATCGATGCCGCTGCCGCAGTCGTTCGACTATATGACGCTCGACGGTCTGCGGCTTGAGGCGCGGCAGAAGCTGAACGCCGCAAAGCCCGAGAATCTCGGACAGGCGTCGCGCATTTCCGGCGTTTCGCCGGCCGACGTCGCCGTGCTGCTGGTCTTTTTGAAGCGAGGTTTTTGAATGCGTGATTTGCTGAAACAACACATCCCGAACATCACGGAGGAAGCATGCGACAAATTTGTCGCATATTACGAGCTGCTGATCGATTGGAACACGCGCATGAATCTGACGGCGATCACCGAACCGGAAGAGACGGTCAAAAAGCATTTTCTCGATTCGCTTGCGGCGCTCCCGTTCCTTCCCGAAAACGCAAGGGTCGCGGACGTCGGAACGGGCGCCGGGTTTCCGTCGATCCCGCTTCTGATCATGCGAAAGGATCTGCGCTTCACGCTCGTCGATTCGCTCAATAAGCGCATCGTGTTTTTGCAGGAAGTGCTGAAGACGCTGGGGCTTTCGGCGGAGTGCGTCCATGCGCGCGCGGAGGATTTCGGGCGCGATCCGAAGTACCGCGCCGGCTTTGATGCGGCGGTCTCGCGCGCGGTCGCTGCGCTGCCGACGCTTCTCGAACTCACCGTTCCGCTTTTGAAGGTCGGCGCAAAGGCGTATTGCTATAAGGGCGACGTCGGCGGCGAACTTGAGACGGCAAAGAGCGCGCTGCATCTTTTGCACTGCACCGCGGAGGTCGTGCCGGTCGCGTCGGATTACGGCGCGCGCACGCTGGTAATATGTACCAAAAACGCACCAACGCCGTCGACCTATCCGCGCAAGGCGGGGATGCCGTCGAAAAAGCCGCTTTGACGACCGAACATCGATGGGCTGCCGTTCGGGCAGCTCTTTTTTGTGCGCCGTCCGGGCAAAAGATACGATGATTTTACATCTTTTCTCTTGAACATAAGAAAGAAAAGCAGTATGATACACTAAATAGGTATGCGGTTTCGGCATACAAAGGGGGAAACGTGTGAGCGCGACAGGATATTACAACGGAGAGATCGGACCGATCGAATCCATGCGGGTGCCGATGAACGACCGCGCGGTTTATTTCGGCGACGGCTGTTACGAGGCGGGGCTTGCGGTCAACGGAAGGCTGTTCCGCCGAGACGCGCATTTCGACCGGTTCTATCGCAGTCTTGCCGGACTGCGCATTCCGTTTGCGCTTTCGCGCGAAGCGCTGCAAAGGGAGATCGATCGCTGTCTTGCCGCCAGCGGCGAGCCGTACGCCTCGGTCTACTGGCAGGTCTCGCGCGGAACGGACGCACGGCATCACACGTTCCCGGACGAAACGGTCAGCCCGAACCTTCTGATCACGGTTTCGCCGAAAGCGCCGGATCTTTCGGGCGGGCCGATGAAGCTGCTGACCGTGCCGGACGTGCGCTTTTTCATGTGCAATGTCAAGACGCTGAACCTGATCCCGAACATCCTTGCGATCCAGCAGGCGAAGGAGGCGGGCGCAGACGAAGCGGTGCTGCACCGCGACGGCGTTGTGACGGAGGGTTCGCATACCAACATTCATATCATCCGGGACGGCGCGTTGTTCACGCATCCGCTCGACCGGCTGATCCTGCCGGGCGTGACCCGCGGCGTGCTGCTGGAGCTGTGCAGGGCGCAGGGCATCGCGGTTTATGAGACGCCGTTTACGGTCGATGAAATGAAGCGTGCGGACGAGGTGCTGATCACGTCGAGCATTCTGGGCATTCACCGCGCGAGCATGATCGACGGCGCGCCGGTTAAGAACCGGGCGGACGCGCTGTATCGCGCGCTGGTTTCGGCATATCGGGACTGTTTTTGCGGGGAAATGCGGATATGAAGCGGATCGGGGCAGAAGATAACCGGTCGCTTTGGTATTTGTTCCTCACCGCGGCGCTTCCGGTCTTCGCATGCGCGCTGTCCGCGGCGTTCGTCGCGCTGTGCTTCGTTTACAGCCGGGTGCGTCCGTTTGTCACGATCGAGCTCGGCGAGGAGTCGCCGGACGTCGAGGCGTTTCTGTGCGGAGAGTATGCGGATGCGGCGTTCATCGCCGCGCCGAAGGTGCGGTACCGCGCGGCGGGCGCATACCCGCTTCGCGTGTTTGCAAACGGGCGCAGCGTACTGACGTATCTGCGCGTAACGGACACGCAGGCGCCGCGTGCGGAGGGCACGGAAACGACCGTTGCGCTCGGACAGGTGCTGACGCCGGACAAGCTGATCAAAAACCTGCGCGACGAGAGCGTCGTCAGGGTCGCATACGCATCGGCGCCGGACTTTGACGCGATCGGCGATTACGAGACCGTCGTTGTACTGGAGGATGCGAGCAAAAACCGCACGCGCGTTCCGGTGACGGTACATGTGAGAACCGTTCGCGACGAAGTCGTGATCGAAGCGGGTGAACCGGTCCCCGCGGCGGATGCGTTTCTGATCGGAACGTACGGAACGGTCGACATGGAGCCGATCGATCCCGCCGTTTCGCGCGAGCCGGGCGAGTATCCGGTTCGGATCACGGCGGACGGGATCGAGGCGCAAAGCCGCCTCGTCGTGCGCGATACCGTGCCGCCGAACGCCCGCGGCATCACTTGCATCGCAGCGCCGGGCGAACCGGTCACGGCGGACATGCTCGTGACCGATCTGACGGACGAAACGGACGTTGCGGCGGTATTTGCGGGCGAGCCGGATCCGCAGAGTCTGGAACCGCAGACGGTTGAGGTATTGCTCACCGACCGCGGCGGAAACGAAACGCGCGTCCATGCGACGCTGCTGTTTTCGAGCGTGAAGCCGGTCGGGATCGAGGCGCGCCGCACGCCGATGGCGGTGTCCGAACTGCTGGAGGACGGAAGCTATACCGAGGCGTCGATGGACGTCACGTTTATTCCGAGCGAACCGGGACTGCACGTGCTTGCGGTCGCGATCGACGGCGTGCGCAATCTTGCGCTGGTCGACGTGCGCGATACGACGCCGCCGGAGCTTGCGCCGTCAAAAGAGGCGCATTATCTGAACACGCCGGTCGAAGCGGGTGCGCTCGTGACCGTTTCGGACATGAGCGAAACGACCTGCAGCTTTCTCTCAGAGCCGGATTGGTCGAAGGACACGCAGGACGTTTCGATCGCCGCAGTCGACGCGTTCGGCAACGGCAGCGAGCTGACGTTTTCACTGACGCTTGTGCCGGACGTCGAGCCGCCGCTTTTGTACGGCGTGCACGACCGGTACTGCTATCGCGACGAGCCGGTGGCGTACTTCTTTGAGGTTTCCGCATGGGATGCGTGCGACGGCGCGGTCGAGGTCGCGGTCGACGCGTCGCAGGTCGATATCTCGCACATCGGCGGTTATTATGTCACGTACAGCGCGACGGACAAGGCGGGCAATACGGCGACGAAGCGCGTCATATTCAACGTGGTCCCGCCGACGGTCGACGACGCGCGTGCGCAGGAGGTCGCGGAGCAGATCCTGGAGAAGATCCTGACGGACGGCATGACGCTGCCCGAACAGGTGGAAGCGATCTACAATTACGTGTTTTATCATGTGCGGTACAGTTCGCACTCGAACAAACAGGACTGGCGCAGCGAGGCGGTGCGCGGGCTGACGAAGGGCAGAGGCGACTGCTTCACGGCGTACGCGGCGGCGCGGCTGCTGCTCGAGCACACGGACGCACAACTGTACAGCGTGCAGCGCAGCGGACCGAACACGCACCATTACTGGCTGCTCGTCAACGCCGGAACGGGCTGGTATCATTTCGACGCCTGCCGCGCGTGGACGGGAAAGAAGCGCTGCTTTATGTGGACGGACGCGCAGACGCGCAGGGTCAGCAAAACGTACTGGCAGTATGACAAGACGCTGTACCCGCCGGTCGCGACCGAGCCGTACAACGGAGGAAACTGAGATGAAATCGGTTCTTGCATATCTGAAGCAGCGGGTCGAAACGGGACCCGAACGCGCGATGTTTATCGATGAAACGGAAACGCTGACGGCAGGGGACGTCGCGGCGCGCTCCGATTCGATCGGTTCGGCGCTGATCCGCCGCGGCGCGGTTCGCGAGCCGGTACCCGTCTTTATGCGGCGCAGCGGCGCGATGATCGCGGCATTTTTCGGCGTGTGGAAGGCGAACTGCTGTTACGTGCCGATCGACGCGGAAATGGGAGAAAGCCGCATCCGGTCGATCCTTTCACGCGTGGAACCGCGGTTTGCGATCGCGGACGAAACCGGAACGGCGATGCTCGAACGTCTCGGCTTTGCGGGCGAAACGCTTGACGCCGACGCGCTGACGCGCGAAGCGGCGGACGAGGCGGCGCTCCGGCGCGCGGAGGAAACGATGCTCGACGTCGATCCCGCATATCTGGTGTTCACCAGCGGCTCGACCGGCGCGCCCAAGGGCGTGGTCGGATGCCATCGCGCGGTGCTCGACTATGCGGCGCAGATCACGGACGCACTGAAGGTCCGCGACGACGATGTGTTTGCGATGCAGGCGCCGCTGTATGTGGACGCGTGCCTCAAAGAGATCCTGTCCGCGCTCAGATGCGGAAGCGCTGCGGTGCTCGTGCCCAAGCGCCTCTTTATGACGCCGGTGCCGCTCGTGCGGTTTCTGAACGAACACCGCGTGACGGCGCTCTGCTGGGTCGTGCCCGCGCTGACGCTGATCTCGGCGCTGCACACGTTCGACGAGATCGTGCCGCAATATCTGCGCACCGTCGCGTTCGGCAGCGAGGTCATGCCGCCGAAGCAGCTGCGTATCTGGCAGCAGCACGTGAAGGCACGCTATCTGAATCTGTACGGACCCACGGAGTGCACGGGCATGTCGTGCTTCTATGAGGTCGACCGCGTCTTTGAGGACGGCGAACGCATTCCGATCGGACGCGCGTTCGACAATGCGGAGATCTTTCTGCTCGACGAATCCGGCAGGGAGGCGGACGAGGGCGAGATCTTCATCCGCGGAACGTCGGTCTGTCACGGATACTATCGCGACCCGGAGCGGACCGCAAAGGCGTTCGTGCAGAATCCGAAAAATCCCGACTATCCCGAAACGGTTTACCGGACCGGCGATCTCGGACGCATCAACGCGCGCGGCGAGCTGGAGTTTCTGGGACGCAGGGACGATCAGATCAAGCATATGGGACACCGCATCGAGCTCGGCGAGCTGGAGGCGGCGGCAAAGGCGGTCGAGGGCGTCGATGCGGCATGCGCCGTGTTCGATCGCGAGCGGAGCGTGCTCGGACTCGTATATACGGGCGCGATCGAGCGTTCCGCCCTGCTTACGGCGCTTCGGACGCGCGTGCCGGACTATCTGCTGCCCAAGATGAGCAGACGCGTCGACGCGCTGCCGCTCACACAAAACGGAAAAACCGACCGGAAGGCGGCGACGGCGCTGCTGTTCCGATAGGAGGAAAACATGGAAACATTGCTGGACATTTTAAAAGAACTGCATCCCGAAACGGATTTTGAAACCGAAACGGCGCTCGTCGACCGCGGCATTCTCGTCTCGTTTGACATCGTCATGCTGATCACGCGCATCGAAGAGGAGTTCGACGTCGTGATTCCCGCAAAGGACATCGTTCCCGAGCATTTTAACAGCGCAAAGGCGCTGTACGCGCTGATCGAGCGGCTTTCGGAGCAGGACGACTGATGCTGTTCACTTCGTGGGCGTTTCTTCTGTTTCTGGCGGTACTGGTGCCTCTGTACTATCTCGTGCCGAAACGGGTACAATGGATCGTGCTTCTGCTCGCGAACGCGGCGTTCGTCGCGTATGCGGGCGTTCGCGGCGCGGTCTTTTTGGTCGTGACGATCGTTTCGACGTACCTTGCGGCGATCGGGATCGACGCGCTGTTCGCAAAACAGAAAGAAACGATCGCCGCCATGAAGGCGACGCACACGAAGGAGGAACGCAAAAAAGCGCGGCTCGGCTTTGAGAAAAAGCGCCGGGCGGTGCTGATCCTGTGTCTTCTGGTCAACGTCGGCATCCTGTTCGTGCTCAAGTACGGCGCGGCGATCGGACGGCTCTCTGCGGCATGGTTTTCGACGCCGGCGTTCGGCGCGGACCTGACGCTCACGATGGGCATTTCGTTCTACACGTTCTCGTCGATCGGGTATCTTCTGGACGTGCACCGCGAAACGATCCGCGCGGAGAAAAACCCGTTTAAGCTTGCGCTGTTCATTTCGTTCTTCCCGCTTCTGGTGCAGGGACCGATCAGCCGCTTCGAGGGGCTCGGCAGGGAACTGTGCGCGCCGCACGACTTTTCTTCGGAGCGCTTTCTGTCGGGCGCGCTGCGCATCGCGTGGGGATATTGGAAAAAACTGATCGTCGCCGACCGGCTGCTGGTCGCGGTCAAAGCGCTGTGCGCGCGGCCGGACGTCTATCGCGGCGGGTTCGTGTTTCTGGAAATGATGCTGTACGCCGCGTGCCTTTACGCGGACTTCACGGGCGGCATCGACATCACGATCGGCATCGGCGAGTGGTTCGGCGTGACGGTCGAGGAGAATTTCTTCCGTCCGTATTTTTCGAAGAGCATTTCGGAATACTGGCGGCGCTGGCACATCACGCTCGGCGAATGGTTCAAGCGATACGTGTACTATCCGCTGTCGGTGTCCAAACCGATGCGCACGCTCTCGCAGAAAACGCGCAAGCTCGGCGTCGGCGTTTCGCGGCGGCTGCCGGTGTACCTTGCGACGCTGCTCGTGTGGGCGCTGACCGGCGTCTGGCACGGCAGCAACCTGACCTTCCTCGTATGGGGTCTTCTGAACGGCGCGATCATTCTGATCTCCGAGGAGCTGAAGCCTCTGTACGCGCGCTTTCATGCGCGCTTTCCGCGAGGCACCGAAAGCGCGTTCTATCGCGGCTTTACGGTGATCCGCACGGTCCTGCTGCTGTCGAGCCTGCGCATTCTGGACTGCTACGGCACGGTCCGGGAAGCGTTCTCGGCGTTCTTCTCGATGTTCACGACGTGGAATCCGGGCGCGGTGGTTTCGGGCGTTCGCTCGCTCGGGCTGACGGGAACGGATTATCTGATCGCATCGCTCGGCGTGATCGCGATGTTCGCGCTGTCGATGGTGCAGCGGAAGGGACCGATCCGCGCGCGCATCCGAAAACGCGGCACGGTCTTTGCCGTGTCGGCGCTGCTGGTGCTGATCTTTACGATCCTGCTCTTCGGGCGGTACGGATTCGGATTCGACGCCGCACAGTTTATCTACAACAGGTTCTGATATGAAACGAAAGCTTTTGACCGCCGGCGGCGTGCTGCTCGCCTGCATCGTGTTTTTCGGCGTCCTCGCCGCCGCGTCGCGCCTGGTCGCGCCGAAGTATCATGATGCGCTCATCGAGGGGCACCTGACCGGGGAATACTACGGGGAACCGTCGCCGCACGACGTGCTGTTTGTCGGCGACTGCGAGGTGTTCGAGCATTTTTCGCCGGTCGTTCTGTGGAACGAGTACGGCATCACTTCGTTCATCCGCGGCGGCGCGCAGCAGCTCGTCTGGCATTCGTATTATCTTCTGGAGGACGCGCTGAAGACCGAAACGCCGAAGGTCGTCGTGTACAACGTGCTTGCGCTGAAATACGGCGAGCCGCAGTCGGAAGCGTATAATCGGCTGAATCTCGACGGCATGCGCTGGGGAACCGCCAAAATCGGCGCGATCCGGGCGGGCATGACGGACGGCGAGGATTTTATGAGCTACGTGTTCCCGCTGCTGCGTTATCACGACCGCTTCGACAAGCTGACGCAAGAGGATGTGCGGTACTGGTTCAAAGACGGCGGACCGGTCTCCTTCAAGGGATACGTGATGCATGCGGGCGTGAATCCCGCAACCGAGGTGCCGTCCGATCCGCATGAGACGCAGCTTCCCGAAAGCAGCATGGCGTGGCTCGAAAAAATGGCGGCGCTGTGCGAGGAAAAGGGGATATCGCTGGTGCTGATCAAGTCGCCGTCGATCTATCCGCAGTGGTATCCGGAATGGGACGCACAGATCGAAGCGTTTGCAAAATCGCACGGTCTGCGCTATGATAATATGATCGAGAAAAGCGATGCGATCGGCATCGATCTCAATACCGACACCTACGATCAGGGACAGCATCTCAACGTGTACGGCGCGGAAAAGCTGAGCGTATGGTTCGGGCGGGAGCTTCAGACGCAGTACGATCTTCCGGACCGCCGCAGCGATGCGGCGCTGGCGGAAGAGTACGCAAAGCTCTCGGACCGCTATGAAGCGGAAAAACAACGATTGATCACGGAGGATAACTGATATGAAAAAGATTGCGATCCTGCTGCTTGCTGCGGCGCTCCTGTTCGGCTGTGCCGCAAAGGACGATCCGAACGCGGTGTTCGTCGATCCGAACGCGATCCAAGGCGGCGGTTACGGCGAGCTGTATTTTGAAGCGGACGGCGTGCGCTTCGGCATGTTCGACGAGGCGAAGCCCGTGCTCGAAGCGCTTCCGGCGTATCGCTCCACCTTTACCGAAGAGTCCTGTGCGTTCGACAGCGCGGACGTCAGCTACTTCTTCTCGGGATACCGCATCATGACGAACGAGATCGACGGCGTGGAGCGCATCACGGCGATCGTCTGCACGGACGATACGGTCAGAACGCCGCAGGGACTGTACATCGGCATGCCGGAGGCGGACGCCGCCGCGGCGTTTCCGCTGCTTCAACAGAACGATTGGAACCTTGTCGACGGCACGGCGCTGCTGTCCGTGACCGTACAGGACGGATCGATCGTTTCGATCGTCTATTCGCCCTCGAACGCGGAGGACTGACGTGAAAAAACTGGTTTTGATTTTGCCTGCGATGCTGCTGCTCGCATGCGCGTTCGGTCAGGAGCCGACCGAACCGGTCGTTACGGAAACGCCCGCTGCGGCGGAAACGGAAGAGATCGTTGCCGCGGTGACGATGCCGCCGGCGACGCCGATTCCGACGCCGGAACCGACGCCCACGCCGAGTCCGACCCCCACACCGTCGCCGTCGCCGACGCCGAGCCCGAGCCCGACGCCTTCCGGTCTGTGCGGCGGACGGTATCCGGACCGGTTCACCGAAACGCCGGTGCTCACGGAAACGAGTTATTCGGACGACGAGCTTTCGATCACGATCACGCGGTACGAGGACAACCGCGAGATCTGCCGTCAGGATGCGGTCTATTACGTCGCGGACGTGTGCGTGCAGGACCTCCATCGCTGGCTGACTGCCGCCGCAGGGAACAATTTCAAGTCCAACAAGATCGGCAAGGTGAGCGATATGGCGAAGGAGCATGACGCGCTGTTCGCGCTTTCGGGCGATTACTTCAACTATCAGTCGAAGGGGATCATCGTCCGCAACGGCGAGCTGTACCGCGAAAAGTACGACAAGCGGCGCGATCTTTGCGTGCTGTATTCGGACGGCGTCATGAAGACGTTCGAGGCCGGCAGCTATACGGCGGAGGAGATCATCGCGGCGGAGCCGTGGCAGACGTGGCAGTTCGGTCCCGCGCTGCTCGATGAGAACGGAGCGGCGAAGGACGAGTTCAATTCGTCGCTGACGGGTCAGAACCCGCGCTGTGCGATCGGCTACTTCGAGCCGGGGCATTACTGCTTCGTCACGGTCGACGGGCGGCAGGAAAACTACTCGTACGGCGCAACGCTTCAGGAGCTTTCGCGCATCATGGAAAAGCTCGGCTGCACGGCGGCGTACAATCTGGACGGCGGTCAGTCCGCGCAGATGTATTTCAACGGCGCGTTCCAGAACCGCACGCATGGCACACGCCAGATCGGCGACATCATTTACTTCCGGGCAAAGCCGGAATAAGGGCAGCAAAAACCCGCACGGATGCAGATCCGTGCGGGTTTTTTCTTTGGCTTAAACGTGCGGGACTTCGATCGGGATCGGCGCGGGATCCGCCTTTGCCGCCGCGAGGAAGTTGTCGACCGGTTCAAGACGGAACGTCAGGTTCGGTACCGCAAAGTGCATCGGCACGACGGTCTTCGGCGCAATGCGCTTCGTGATCTCCCATGCGGTTTTTCCGTCGACCGTAAAGACGCCGCCGACCGGGATCATCAATACGTCCGCGCCTTTGAGCGCTTCGATCGTCGCGTCGTCCGGTATATGCCCGAGATCGCCGCAGTGCACGAATCGCTGACCGTCCGCTTCGATCAGATAGATCGTGTTCGGACCGCGCTTTGCGCCGCGCTGTTCGTCGTGGAACGCCGCAAAGCCCGTGATGCGAAAGCCCGCGATCGTTTCGGGATCCGTCGTTTCCTTGATGACGGGCGTGCCGCCGATGCGCTCCGTTGCGCAGTGGTCGAAATGCCGGTGTGACAGCGTGATCACATCCGCCTCAACGTGCGGCAGATCGAAGCCGCTGCCCGCGTCCACGGGGTCGGTGACGAGCTTCGCGCCCGCGTTCGTTTCCAGCAAAAAGGTCGAGTGTCCGAGATAAGTCCGTTTCATGGTCTGTCCCTCCGTTCCCATAATAAAATCTTTGCAAACCGCGCCATGCGCTGCTCAACCTGCACGCGCGCCGTTCCGTCGAGGCGTCTCGGCGCTTCCGAAAACAGCCGCTCGCCGTCCGGAAGACCGAACAACGCGGCAAAGAAACCGTGCAGCACGAAAGGATCGTCCGGTACGGGCGCATCGTCATGCCTTGCGATCATCCAGAGCCGCCGCGACATATAATCGTCGCCCGGTTCTTCGGCGTCCGGCAGACGCGACGCATACGCGTCGACGGCGTCCGTCCGGAAGAAAAAGAGCAGCCAGCCGTGCTCCGCTTTGACGGAATCGAGAAGCGGTACGCCGTACAGCGTGCATTCGTGCGCATGCGCGTTGAGCATCTGCGCCGTACCGGCGGCGTCTTCGCGCAAAAATGCGCTCGAAGCAAGATGTGCCTTCTTCGAGGGCTTCAGCTCAACGCATACGCCGGTCAGCCGTTCGACAAAATCGCGCAGCGTCCGTTCGATCGCAAATCTTAACGGTTCCATGCTCCTATCGTATCGTTATTTGCCGCGAAAGTCAATCGCTTTGCGGCGGTTTTCTGTCTGCGATGTATGAACCGCAGCTCTTTTGGGCAACACTCTTGATGAGGTGAAAACGAATGCGTAAAAGAATGCTGCTTTCCTTGATTCTGCTTGCCGTCGCGGCCGTCGGTCTGCTCAGGACCGCGCCTGCGGTGCGAACCGTTGCATCGCACGACGGCATTCTGCGGCTCCATGTGATCGCTGACAGCGACAGCGACGAGGATCAGAGCGCAAAGCTTGCAGTGCGCGACGCGATCCTGCCGCTGTTTGAACGTGCCGGATCGTATGAGGACGCGCGCGCATACCTTCTTGCGCACGGCAAAGAACTGCAGTCGACCGCCGAAGCGGTGCTGCGTGCGCGCGGGCTCGATTACGGCGTACAGCTTTCGCTCGGCACGGAGACGTTTCCGGACCGCGTATACGGCGATCTTGCGTTTCCGGCAGGCGAGTACGACGCGCTGTGCGTGCGGCTCGGCAGAGCCGAAGGACACAACTGGTGGTGCGTGCTGTTTCCGCCGCTGTGCATCGTCAGCGAGACCGGCGAACCGGTCGATCTCGAAACCGTCGAGCTCGAAAGCAAGGTATGGACGTTTCTGAAATCGCTCGCGGGGGACGGCCGATGAAGCGGCTGATCCGAACGAGAAAGCGCGCGCTGCTGGCGGCGCTGATCCTCATGTTTTCGCTGCTGCCCGTGCTCAGCGCGGAGGCCGCGCTGAAACGCGGTTCGGAGGGCGACGACGTCGCCGCGGTGCAGCGGCGCCTGAAGCAGTGGGGATACTATGACGGCGCGATCGACGGCAAGTTCGGTCCCGCGACCGAGCAGGCGGTCAGACGGTTTCAGCAAAAGAACGGTCTGACGGTGGACGGCGTCATCGGCGAAAAGACCGCCGCGGCGATCGGCGTATCGCTGTCGCAGTCCGGCTCATCGGGCAGCACGGGCGCGTCGGGCGACGTGTATCTGCTTGCGCAGTGCATCTACGGCGAAGCGCGCGGCGAGCCGTATAAAGGGCAGGTCGCGGTCGGCGCGGTGGTGCTGAACCGCGTCAGAAGCAGCTCGTTTCCCAATTCGATCGCGGGCGTGATCTATCAGCGCGGCGCGTTTACGGCGGTTTCGGACGGACAGATCAACCTTGCGCCGGACGATACCGCGTTGAAGGCCGCGAAGGATGCGATGAACGGATGGGATCCGACCGGAGGCTGTTTGTTCTACTACAATCCCGCCACAGCGACCAGTGCATGGATCCGCTCGCGCCCGGTGGCGCTGCGGATCGGCGAGCACGTTTTTTGTAAATGATATGAGACTGCCGAAGAAAATCTGGTTGTTCGGTCTGCCCGCGGTGCTGTTGATCGGCTTCGCGGTGCTCGGCGTTTCGTTTCTGAAACAGCGCGAAACGATCGTGCAGCAGCAGCGCATGATCGAGGCGCAGACCGAAAGCGCGTACCGCGCGCTGTCCGACGATCTTTACGATCTGAACGTCGCCCTGTCCAAGACGGAGGCGGCGTCGACGCCCGCACGGCTTTCCAAATCCTTCGCCGAGGTGCGCAGACTCAGCTCCGGCGCGGTGCGCGCGCTGTCGCTGCTGCCCGCTTCATACGGAGATCATTCGGGGCTGATGCAGTTTCTGACGCGCACCGGCGACTATGCCGAAACGCTGATGGACCGCGTGCTGAACGGACAAATGCTGACCGGGGAGCAGATCGATTCGCTGTCCGACCTGCGCGCCTGCTGTTCGGACCTGTCCGAACGGTACGACGGTTCCGTGCAGGACGGCGCGTTTTCGGCGCTCCCGCAGGACGACGGGTCGTTTTACGGCGGCGAAACGAACGAGGAAAACCTTGCGCAGTATCCGTCGCTGCTGTACGACGGTCCGTTTTCCGAAAGCAGTGAGCAGGCAGAGCCGCAGGGACTCTCGGGGGAGAGGATCGACGAGACCGAGGCGCTGCGCGTTGCCCGGGAATGGTTTCCCGATCGTGCGCTGCACTTCGACGGGCGCACGGAGGGCACGATCGCGACCTATGATTTTTCCGCAAACGACGGCGGCGAGCTGTGCGTTTCGATCACCGAACAGGGCGGCGCGCTGTACTACTTCATGGCGGAACCGTCCGGAACGAACGACGCGCCGCCGAGCGACGACGAAAGCGCGCGCATGCACGGGATCGCCGGTGCATATCTTACGGCGCACGGGTTCGGCACGATGGAGCCGTCTTACGCGCAGTATTATGCCGGCACGGTTGTGCTGAACTATGCGGCGATCCAGGACGGCGTGATCCTTTATGCCGATCTGGTCAAGGTCTATGTGGACCGCGACGCGCAGACCGTCATCGGGCTCGACGCGTCGAACTACCGCTTCCATCACCGCCCGCGCGAACTCAATACGCCGACGCTTTCCGAACAGGATGCGAGAGACCGCATCTCGGACGCGCTTTCGATCGAACAGGTTTCGCTTGCGCTGATCCCGAAGTGCAACACGCGCGAGGTACTCTGCTATGAATGCAAGTGCAAAATGGGCGAGACCTTTTTCATCGTGTACATCAATGCGCAGACCGGCGCGGAGGAGGAGATCTTCGAGGTCGTCAACAGCGACGAAGGCGATCTGGTGGTATAAGGGCGCAAGCGCCTGCAGCAACAAAAAGCCCTGCGTTTGCAGGGCTTTTGTTCGTTCTATGCGTCATTTCTGATACCGCGTTTCGGGTCGGTAATGCTCGAAGATGCGGCAGTCGTACCGCTTTTTCAGCGTCTCGTGATCGGAATCCGGACGTTCGGTCCAGTATACGTGCATCGCGCCGGTGCACTTGCCTAAAAACCAGCAAAGCGGCCGCGGACCTCTGCCGTAGGCGATGAACTGCGGGTGCGTCAGGAAATTGCAGCAGAGCGTGTGCATCAGCGCCGCCTGCCAGAGCTTTTTGCCGCTCCTGCGCCAATGCCCGAACGATTCGGTCAGCTGACCGCGCATGATGTCCGGCGCGTTTTTGTAAAACCAGCGTACGATATGCGGATCAAAGCTCTCGACGCAGTACGGACCCTTCAGCGTGCGAAGGATCGCGAGCGTCTTTTCGCAAAGTTCCCTGTAGTTCGGCGTCGATTTCAGCTCGACGATCGTCGGCGATTTCCGATCGAGCACCGCCATGACGTCGGTAAACAGGGGCATGCGGTGATCGGTTCCTTTGAGCGGCATCGCCTGCAGCTCTTCGAGCGTAAAGCTGTCCACGCGTCCCTTTTTTGTCGTCATGCGGTCGACCGTATCGTCGTGAAAGACCACGACCGCGCCGTCCGAACTCAACTGCACGTCGAGCTCCACGCCATAGCCGGCGGCTGCCGCGCGGCGGAACGCCTCCAAAGAGTTCTCCGGGACCGACTGGTCCTTTTCATATAGCCCCCGATGCGCGGCCATCAGACCCGAAAAAGGTGCTTTCTGCGCCGCGCCCGCTTTTCTCGGTGCGATCAGAAACCCGTATAAACATACAAGAATCACGACGATTGCTGCACAAATTCCGAAAACCATGTTCATTCCTCCGCATATTTAGAAAATATAAGATAATCCCCTATTGAGATTATACATCATTTTCGCTATAATGAAAAGGTAGAAATTCAACGCCGTTTTTTCGGTCGGAGGGTCCTATGAAACTGAACTATAAGCGCACGATCTGCGTCGGTTTTGCTTTCTTTCTCATCTGCGCGTTCTGGCAGGCATACGACAATATCATCCCCAAGATCCTGACCGATAAGTTCGGCATGGCGCAGGGCTGGTCGGGCGTCGTTATGGCACTCGATAACGTGCTCGCGCTGTTCATGCTGCCGATCTTCGGCGCGCTGTCCGATAAGTGCAAGTCGCGCTTCGGTAAGCGCACGCCGTACATCGTGATCGGCACGATCATTGCGGTCGCCGCATTCGTGGGCCTGTCGTTCATCGACAACGCACAGCTCGCAAAGATCGGCGATGCGGCGGAGATGTCCGAAGCGGGCGTTCATGCCGTTTATGCCGAACCCGGGATCGCAAGCGCTTCGCTGAAGACACATGAGGGCGAGGAATACGTGCTTTCCGAGAAGTATTCCGAAGCGCAGATGACCGAAATCGCAAAGAGCGCCGCGCAGGGCGACAAGGATGCATCCGCCGAGTGGGATTCCTATTTCGTGCCCGCACGTCAGGCGTATGCCGCAAAGACCACGGCGCAGAACCGCATGATCCTCGTGCTGTTCATGGCGGTGCTGCTCGTCACGCTCGTTTCGATGAGCATCTTCCGTTCGCCGGCGGTCGCGCTGATGCCGGACGTCACGATCAAACCGCTGCGCTCGAAGGCGAACGCCGTGATCAACCTGATGGGAACCTTCGGCGGGATCCTGGTGCTGGCGCTCGGTATCGTGTTCGGCACGGGCAAGACGCAAAAGGCGATGATGAACTATATCCTGTTCTTCACGGTGATCGCTGCGGTCATGGTGCTGGCGCTGGTCATCTTCCTGCTCACGGTCAAGGAGCCCAGGTTCGTCCGTGAAATGGAAGAGGAAAGCAAGCGCTACGGCATCGACGACGCCGAGGAGGACGACGGGTCCGGTTCGAGAAAGCTCACCAAGGGCGAGCTCGCCTCCCTTTTGCTGATCCTTGCGTCCGTCGTGCTCTGGTTCTTCGGCTACAATGCCGTGACCAGCAAGTATTCCGTGTATGCGGGAAAGGTTCTGAACCTCGATTATAACACCACGCTGATCATCGCGCAGGCGGCGGCGATCATCTCCTACCTGCCGGTCGGCTTCATCTCCTCGAAGATCGGACGCAAAAAGACGATCCTTGCGGGCGTCATCATGCTCGCGATCGCATTCGGCGTCGCGTCGTTCCTCCGCGAAGGAAGTCCCGCCATGCTGATGAACGCGATGTTCGCGCTTGCCGGCGTCGGCTGGGCGACGATCAACGTCAATTCCTTCCCGATGGTCGTGGAGCTTGCAAAGGGCGGCAACGTCGGCAAGTATACCGGTTATTATTACACCGCGTCGATGGCGGCGCAGGTGCTGACGCCGATCCTCTCCGGATTCCTGATGGATTCGCTCGGACTGAAGATCCTCTTCCCGTATGCGACGGCGTTCGTCATCCTGGCATTCGTCACGATGCTGTTTGTCAAGCACGGCGACAACAAGCCCGAAATGAAAAAAGGACTTGAGGCGCTTGACGTCGACGACTGATAAAAAGGGACAGCTGCGGCTGTCCTTTTTATATATCATATAATGAAATCCGTTTGACGGAAGAAAAAAGAAAGGCGGAATGAAACATGGATCCAGTATTGCTTTCCGGCAATGAAGCGATCGCACGGGGCGCATACGAAGCGGGCGTCAAGGTCTGCTCGGCGTATCCCGGCACCCCCAGCACGGAGATTTTTGAAAATCTCCCGCAGTATAAGGACGCTTTGTACTGCGAATGGGCTCCGAACGAGAAAGTCGCGGTCGAGGTCGCGTACGGCGCGTCGATCGCGGGCGTGCGTTCCCTCTCTGCAATGAAACACGTCGGCGTCAACGTGGCGGCGGACCCGCTGTTCACGGCGGCGTACAACGGCGTATGCGGCGGCTTCGTCATCGTTTCGGCGGACGATCCCTCCATGCACTCCTCGCAGAACGAGCAGGACAACCGTCACTATGCGCGCGCGGCGAAGATCGGCATGGTCGAACCTTCCGATTCGCAGGAATGCCTCGACTTTCTGAAGGAAGCGTATGCGATCTCCGAGCAGTTCGATATGCCGGTGCTGTATCGCATCACGACGCGCGTCGCGCACTCCAAGTCGCTCGTCACGTTCGGCGCGCGCGAGGAGCGCGAAGTTCCCGCGTACAAGCGCAACATGAAGTACGTCTCGAGCCCGGCAAACGCGTACGTCAACCATGCGAAGGTCGAAAAGAACCTCAAGGCGCTCGAAGCGTATGCGAACACCTCGAAGCTCAACAAAGAGGAGATCAACGGCAGCGAGATCGGCGTCATCACCGCATCGATCGCGTATCAGTACGCAAAGGACGCGTTCCCGGAGGGCACGTCGTTCTTAAAGCTCGGTCTCACCAATCCGCTTCCGATGGAGCTCATCAAATCCTTCGCAAAGAAGGTCAAAAAGCTCTACGTCGTCGAGGAGCTCGATCCGTTCATGGAGGAGCAGATCAAGGCGGCGGGCATCGAATGCATCGGCAAGGAACTGATCGGAAACCTCTATGAACTCAATCCGCAGCTTCTGAAGGAGCGTCTGTTCGGCGTAAAGCCCGAGACGGTCGACGTCGGCGTCAAGCCCGTTTCCCGTCCGCCGGCACTGTGCCCGGGCTGCCCGCACCGCGGCTTCTTCTACACGATCGGCCGTCACAAGAACTACGTCGTCGCAGGCGACATCGGCTGCTACACGCTCGGCTTTGCACCGCCTCTCAACGCGCTGGATTCGGTCGTCTGCATGGGCGGCGGCTTCACGGTCGCAATGGGCATGGCAAAGGCGTTCGAAGCGTCCGGTCAGACCGACAAGAAGGTCTTCGGCGTGGTCGGCGACTCCACGTTCTTCCACTCCGGCATGACCGGCGCGGCGGAGATCATCTACAACAAGGGCAACGTCATCCCCGTTGTGCTCGACAACTCCATCACCGGCATGACCGGTCATCAGGACAACCCGGGCAGCGGCTTCACGCTCGAAGGCGAGATCGCGGAAAAGCTGAAGATCGAGGATATCCTTGCCTCCTACGGCTTCAAGAACATCATCATCGTCGATCCGCAGGATCTCAAAGCAATGGAAGCGGCGGTTGAAAACGCGGCGAATTCCGAGGTCCCGGCGGCGATCATCACGCGCCGTCCGTGCCTCTTAATCAAGCGCATCAAGCACGACATCGGCAAGTGCGAGGTCGACACGTCGAAGTGCATCGGCTGCAAGAAGTGCCTCTCCGTGGGCTGTCCCTCGGTCATGGTCGAGAACAAGAAGGCGAAGATCGACGTCACCACCTGCGTCGGCTGCACGGTCTGCGCGCAGGTCTGCCCGATGGGCGCGATCACCCGAAAGGAGAACTGAGCAATGGAAAACAAGAGTGCTTTATTGGTAGGCGTCGGCGGTCAGGGCGCGATCCTCACCGCGAAGGTGCTTGTCACGGGTCTGATGCGTGCGGGCTATGACGTCAAGATGAGCGAGGTCCACGGCATGTCGCAGCGCGGCGGCAGCGTTTCGACGCAGGTGCACTGGGGGAAGAAGGTTTATTCTCCGGTCATCGGCGACGGCGCGGCGGACATCATCGTTGCGTTTGAAAAAATGGAAGCGGTCCGCTATGCGAACTATCTGAAGCCCGACGGCGTGGCGATCATCAACGATTACGAAATGGCGTCTTCGACGATCGCGGCGGGTTACGTCAAGTATCCCGAGGGCTGCCTCGAGGCGATGCAGAACCACTTCAAGGTCTATCCGCTCAATGCGGAAAAGATCGCGGCGGAGCTCGGCAATGTCAAGTGCGCAAACATCGTGCTGTTCGGCAGCATGGTCAAGGCGCTCGGCATGACGGACATCGATTGGGACGCGGTCATTTCGGACGTCGTTCCGGCGAAGTTCCGCGAGCTGAATCTGAAAGCGTACCACGCGGGTTTTGACGCGGTATAAGCTATGAAGGTACTGGTCATCAACCCGGGCGCAACGTCCACCAAGATCGCGGTCTTTGACGAAGAAACCGAACTGTTCCGGATCTCCATCGACCACACCGCGCAGGAGCTGATCGGGTTCGAACACGTCGCGGATCAGATGCCTTATCGAAAGGAACTGATCTTAAAAGCGCTTGCGGAAAAGAACTTCGATCTCACCACGCTCGATGCGGTCTGCGGCAGAGGCGGTCTGTTCCGCCACATCCCGTCCGGCACGTACGGCGTCAACGACCGCGCGATCGCGGACATTCTGCATCCGTTCTACGGCGAGCATGCGGCAAACCTCGGCGCGTATATCGCGCGCGAGATCGCGGATCCTCTGGGCATCCCGTCGTTCTTTGTCGATCCCGTGTGCGTTGACGAGCTGTGCGATCTGGCGCGCGTTTCGGGGCTCAAGGGCATGGAGCGCGAAAGCTTCTTCCATGCGCTGAACCAGAAATCCGTGGCAAGGAAAGCGGCAAAGCAGCTCGGAAAGCCGTACGAGGAGCTGAACCTGATCGTGCTGCATCTCGGCGGCGGCGTGTCGGTTGCGGCACACGAAAAGGGACTCGTCGTCGATAACTTCAACGTCAAGGACGACGGCGCGATGGGACTCGACCGTCCCGGCGCGCTGCCGGTCAACGCGGTCGTCAACCTCTGCTTCTCGGGCAAGACCAAAAAGGAGATCAAAAAGCTGATCAGCGGCGAGGCGGGCGTGTATTCCTACCTCGGCACGAAGGACTTCCGCGAGATCGAGCGCCGCGCGATGAGCGGCGAGGATCCGGAAGCGACGAAGATCTTCAAGGCGCTGGCGTATCAGCTTGCAAAGGACGCGGGCGCGATGGCGGCGGTCATGAAGTTCAAGGTCGACGCGATCGTGTATACCGGCGGCATGGCGTATTCGAAACCGTTCTGCGACGAGCTGGATTCGTATCTTGCTCCGCTCGCGCCGGTGCTGCGCTTCCCCGGGGAAGAAGAAATGAAGAGCCTGGCCGAAGGCGCGCTCCGCGTGCTGCACGGCGGCGAATGCAAAACATATCTGGGAGACGGAAAATGAGAACGATTCAGGAAATCATCCAAACGGCGGAGGGCTTCGCGTCCGGTCGGATCGCGGTTGCCGCCGCGCACGACGCGGATGTATTGAAGGCGGTCGTCGAGGCGAAGCGGAGAAAGATCGCGGAGCCGATCCTTGTCGGTCATGCGGACGAGATCAAGGCGATCCTGAAGGAGATCGGAGAGGATCCGAACGAATACGAGATCATCGGCGCGGATACCGATGTGGAATGTGCGGAGCGTGCGGTCGCATGCGTGTCCGAGGGCAAGGCGAACTTCCTCATGAAGGGACTTTTAAACACGCCCGACATCATGCGCGCGGTGCTGAAGCCCGAAGCGGGGCTCAGAACCGGCAAGCTCATCAGCCACGTCATGATGTACGAGCCGAAGGGACACCGCATGATGGGACTGACCGACGGCGGCATGAACACGTTCCCGGACCTCGAAAAGAAGACCGAGATCCTCGAAAACGCGGCGAAGGTGTTCAAAGCGCTCGGCTACGATGAGATCAATGCCGCATGCGTCTGCGGCGCAGAGGTCGTGAACCCCAAGATCCAATCCACGGTCGACGCAAAAACGCTGTCCGAGATGACGGACCGCTGGGCGCCGTATCACATGAACGTGTACGGTCCGGTGGGGCTTGACCTGGCGGTTTCGGAAGCGGCCTGCAGGCATAAGCATTACGAAGCGAAGGGCGCAGGTCAGGCGGATATCCTGCTCGTTCCGTCCTATGAAACAGGCAACGGCATCGGCAAAGCGATGTCGATCTTCGGCGGCGCGATGAACGCGGGCATCGTCGTCGGGGCAAAGGTCCCGATCGTGCTGGTCTCGCGCGCCGACAGCGCACAGGTCAAACTGGCGTCCGTCGCGCTCGGCGCGGTCGTTGCACGCGGAATGGATTGGTAAAAAGAAGGAGGATCATTACAATGTTGGTAAACGATATGGTACAGCTCGGTGCAAAGAAATCGGGCATCCGTGAACTCTTTGAATACGGTCTGAAGCGCAAGGCGGAGGTTGGCGCAGAAAACGTCTTTGATTTCTCGATCGGCAATCCGTCCGTGCCCGCGCCCAAAGCGGTGCGCGAGGAGATCGCACGGCAGGCAGCGCGCGAAGACAGCGTCAAGGTCCACGGATACACGTCCGCGGCAGGCGCAATGTCGGTTCGCGAGGCGGTCGCGAAGAATCTCAATGAGCGGTTCCACTGCGGCGCGCGGGCGCAGAACCTGTTCTTCACCTGCGGCGCAGCGCCCGCGGTGATGAGCGTGCTGAAATCGCTGAGCGTTCCGGACGCGGAAATTATCATTCTTGCGCCGTATTTCCCGGAGTATACGACGTTCATCCGTGCGGTCGGCAGCAAGCCGGTTGTCGTTCCCGCAAACACAAAGGACTTTGACCTGCACGTGGACGAAATCGAACCGTACGTCACCGCGCATACGCAGGCGATCATCATTAACTCGCCGAACAACCCGACCGGTATCGTTTATCACGAGGAAGCGCTGCGCGCGCTCGGCGACATGCTCCGCAAAAAGGGCGAACAGTTCGGACATCCGATCTACGTCATCGCAGACGAACCGTACCGCGAGCTTGTTTATGACGGACGCGTCGTGCCGTTCATCCCGAACATCTACGAAAATACGATCGTCTGCTATTCATGGTCGAAATCGCTGAGCCTGCCCGGCGAGCGTATCGGTTATGTGTACGTGCCCGATCAGTGTGCGGACAGCGCCAATGTGTTTTATGCCGTCGCGGGTTCCGCCCGTGCGATGGGTCACGTTTGTGCGCCGACGACCGCGCAGTACGTGGTCGAGCATTGCTGCGGCATGATGCCGGACATCGCGGCGTACGATGAGAACCGCAAAACGCTTTATAACGGACTGACCGAAATGGGTTACACCTGCGTGTACCCGCAGGGCGCGTTCTACGTCCTGATCAAGGCCCCGTTTGGCACGGCGCTGGAATTTTCCGAGCGCGCGAAGGACTTCAACATCCTCGTTCCGCCGTGCGAGCCGTTCGGCTGCCCCGGATACCTCCGGCTTTCCACCTGCGTTTCGCATGAGATGATCTTAAAGAGCCTTCCGGCGTTCAAGGCGCTCATCGAATCCGGCAGGTAAAAAGACGTTCGACGACGGCGGGAGCTTCGGCTTCCGCCGCGTTTTTCAAAAAACGCGAAGAGCGTGATCGATCCCGGGTCATCCCGAACGGGCAGATCTGTCCGTTGTCGGAACAAAAGAGGAATCAAATACGGAGGGAACCTATGAAACTGGCGGAAGCATTACAGGAACGGGCGGATCTGAACCGCAAGATCGACGAGATTAAGCGCCGCCTTGCGAAGAACATCCTGGTGCAGGAAGGGGAGCAGCCCGCGGAACAGCCGGAGGAGCTGCTGAAATCGCTCGACGCGTGCATCGACCGGCTCGAAACGCTGATGGCGGCGATCAACCGCACGAACGGCAAAACGAAGGTCAAGGGCATGACGCTGACCGAGCTGATCGCAAAAAAGGACGCGCTGAACATTCGCATCGGCGCGTATCGCGACGCGGTCTATACGGCAAGCGAAAGCACGAGCCGCGCGCGCGGAACGGAGATCAGGGTGAAAGCCCTGCTGTCCGCCGCCGAGCTGCAGAAGCAGACGGACGCGATGTGCGCCGAGCTTCGCGCGCTCGACAATCTCCTGCAGGAAACGAACTGGAAAACGGAACTGCAATAATCGAGTCGGTAACCGAAGCGGGTGCATATCAGGCGGCAACTGCCCAAGTTGCAACTGTGCAGGCCGTGAGCAGGCCGGAGTCGGAATCTCCGAGCATCGTTATGCTCCGATCGCGCACGACCGCATCCAAA
>ODAJ012175505.1_pt1 | contig 25297 bp, 18 predicted proteins | sample 1539241 | NCBI WGS metagenome assembly ODAJ01 (sample SAMN02144231, study PRJEB22623) | gut metagenome | biome: sheep rumen | host: Ovis aries | place: New Zealand
GTGCCCATGCAGACGGGCAAGGGTCACTGGAGCGAACCCTATTTTGACAAGGGTGGTGGCGAGATGATGATGAGCACTTATTCGCAACCCATCTGCGATAAGCATGGCAACAGGGTTGCCGTGCTCACTGCCGATGTGTCGCTCGACTGGCTCTCTAAGGTCATAAACGATGGTCATAACTACGCCTCAAGCTTAAATCTCATCGTTTCACGCACTGGCAAGATTATGGCTGGTCCGAAGGAGGCACACATCATGCGAACCACCCTGCAGCAACTGACTGACGGGGTGATGGACACCTCGTCGCACCAGATAAACCGAAACATGTTGGCTGGCAAAAGCGGACAAGGTGAGGTAGAGGGTAATAATGGCGACACCTACTATGTGTTCTACACCCCTATCAGCCTCTCTCACGATAAGTCATACATCAGCGCCAACGAGGAGGACGACTCAGGATGGTCTATGGCTGTCATCTGTTCTGACCGCGAGATATACCAGGGATTGCGCAACGTTCTGGTGAACCTCAACATTATGCTCCTCGTAGGTCTGACACTGATGGGCTTCATCGTCTATCGCATGGCAAAGAGCGGCAAGCGCCTCTCTAAGATAAGTGCCGAGAAGGAGCACTACAGCAGCGAACTGCGCATAGCAGGCAACATACAGCACGGAATGCTTCCAAAGGAAGGTCCCGTTATTTCCAAACGCGATGACCTTGACCTCTATGGTTCGCTGATACCAGCCAAGGAGGTCGGAGGCGACCTCTACGACTTTTACGTTCGCGATGAGAAACTCTTCTTCTGCATAGGCGACGTAAGCGGCAAGGGAGTGCCAGCCTCACTCGTTATGGCTGTCACTCGCAGCCTCTTCCGCTCTGTGTCGGCTCATGAGGCTATGCCAGGCATGATTATGGCTCAGGTCAACAATGCCATGACTGAGATGAACGAGACCAACATGTTTGTCACCATGTTCATCGGAGTGCTCGACCTGCCTACCGGACGTCTGCGATATAGCAATGCAGGTCACTGTCCTCCTATGCTCATCAATCCTGATGCCAAAGACAATAAGGTGTCACTCCTACCTGTCACCTCCAACATCCCATTGGGCTTTATGCATGAATGGAGATACAACACTCAGGAAACCACCATCGACCCGCCAACAGCCATATTCCTCTATACCGACGGACTCACCGAGGCTGAGGCAGAACAGCACGAGCAGTTTGGCGAGAAGCGCATGCTCGACGTGGCTGCCCGCATCAAATCCCACTACAACACATCTTACTCCGAGGGCATCATCTACCAGATGCACGAAGCGGTTGAGGAGTTTGTGGGCGACAACGAACAGACTGACGACCTCACCATGCTTGCCATACAATACACCAAGCAGCACCGTGAGATGCGTCTGCAACGCAGCATCACCCTGCCTAACGATGTGGAGACCATACCACAACTCTCCACCTTCGTTGAAAAGGTGTGCATAGCCCTCGACATCGACGACTACACCACCACCCAGCTCAACCTCGCCATGGAAGAGGCTGTAGTCAACGCTATGGAGTATGCTTACCCCGTAGGCAAGAAGGGCGATATCAACATCGAGGCAGAGGCTAACGAGGTGAGACTGAAGTTCACCATCACTGATAGCGGCAAAGCCTTTGACCCTACAGCACGTAAGGATGTTGACACCAGCCTCTCGGCTGAAGAGCGTCCTATCGGCGGACTGGGCATCCACCTCATACGCCAGATAATGGATTCTATCAATTATGAGCGTATAGACAACAAGAACGTTCTCACCCTGAGAAAAAAACTATCATAAGTACAAGGGGACTAAGTACAAAGTACAAGGGTCTCCCATAAATACCATAACTCTTATAAAATATGAACACTACCATCAAAGAACAAGACAACAATTTAGTAGCCTATTTTGAAGGACGACTGGACACCGCTGCCACACCACAGACAGAGCGTGCCCTCGCACCACTGATCAGCAGTGAGGGCAAAGACATCATACTCGACTGCACCAAGCTCGAGTATATCTCTTCATCTGGTCTGCGTCTGTTCCTTAACGTACTCAAGAACGCAAAGCCAAAAGGTGTACACGTTTACGTCACTGGCATGAACGCCAGCATACGTTCCGTATTCACCATGACAGGCTTCATGAACCTCTTTGAGATAAAGTAAACAAGATGGAAAGTTACGGACTCGATTTGCATAACGAGATGATTCTTGAGGAATACCGCCTCAAGATGCCCGACTACGTATTGCTGCGCCATGTCGTAATGCAACAGCTCGACAACTTCGTGTCTGAGGTTGACATAGAGCTCAACCAGATGGACTCTCGCATCAAGGCTGAGAAATCACTCGTGGGCAAACTCCTGCGCAAGGGTCACAAATACCAGTCGCTTGCCGACATCACCGATATCCTCGGCGTGCGCATCATTGCCTACTATAATGAGGATGTGGACCGTATAGCCTCCATGGCTGAGAAATACTTCGACATCGACTGGCCTAACTCCGTCGATAAGCGTAAGATGCACCAGTTTGACAGTTTCGGCTATAACTCCCTCCACTACATCTGTCGCATTCCGCGCTCTCTGTACTACGACCCCGAGCATCCCGAACTCAACGAGATATCCTTCGAACTGCAGATGCGCACAGCCCTGCAGCATGTGTGGTCAGACATACAGCACGACCTGGGCTACAAGCTCGACATCGAGACACCCGTGGAATACCACCGCGCCCTGAGCCGACTGGCTGGTATGCTCGAACTTGCCGATATGGAGTTCAGCCGCATACGTGCTGATATCATAGAGCACCGTCGTCGCGTCACGGCACTCATGGAGCAAGGCAAACTCGGCGATGTGCCACTCGATGGCGACACCTTCAATGCCTATTTGCAGCAGCAGCCATTCGACAAGCTCAACAAGTATATCGCCTCTATCAACAATGCCGAGCTGTACCGTTCCTCAGCCCTCAAGTTCCTGCCCATACTCCGACGCCTGGGCATCAACACGCTGGCAGACGTTGAGAAAATACTCAACGACAACTACAACGATGCCTACCAGCTCGCCCTCTCCCAGCTCGGACCTAACGACATCGACATACTCTCCGACACCATAGGCATACAGAACCTCTGCATCGTACACATCATCAAGACAGGAGGCGGCACAGCAGGGCTGCGCCGATTCTTCGACGACATCAACGGAGTGCAGGACTCCAACGCCGAACTTGCCGAAATGGTTATGCAGCAGGCTAAGCGACTCAGCTTCGCCAACAACAACTAATCCCCCACAATAACAACACAATGAAAAAGATACTATCACTCATCCTCGTCCTCTCGCTCTCGTTCAATCTCTATGCAGAGGACGAACCAGAGACCTACCTCACCATTGACCAGATGCCATACCTCGTCAAGTGTCTGCCAGCACCGCCTGACACCATCGGCGAGCATTTCTCTCACGACATCATGCGCTACTTCTGGGGCAAGCAACAGCGTCTCGACCCTGAGCGTGCAGCCCAGGCGCGACGTGATGCCGCCTGGACCTATGAGGCACTCGCTGCACAGTTCAGTCCAGCCTTCGGAATGACCATCTCCCAAGAAGAAACCCCCGAGATATGGAAGCTCCTCACCTCTGGTGTCCATAGCGCCACAGCCATACGCAAGCCCATCAAGGCTTACTACCACCGTATGCGTCCCTTCGTAAGGTTTCATGAGCATATCCTCACCTATCAGGCAGAGGAAGACGAAGCAGAACTCGCCAGGGAAGGCTCCTACCCCTCTGGCCACACCATGCGCGGATGGGCTACAGCCCTCCTGCTCGCCGAGCTCAATCCCGATAATGCCGATGCCATATACAAGCGTGGCTGGGACTATGGCGAGAGCCGCGTGATAGTTGGTGCCCACTGGCAGAGCGATGTCGATGTATCACGCGCCGCAGCCAGCATAGGCTATGCAGCCCTTCACAACAGCCCCGCCTTCCGTAAGCAGATGGAGAAAGCCAAGGCTGAATACAAGAAGCTTACAAGCAAGAAAGAAGCTAAATAACCAACCCCCTTTATTCATATTAATAAGCAAGAGCGCTGAACACAATCCGTTCAGCGCTCTTTCCTTTATTCTTTCTTCTCGTATGGATTATTCCTCAAAATCAGCCTCCATACTGTTGCCAATCATGCCGTGGTGGCCACCACCTTCTGAGCCGCCTTCCTCTATCTCACCACTGCCAATAAGCAGTTTCGGAATAAACACTTCATACACCTTACTCGTTGGTATTATATACTTCTTCTTCATCGTTATCTGTTATAAAATCACATTCTATACTATTACCTGGTATCGAGCCCTCCACACCGCTGGAGAACAGCAAGTGTCCCACCTCCTTCTGTTGGGCAATACAACTTATGAGAGGCACTACATACTCCGCCTTCATTTTGTGAACACCTTCTTACCTTTTATTATTACTATACCATTATATTCCTTCGTCACTCTCTGACCAGCGAGGTTATAGCTTTCGTTTTCGTTGGCATTACCATTCCCGTTGGCGTTCCCGTTAACGTTGATTACCCCTGTCGCCTCATCGTCAAAGCTTATAGAATGAACAGACTGTGCATTCTCCCCCACTGGCAATATGTAAGCAGAGAAAGGAGACATCGCATTCATCCAGCTCCAGTCATAGAACTTGCCGCCAGAAAGGAAGTATGAGTCAGAGCTTATCTGAGTATATCCTGTTGTCTTATATACACCATGCATCTCTATATTGCCGTCAGTTGAGGTTGATACTATAGATGTTGGAGCAACCACCGTAACACCATTAAACACGTACTCGCCACTCGCATTAGGCTTTATCCTTGCCAGCACAGGCTTATTAGCCTCTATGCTGCTCACTGTAGTATAGTGAATGCTACCCTTACCCTGAGCCACGCTCATGCTCTTAATCTTAGCAAGCTCACATTCGCTAGCATTCTCGAATGCAGCCTCTAACTGCTCAGTAGTAACACTGAATGGCAACACCAGAGTGGTCCACTTACCCTCAGTAAAGTTACGTCTCAGTGTCACATTCTTGTTCGCACCTACGTAGTCATCAAAGTTCTCGTAGTCCGTCGCCGCATCAAGGGTGATGTCGTCACCTATCACCTGTCCCTCACGAGTGATGGTGAAGTCGGTGAAATAGGTAGAATTGCCTGTAGCTCGATAGATATAGAAAGTAGTCTCACCACAAATGCCATCATCTGTCGTAACTATATAGTCAGACGAAGCCATCCATGCATCTGAACTTGTGCTTGTATTAGTGACAGATAATGTCGCTGTTGGAGCACTCTTCGGTCTTGACGAAGCCGTAGTTAACCATAAACCACGAGGCTGCTCTTCATCATTTTTATTTATCTTTGGACCATATATATCAGCCTTTATCTTATCACCTACTGCAAGCGCCTTATCAAGAGATACCTTAAAGAAGGTATCACTATTCGTCATCAGGAAAGCATAGGTAGAGCCCTTTTCGTTGGTGATTAAATCCTTGTTATCACTCTGCCCATTATACACATACATCTTGCCACCGCTAATATCAGCATTGGATGATGTTATTTCCTGATTGCTTGCACCTGCATCAATAGTAAGAGTTGCAGTAGCCGTAGCCGAGTATATCTCCACATCCTCACCTGAGCCACCGCCAGTGTCTTCACTCCATACAGCGTAGAAATTTACATCGCTCCATACCTCGTAAGGGAACAGCACCCTTGCTGTGCTACCGTTTTCCAAAGCCCAGCCCTTGAAGGTGTAGCCCTGCTTCGTAGGACTTATAGCAGGAGCTGTAACAGTTTTACCCTCCTCTATTGTCTGTATAGCATACTGCGAGCCATTATAGAATGTAACAGTATAATTTGTTACTGGAACAGCATTCACCGTTATTGTGAATGTTGCAGAGCCTGCAGTATATTCCTCCGTTTCTGCCTGTGTCACTATGATAGTAGTCTCACCTTCAGCCACACCAGTTATCACACCAGCGTTTGTGACAGTGGCCTTTGAGGCATCACCTGTAGAGTAGCTGATAGCTCCAGTAGAGTTACCTGCTGTGACATAGCTTGATATGTTCAGTGTGCTACCCACCGTCACATTGCCTGAAGCAGGGTTGATGCTTACCGTAGCAGCAGCCTTCTCTGTCCAGTGAGCATAGAGATCTACTGTGCCGTCATTCGTAGCGGTGAGGTTGCTCACACTCTGACTATTGTCATACACCTTCGCACCATTAGCACTCGTTGCCCAGCCATCAAATTTGTAGCCAGTGCGAGTGAACGCATTAGCGGTAAGAGCCTTCGCTGTGCCATAGGTGAATGACTCGTTAGTCATTGAGCCTTCGCCACCATTAGCGTCGAAATGTACACTATAGGTGTTAGCCGTCCACTTAGCAAACAGCTCAGTATCAGCACTTATGCTTGCCCCTGCCGTAGCAGCAGATGTCAGTCCTGAGTTGGTGTACCAACCACCGAAGGTATATCCCGTTGCCTCTGGTGTTGGCAACGTGCTTGGCAGAGCCGTCACGCCTTCAACAGCAGCAATAGCCGTACCATGCCCGTTCATATTATATGATACGGTATATGTCGTTGGGGTGGGGGTGCTGCCACCAGTTGAGGTAATCGATATATCATAGATGTTGACACTTCCGCTACCGCAGATATAGTATGTTCCTGCAGGCAAGTTAGAACCTGACAAAGTACCAAAGTTGTTATTGGCAACATCGGAGGATGTAGCTATTATACCTCCTTCTGGAGTCGCACCATTTGCAAGTTGCGTAGCATCAGTCTTGGTATCATATGACCAACCTGTACAGAGACGTATAGCCCTACTTCCTCCGCTAGCACCAAATACGATGTTGTAGTTTGAGGCTTCTGTCAGCGTAAATTTAATATAATATCCATTAGAATTACTGCTAGATTGATTAGATTTAGATGACATATTTATGGAGTGCGTATAATTTACGTCACTGATTGTTTTCGCATTGGTTGACACACTTGTATTTGAACCAAATGTAAAGAAAGATGCTGGATTCATGGCATTATTCTTCCAACTTGCATCAGCGTCTCCCCCCGTTCCACTGTTTTCAGTGAACTGTGCATAGAGTGTCTCGTCTGCTGTAGGGGTATATGATGCACCTGATGTGCCTCTCAGCGTGCCGCCAGTGGAGGCAGTGTACCAGCCATTGAAGGTATTGCCGTCCTTCGTTGCAGCAGGCAGGGTGATGCTTGCACCAGCTGATGCCTGAGTAAGGCTTGCCGTACCGCACGTACCGCCGTTGGTTGTGGCATCGAAGGTCACGGTATATGTCGTTGCCTCACTCACTGTCACTGTGCAAACATTTGATGCTACGCTCTGTGTGCCTGTAGCCTTGCTGTTTGTTGCCACGCAATAATAATATAATGTACCTGCAGTAGCTGGAGTGAAAGTATATGAAGCCGATGTAGCGCCGCTTATAGGCTGACCGCCATTATTGCTTGCTGTGGTGTTGCTATACCACTGATAGCCGTCAGTATGGTCAGCAGCCACTGTCAGAGTCTTTGCCACCCCTGCAGTTGCTGTAGCCGTAGCAGGCAGATTAGTAGTAAACACTGGTGTAGATGTATCATCACCAGCCACTGCCACCTGTGCCGTAGAAGATGTGATAGTTGTTGTGCCCGATGTAGCCTTACAATAGTAAGCGCCAGAAGCCTTAGGAGCTATTGTAGCACTCGTTTCACCATCCACAGCCACACCGTCCTTATACCACTGATAGGTGATGTTTGCGCCATCAGCACCAAACGCCTCGATACTAATAGTACCGCTATTTTCGAGGCTGTAACTGTCTTTCAAATCAGTAGAGAAAAGTATCGCCTTGTCTGATTGGTACATTCTTTCATACTCCGTAGCAGCAAGGATGAAGCCACCAAGCACCTTACCTTCCGTGTATGAGTTACGCTGAGTAACATCTGAGCCAGAAATATAGTAGCTACGAGAACCAGAGCGATGAGCAGAGCCACCAAGACCAGCAGAAGCACAACAATGAATGAGTTGAGCATCATCTTTGTTGTCAAACATCATAAACTGGTTTACACAACCCTTATAGGCATTCTTCGCTACAGTAGAATAGTCTGACGTAAAGTAACCCAAACGTGTACCCTTCAAGTAAGCAGCCGCAAATATCGCCGTACATGAAGACTCCAGATAATTGCCCTCAAGGTTACTGTCTTTCTCGTCCAGCACCTGATACCAGCAGCCTGTATCTGCATCCTGATATTTTGCCAAACCAGCTGCAAGACTGTTAAGATAACCTTTCAGCGTAGCATAATTAGCAGAAGAAGAAGAGGACAGACCTGCCTTATCCATCTGCTCCAGTATATCGACCAAAGCAAGGAAATACCAGCCACATGCCCTGCCCCAGAAAGCAGCAGAGTGATACACCTTCGGATCTGTATTTGATATTCCCTCCCATGCAGCAGAAGCATTATCCTTCGGATTAGCAGTAAAAGCATGATAGAGCAAACCCGTATTGCTATCGTAAAGCTGATTCCATGAAATGGTGAACAAACTTGTTATCAAGTCCCAGTCATCCTCACCAGCATTACCGTTTATCTTTTCATAATCGCCATATTCGTTTATCAGCTGTGCCAGCAAGGCAGGACCCATATAGAGTCCGTCACACCACATCTGGTCCGTATAATCAGATTTATGGAACCAACCACCATACATCCCTAGGGCGGTTGCTGTTGCTGCTGATACGCCTGAGTTAGTGCTATTACCTATGAAATATTTGCTATTGAGGTTTGCTAATCCACTAAGAGCTGTACCCATTGCAGTAATGCAATGTCCATTAGTGGTAGCATCAGCGAACTTTCCTGACGCTGTAAGGTCCTCCAGAGCAAAGAACATTTTAGTTCCATTAAGGTCATCCTGACTCTTACCTGAGGTAGCATTTTTTGTAAACTTGTTATAATAAGTATTACCAAACCACTTCATACTGTAATACCAAGGAGCAGCCCAAGTGTAAGCGGCATTCAACTTTACGTTTTCCACAATAGCCTTAGCCACCAAGCCTGGCACATAATCAAGATTATCCTTACCTTTTACAGGCACGTTTTTTTCGTCACCATTAGCATAAAACTCACCAAAACCTACGTGTGTACTATTAGCATAGAAGTCGTTAATACGTGAATTGATAATCCATTGTGAATACCTCACGTCATCATTGTAGGTCATACCTCTCCACTCACTTGGTTGCGCCTTCACCTCCATAGAGCCTGTCAAGGTGAGCACTATGAGCATGAGGAGCGATAGCACTTTTTGATTTGATTTTTGTATCATTTTAAGTATTATAATTATAGTTTCAAATTTAGCGGATGCAAAGTTACAAAGATTTTTTCTATTTTCCCCAAAAAACATAAAAAACTTGCAGATAAATACCATCTGCAAGTCTCTTAATATCTGGCATTTTCCTTATTCTACCATTTTTCTGCCTTTTTGTACCCTCATGCCTCGGTAGCCACTTCCTACCCTCTGACCAGCAAGGTTATAGAGGTTAGAGTTCTTGCGCTCCAGTCGGTGCTCAGGCGTTTCTGCTCCCCGACGGGGAGACCGAGAGGGGTGTAAAGACCATTGATAAGCTCGGAACCCGTTAACGTTCCCGTTAACGTTCATTATCCCCGTCTCCCCATCCACTATCACGTTGGTGATGGATGTCTGCACCGTCCTGTCGTCAGCAGTCGCAGTGCAGTAATAGTTACCTGGCTGTTGAGGGGCAATCTTGCCGTCAGTCTCTCCTTCTATCGCCACACCGTTTCTGTACCACTGGTAGGTTATCGCCGAGCCACTGCCCGATGCAGTGCACTCTATCGTCTCACCTTTCTTTATATCATACTCAGGAGCGAGATCTTTCTCAAGTAGCACGGTGTTGTCCTGATACAGTTTCTCATACTCCGTAGCTGCCAGTATGAATGCGCCCAGCACCTTGCCCTCAGTCTGCTGCTCATCCTTCTCTACCACCACTACATCATTACCCAGCAGGTAGTAAGCCTTTGAGCCGTCACGTACAGACCAGGTACCCAGACCCGCCGAACGGCAAGAGCCAAACAGGTGCGCACCCTCCTTGCCGTCAGCAGCCATGAAGGTATTTACCAGCCCTGCATAAGCCTTCCTCGCCACAGGTCCGTAGTCGTCCTCCGATATATAGCCCAGTCTGATAGCCTTCATGATGCCAGCCGCAAACAGAGCCGATGCCGATGACTCCAGGTAGTTATATGTCTTGGCAAAACTCTTATAATTGTATTTGTCGGCATAGAACGTATCATCCTCGTCCAGCAACTGATACCAGCAGCCCGTCTCTTCATCCTGCCACTGGGCAAGCCCCTCGCACATCTCTGCCAGGTGCGCCTTCAGCGTGTTATACTCATCACTTCCCGTTAACGTCCCCGTTCCAGTTCCAGTTCCCGTTATTTTATCCATCTGCTCCAGTATGTCAACCAGTGCCAGCAGAAACCATCCCTCTGCCCTGCCCCAGTATGAAGCCGAGTGATACACCCCTGCAGTAGGGTTATATCCAGCCCATGTCTTAGAGTAAGTGTCGTGTCCCTCAGCAGAAAAAGCATGATAGAGCAGTTTGTCCGTTGGGTTCCAGCACATCTCCCACAGAGCCTGTATCTGCCTATACACTATCGTCCAGTCGTCGCCTATTATGTCGCTGCCGTTATAGTTTCTCAGTTGGGCAAACAGTGCAGGTCCCATATACGAGCCATCCAGCCACATCTCGTCCTGATACTGCGACTTATGCCACCAGCCGCCCTCCACTATCGTGTGACCAGCCTTATAGGCACTCGTTCCCGCACCTATCTTATATTTATTGTTATGGTCCTTAAAGCCCGACATAGCCTTCGACAATGCCGCCTGCGCATTACCATTCGTCTTTGATGCCACCTTGTCAGAAGCATACGCACCGCCAGCACTGGTCAGCTCATACAGTCCGAAGAGCACCTTCGCCGCATTCAGGTTGTCGAGACTGCCCCCCGTTGTCGTAAACCACGTAAAGTAATTGTTGCAGTAGTCCGCCATGCTATAGAAGAAAGACTTAGCCCATGACTGCGCCCACTGATACTGCGAATAATACTGCACATTCTCCACTATCGCCTTCGCCACCAGTCCAGGCACATAGTCCAGCTTCGTATTGCCGTTCTTCACCTTGTTGCCATTCCCGTCATACACTGCGAAGCCGTCCGCAACCTTATTAGCATAAAAACTATTCAGGCGAGCCTTCGTCACCCACTGCGAGTATCTCACCCCAGGGTTAAACGTAAAGTCGCCCTCTTCCTGCGCCATCATCTGCACAGCGCCCCATACCATCATGAGCGCCATCAGCGCCATGTCCCTATATCTTCTCATTATCATCTGTTTAGGTCAATATTCCCTGCAAATGTACTAACTTTTCTCGATACCTCCAAACAAAAGATGTCAAAAAAGGGGGGGCACCAGTAAAACCCTGTGTTGATTTTTACCACGGATAGCTCGGATTAACACGGATTTCTTTGTTTATTTCTCGCCAAGCCGAGATGATGAGGGTTGCTCATCATCTCTACGCAAAGAGCCAAGACGCTCCTTCGGAGCTTACGCAAAGAGACCATGCGGAATGTAAAATAACTTACGGTTCTTTGGATTTTCTTCAGATTTTAGATGGATTTTTGAGGAGCTTGCTCCGAAATGAAATATAAAACGTCCAAATATATTTTGGACTGGATTTTAAAGGGATTTTGGACAAGATTTTAACCACGGATTATACGGATATGCACGGATAATTTTATACAAGATTTTAAAATCCGGAGGAAAATCTAAGCATAAAAATGTTTTTCCCTACCGCCAATCCTTTGCGTGAGCAGTCGCAGACTGCGCCTTGGCACCTTGCGTAACTAAGAATAACTGGTGCAACCAGTAGGGATGTAGGTCATGCATTAGCTGAAAGCTTGCTTTCGGGGCGAATGTATGAAGCTACAGACCGATGCTCTCGAAGAGAGTTGTTCTTAGTGTCTTTGCGCGAAAAAAATGTAAGACACAGGAATTTGCAGGTGAGCAAAAAAGGCTCGCACCCTGGTAGGTGTGAGCCCTTTACTATAATATAATAATGTGGAGTGCTTATTCTATAAGATGCTGTTTCTTTGCTTCCGAACGTATTACATAAACACAGATAGCAGCAACTATCAAACATGTAATAAACGGTATAACCTCTGGACTTGTGAAAAAACTCATATCTATTCCTCCTATTTCTTTTGGTTATAATGTGTTAAGGTTTCAGTTCTTCAAACATCTGTACCTCATCATCAAACCGTTTTATAATCTCCTCTAATTTAGGATGCGTACGTGGAACAATCATTGCTACATACTCCTGCTGAACCTCTCCCCTTACTTCCGTAGCCCTTATTAGATATTTCTGTTGTTGCTGAGCCCCATTAAACCAACGAAGAAACAGCCTTGCCCTTTGTGCTTGTTGTCCGTTATCCGTACTACACATATACAACAGTATATCAGGGTTCTGATTAAAGAATTCCTCTATAATACATATCACGGTTTGTGCAATCTTAGCATCACCTGGCGATTTCTGATGCTCAGGATTTGTAAGATTAAACCAGTAAGCTACATAATAGGGATTATCATCAAGTTCAAAATCAACAGCATACTTAATCCCATAATCCGTTTCAAAACGAATGAATCTCTCCACCATCCACACCTTATAAGGAGCGTAGATATTTATTCTGTTTATATCGAGAGAATTCATTATGCTGTTTCTATATCATAATAATGAGACTCTACAGCAAACTGTCTCTGCTTTTCCTCTGAAGCAAATATCTCTTGCATTTTTTTCTCCCATACAGCCTTACGCTGACGGGCACGCTCCAGCCACGCACTTATTTCACTGCGTGTACGTGGTTTGTATGTGCTTTTTCTTTCCATATCCATTCTATTCTTAGTTCTCGCCTGCAAATGTACTAACTTTTTTTTTATATCCCCAAATAAATGAAGGAAATTACCTATTAGCCAATTCTACCTTATAGTCAAAATCCTTTGGGGCTTTCACTACGCCACGCAAACGCTTAGACAAAGGTGTTTTCTCCTTTGAATGCTCCATACTCGTTGCCAGTTGTAGCACCAAGGCAATGTCATAACTGCACATATTCTTTTCCACCTCTTAGTTTTCGCCTGCAAAAGTACTAACTTTTTTTTATATCCCCAAATAAATGAAGAAAAAAGAGGGGCGCGGTTACTTAGTGTCCGCATGCCCTTACTTAGCTCCCGCGTGCCCTTACTAAGTAACCGCGCGCCCTTGCTAAGTACCCGCAGACAGACACAAAAAGACACAAAAAAGGCTCGCACCGTAATTGGTGCGAGCCCTTTCTTATAGTAAAGATATTTGAGTGTTCAGTTAGCCGTTGTTAGTTAGCTCCATCATCGCCTTCACCTTCGGAGTTGCCGCCCCAAGGCAACTTGGTTGGGTCATTATCAATTGTGCTACCATCACCTTCGGTTTCATATTCGGGCTTAGAGTGATCAAGCAGATTGTCCAGTCCCTCTATTTCCTCAAATTCAGCCTCCGGCTGTATATATCGTTTCTTTTTCATCATGATATTTTTATAAGTAGTTAGTGCTTTGTGGACAGTGATTAATACATAATCTTTTTACCATTAGATATCACGATACCCTTAGCCGAGCGAGGATCTATCTCCTGTCCCATCAGGTTATAGGTCTTGCCGTTGGTAGCTCTGCCAGCATAGCTGTAGTTGCCGCCGTCCGTCACGTCCTCTATAATCACGATGCCAGTAGCCTCACCTGGGTCCACGTCGTCCTCGCTTCTCCAGGTTGTTGGGTCCCATGCCTTCTCGATGTCGTCCTCAGAGAATGCGAAGGTGATAGCATCCTGCTTTACTGCAGGAGTCTGAGCTTGAACGAAAGCGTGGTAGGTATTCAAGGACATGGTCTTAGTTGGAGAAGCAGGCATGTACCTGTTAAGTGTACCCTTCTTAGGTGCTATGTACAGGTCATACTTGCCTATACGCTTCTGCTCGTCAGTACCTATGAATACGAAACTCTCTGGCTGACCACTCTTCTGATCCTCATCTCTGTTGCAACCATAGCTCTGTGCTTTTACGCCCTTCTTTATCATTACGTTATGGAATGTCAAGTGAACATCGCTGGAAGAAGTACCTGTTCCGATTACCAAATCTACCAAATCGCCATCACCAACGTCAACAGTTGCAATAGTCTCGCCAGTCTCGGCCATACCACCATTCTCCTGGTTGGTTCTCTCAGCTACCGCTCTACCAGTTGGGTAGATGAGGTAAGGCTGTCCAGGCAGGATGTTCTGGTCCACGTGGCGCAGATACCTTATGTAATAGATGTTGTTCTCTACATCATGGCGCAGACCGTTGAAGATAGCAAGCTCAGTACCCTTACCGAATACCTTCTCTACCTGGTTCTCGTCCACTGCGAATGGCAGACAGATAGTGTTCCACTTACCTATGCGGTAGTTACTTGGTACAGTAATCTCGTCATAGATAGTCGCAGATTTCGTCGCTGGATTCAACAATGCTGTGCCTGAAGCGCCAAACAGTGTTTCCCAGTTGTCTGTAGCAGCGAGGTTAACTCTACTTTTCTGTCTATTCTCCGAATCGGCTTCCACGAAGTTCATACCAGCATAACCTACCTTTGTCATCTTACCGAAGAAGTAGTAGGTGTGTCCAGCCTTTACATTGATGGTATATTTCACGTAACCCTCGTTGACAATCATGTGACCACCTTGGTGAGGTATTGGTTGCTCAGGAGTAGGTACTATCTCACCGAGGTTATCCGTTATCTCATCAGCTGTGAACCAATAGTAAGGGTTCTTGTAGTATCCTTTAGGCTTTTCTGGGGCTTTGCTGAATGCAGATGCAGGAGTATCCTTGTTAGGCTTCTCTACACTACACCACTTAGAGCGCAACTTTGTAATAATTATTGCGTCAGGGTTTTCAGGGTCGTCTTCGCTTCCCCAGTAACCTGTCATCTGCTCATCCATGTTAGCATAACCACCATAAGAACGCTGGTCTCGGCCATTACCCTTCTGTATAACCTGCTTGGTTACTACTGTGCCTACAGGCTCCTGTACCCAGCCTTCCTCGTCAAACCAGTAACCCAAACGAGGCTTAGAAGCCAGCTGGTTGCCAGCACCAGTACCACGACCTATTATACCATTCTGATATACGTATGCTGTCAGCGTACCTGATGCGTGAGCAGTGAATGTGATGTATGAAGCACGGCAAGGCAGACGGAATGGCTTAATACGCTGGTAAGGAGCATACTTGCCACCCTTTGGACTATCTTCATCGGTGCTATACCATGCCGAGCCGAAGTCATCCTCCTCCTGTACAGCATGCTTGTACTCGTCCTTCGCGTCACGGTCCTTATTACGTACAGCGTAGAGGTAACCGTCGATAGCATTATCCTTACCTACATAGTTGGTTGCAGTACCCCATGAGTCAGCCTTGCCGTCCCACTTGTGGTCGTTATACTTGTAACCGCCGTATGTCACGGTAATGAGTTTGTCCGTAGCGTCCTTCCACAGCGTATATTGCTGCTGTACCTCTACCTTACGTCCGCTTGGCAGGTCGTTAGAGTAACCCTTCTTCAGTCGCAGGTCGTATGAAGCCTTGACAGGCTCTATACCAGTACCACTACCAATGTAAGCATAGAACTTACAACCGCCCTGACCGCCAGCATAGTAGATGCTTGGTCTTGTTGTACCATCAGTCTGGTTGTATTGTCCTGTTCCCGATGTATTGAAGTAAGCCATTGACGTATCATCGACATAGAAAGTCACAGGACCCGAGTATGCACTTCCGTTCTCATACAGTCTGGTCAGTGTAGGCAAGCTTTCAGGGTTAGAATCTGGACCAAGCATCAATTTAGTGCCATCTGTTGCCCAGCCTGTTACATCTTTCTCTACCTTTTCAGCAGACCATATCAACTGTACGGTGTGGTTTTTCACTGTTACGTTGATGGTAATTTCTTGTGTTTCTTTTTTCAGTTTTATAACATCAGAACCTACGTTAGTAGCAGTAATCGTAAGTGTACCATCAGAGATAGATGAAGAACAGTGAGCTGATGTTGTCGCACCATCTTTGTTCCAGCCTGTCAGTCCTGTGTATGTTACAACATTACCAGGTTCTATAGCATATACGTTTGTATTATATGTACCGCCAGCAGAAAGTGTACTTACCGTCACGCTCACTACGTTGGTATATACTGCATCACAACCAGCAGAAGAAATCTTACAGAAATAGTATTTTGGGTCTGTTGCAGCTTTGTCGGCTGTGTTGAGAGTGTATGTAGAACTTGTGGCACCCGTGATAAGTATGGGTTCAGGACTTGAAGTAGAAGCCTCAGTGTTTCTATACCACTGATAAGTCAGTTCGTTACCCGTATTCACTGTTGCCACTACCGTGAATGTCTTGTCAGCAGCATCGTTCTGATAGCATACTATGTTGCTTGGCTGAGTATTGATGGTAATGGTTGGAACCTGTACAGTGATAGGAATTGTCAGCTCTCTTGCTGTAAAGCTGCCGTCAGCTGTCACCTGCATCACTACGCTCGTAGTACCCGCGCCCTTAGGAGTTATGGTAAGAGTACCTGTACCTGCGCTATATGCAGCCGTAGCAATAGATTCATTAGGTGCAGTCTTGATGCTTACAGTACCTGAGCTGTTGGTGGTAATGTGAACAGTAGCCGTTGGTGTGTCTGTAGCTACCTTCATTATTCTCACCTGTGCTGAGTCAGCAGCCAGTTTGGTGTTTGGCGTGGTGATGGTTATCTCGGTGTACTTAGCGTATGAGCCACTCTGACGGCCTATATAGACCACATAGTTGCTTGCCGTGAGACCCTTCACCGTCACCGTACTTGGCTTGTTAGCAGTAGTAGATGTACTAGAGCCTGGATTGTCTGTTGATGAACCGAGCACTACGTTGTACTTAAACTGTGTCTTGTTCGAACCGTTAGCCACCGTGATGGTGAGCTCACCGTTGACGCCTGTCACAGGTATAGCTATGTAGTTTTCGCTGTCATAGTTCTTTCCTGGCAATGTGAGGGTGCCTGATGTCCAACCGTATGATATGCCTGAACCACACTTCATCGTCACGTTGTGCGGAGCATAGGTGTCGTCACCTACGCCAGTAGCAGTGCCACCACCGTTCACTCCAGCAATATCGTTCCATCCGCTTTCTGTGAATGTGGTATGGAACAGCTTCTTGTACTCCGGAACGACGTAGTTGGCCACAAATCGCTTGTAGTCATTTACCACATAGTCCTTAGGGTTGTCAGTACCAGTCATGCCGACAGACCAGTTTACGAAGTCGCCAGCAGGGCTTGCTGTCAGGGTGATGGTAGTACCTTCAGGTACGAATGAGCCACTTGTCACTGTTGCGCCAGTATCCTTTCTTACTGCCGTAGGCACGTTGCCCTCGCCAGCACCTCTCTCCAGCACTACCTTACAGTTGTACTTTGCCGTAAGAGTTACACTACCTGTAGGTGTCCAAGTATTACCTGCCACGCCTATCTTTGTGCTCTCCAGGTACCAGCCGTCAAACTGGTAGTTGCCATCCTTCAGCGTTACGCTTGGCAGGATGATGCTTGTACCTGAAAGATCTCCGACCGGCGTATTACTACCCACGCCCTTGTCGAATGACACGGTGTATGTTGATGATGGATTGACCGTAACATATACCGCGTCGGTCTCTACCGCATCGGCACCACTATCTGAGCTTATAAAACACTTATAATATGTAGTACCAATACTTGTTGTTACAGGGGTATATGAAGCAGTAGTTTCGCCTGTGCCAGCTGATACAGGATTATATGTGCCATCCTCAGTAGCGCTCTGCTTCCACTGATAGCTCAGCGCAGCATCCTTCTTTGAGTCTGCTGCTACTACTGTGAGGGCTGTAGCTGCGGCGTTCATGATGTATGTTGCGCTCTTTGGCTGCGTTGTTATCGTTATGATGTTGCTTACGGTGTAAGCCTCAGTTATAGCAGGACGGCTCCAGAACTTACCATCGCTTACTATGTAGGTGAAGCGCTGAGTACCTGTAGCTGTTGTCATGGTAAAGCCGTTATACGTATCTATTGGAGCCTCACTATTGTTGTACATAGAGTGGGTTAGTAGCTCTTCCTTAGTGTATGCCACACTACCCTCTGTCCAGCCACCGTATGCCTGTGTGAATGGCACGCTGCTGGTCAGCGTCATCGTTGTTCCACCATACACTGCGCCTGAAGCAGGAGTGATGGTAGGAGTATCGATGATGTAGTTAGCATACAGCGTGGTGTTAGCATTGATAGCTGCACCTGCTGTTGCTTCAGCAGTCAGTTCTGCGTTGGTGTACCATCCCTCGAAGGTGTAACCGTCTGTCACATTAGTAGGTGTAGGCAGAGGGTTAGGCAGGGTGGTCTGCTCCTCCAGAGTCTCTATCTCATCGGCAATACTCTGAGTGTCGAATGCCACTGAGTAGGTTGATGTTGCAGAACCTGCTGTCGTTATGGTGAGGTTGTTGAAATAAGTTGAACTTGCAGCTGCTCGCCATACATAAATGGTCGTTGCACCTATCAGCGGACTGCCTGATGGTATAGCATAAGAATATTCGCTGGTACTGATTGTGTTATCGTATTCTTCGCTTCTAGTGAAGCACAGTTCCTTACTGCTATATCCCGTGTATGAAATGACATCACCCTGTTGGAGAGCTCTGTTGAGTTCTATCTTATAGCACAATTTGTTTGTACCAAAAAAGAAGCAACCACTATTATCAGATGCCAAATAATTTTGACTTTTCTCATGTGCATTCTTCACTGTTACAGCAGTAGCACCAGTGATAGTTGCTTCTGAATCTGTAAGGACGTGTGAACCACCTGATGCCAAACTCGCACTACTTGTTCCCTTACGCACCATAGAGAATACGGTGGTGCTTACAGCAGCTGTGAACTGTGCATAGAGCGTTATGTTACTCGTAGGAGCATAGCTATCACCAGTACCACCTCTGCGTGTGCCATCAGTGGGTGCTGTGTACCAACCTTTGAAGGTATAGCCATCCTGCGCAGCATTAGGCAGGATGATGCTTGCACCATATGACTCTTGAGTAAGGCTTGCTGTAGCACATGTACCGCCATTTGCATTAAATGTTACGGTATATACAGGATCCCATCGAGCGTGGAGGATTGCATCGTCAGCCTTTATCCACTTGCTGTTGGAGTCGGTATATCCGTCAACGCTTGCCACGAGCGTACCGTCAGCATTGATTACCTTTGAGCCTTCGCCTGATTCTGTGGTGTAGTAACCCGTCAGCACATGGCCTGAAAGGATAGGAGCAGTGAATGAAGGCAGTGCAGCACCGTAGGTTGCTGTTACTGATTCAGAGCCACCAGTACCGCCGTTACCATTCAGTGTCACAGTGTATTCATTAGGTGTCCACTTGGCATAGAGGGTAGTATCCTTTGTGATGGTGAATGTACCTGTGCCAGCTGTATAGCTCGTACCCGATCCGTCAGCCTTGTTGTTCCAACCTGCAAAGGTGTAGCCGGTCTTATCAAGTGTGCCAGAGTTGGTCTTCACCGTCACAGAAGCATTTTTTGCGTAGTTGGTAGCATCCGTAGGCACTGTACCACTGGTGTTACCATTACCATTATATGTTACGTTGTAGGTGGCACTGCCAGCTGACTCAGTCAGTATCACAAATACTTGGAACTCCTTGCCTGAGCTATTGCTTATGGTTACAGAAGTACTAAAAGACTTTGTGATTGATGCTAAATGAATATTCGTGTCACTTGTACTGTATCCTGTTCCGTCAATTGTAAGAGTCTTGTTAGCATCGCCACTTGCACAACGGTATATCACATCCATCTTGGAGAATGTCTTGCTATTAAGCGTGATGGTCATGGTACTACCGTTTGTGATCTTTATACCCTGCATAGTTCTTGCATTTGACGAACTTGAGCTATAGTTTGATGTATTGGTCAGGTTTGCATATGAAGAAGATGTAGAGTTGTAGTACAAGCTACCTGTGCCCGTCTGACTAGAAGAGATATCCGTTGTTGCTGACACGGTAGAGCCATTAGTCTTCAGAACTTTGTAAGTGGCACTGTTCATTCCTGCAGTCAGAGGCACGTTATTCTTACCACTTATGATATAGAAGTTTGAACCACTTGCTGCTGCCTCCCACTGTGCGTAGAGGGTGATGTTGCCTGAGATAGATGATATCGTGTTGCCTGCCACGTAACTGTCGCCACTGCCGTTAGCAGCGGTGTTCCAACCGCTGAAGGTGTAACCAGTCTTCACCAGTGAGCCGGTGTTGCCCAGTACTGTCACGTTAGCGCCAGCTGAGTAAGGGTTGCTGCCGTCGGTAGGTTCGCTACCGCCTGTATTGCCGTTACCATTGTAGGTTACGGTGTAGGTAGTACCTGCAGATGTTACGTTGACGGTAAACGTTGCCGAGCCAGCAGTGTAGCTGTCGGTCTGTGCCTGTGCCACGGTGATGGTGGTAGTACCAGCTGCTACTGGGGTGATAACACCTGCACTTGATACTGTTGCTACACTAGTGTTATTTGATATGTAGGTAACTGTTGTTGAGGTATTGTTCTTGCTCGTAACATATCCTGATATATCAAGAGTACCATCACCCACTGTCACTGAACCGCTTGATGTGCTCAGCGCAAGAGTGTTGGCAGTACGAATATAGTATGTTGCACTAACTACGTCTGAATACAGTGTGCCGTCGTATGCTCTTGCACTCAGAACTCGCGTGCCTGTACCAGAAGCTCCCGCAGTGAAATTTCCACTGCCGTTGAATGTCTTTTTGTTGCCCTCGACAGTCAGTGTCGCAGCATCTATAGCACTCGCTCCCCATGCTGCATACACATAGCTGCTTGGTATTCCGCTGATAGTTACGTTGTCAGTAGGGTTTATCCTGCTACCTGATGCAGGAGAGAATGTTGGAACATTGAGAGTCCACTTAGCATAAAGAGTTTGATTGCCTGTGGATGTCCATTCGCTTGAGCTATTTGTATAGTCTGTGCTCGCCTGAAGGGCACCAGCAGCTGTAGCAATCAGATTGGTAAGTTCAGCTTCTTTATAGTATCCATCTACATGGTAACCTGTTTTGGTAGGTGCTGATATGCTTGTCAGCGAGCTGCTTCCCTCTGTCGCTGTAGCGCTACCATTGTTCGAACCACCATTGTTATCGTGAAGAGTTATAGAGTGGGTAGTAGTGCTACCAGCTATCAGTTCAGCACAGTAGAATAAGACATCACTTGACACAGCATAAAAAGATACGATATACTCCTTTGAAGCATCAAGTCCAGTTACCTGACAAATGAAAGAACCACCACTGTTTGTGCGAGTTACAGATGCGGATGCACTTGCCATAGTGGACGTACTTCCTGAGACATACTCTGTACATGCTATAGCCATACCACGACCACTGGAACTTGTATATCCATGGCCTATAACGCCTGTTATGCCCTTTAGGTGCATATGTACAACACGCTTATTGTCAGACAACGTATTACCATCAGCCTTAATTTGTATCATATTGACATTACTATTTATTGAAGTAATGTTATCAGTAATACTATTGGGATTACCATAAGTATCACTCGTAGTATTGGTATACTTTGCACTGGAAGTACCATAGCTTGGCACTATAACCCAATCTTTAGCAGGAGTTCCTGCTGAGGTAATAGAAGTACAGTAAACAGTTTCATTGGACGTCACTGTTTTCAGACCTCGTGGAACGTACGTGGCATCTGCGCCCCACGCATTTGCTGTGCCCACTACTGTTAGTATGAGCAATAGCAATAATGATTGTAAATGTTTTGTTTTTTGTTTCATCTTTTTATTATTTTTGTTATCGTTTTCTTTTTTTCCTATCGACTAATTGTTGTTATCTGTAGTTAGTGTTGTTAGTAATTTCTTATACGTTTTACGTTATTTCTTTCCGCCATTTCAACGGCAATTTTTGATTGTCATCTTTCATGCCGATGACATCGGCATTTTAATGCATTTATTTATTGCCCGATTGATTTTAGCATCGGTGAAATCGCTATTTTCACCATTTTTGGGGTCTTTTTTCTGTCCGTTTTTTCCTTTTCGGGTTATCCTTGTTTTATCCTGACCACGAATCTCACGGATTGACACGGAGGGAATCGGGGGGATTATGGTTTTGATGTCAGAATGCGTACAGTTTCATCAAAGTCTGATAGTATCTGCTTTAACTTTGGGTTTGATTTCTGCACTATCAATGCTGCGAAGTTTTTGGTATCGTCTTCTTGCACTTCTGCAGTCTCCATTATGTATGCATCTCGACCAGAGTATGTATTGAACCACCTCATGAACAGTCTGCTGCGAAATTCCTGTTTGCCATCGCCTGTCTCACAAATGTAGAGCAGAATGTCTGGATTTTCATCGAAGAATGCATCTATGAGGATGAATACGGTATCTCGAAGTTTTGAATCGAGTGGTGAAGGAACTTGATTTTCGTTGTTGATAACGAACTGATAGGCACCTTCTTCCCAAATGGAGTAATCATCAAGGAATGTAATGGTGCAAATCATTCCTACATCAGTTTTGAAGTAGTACACCTGTTCGGTTCTCATTATGACCGAGTATGGTGCCTTTGCATTTACCCTATCAAGATTCAAATGACGCATATTCCTTTTATCCGAGGGCAAGACCTCCTTGCTCTTCTTTGCGTATATCCTTTATGATTTCGCTCAAACGGGTCATGCATTCGTTCTTCTTGCGAATGGATTCACGGAAAGCCTCGATAATTTCGCTACGTGAGCGATTCTTTATTGCTACTGCCATATTCTTTATTTTCTCTCTTGTTTACTCTGTTTATTTTTCTCTGCGACCACGGATTTCACGGATGGACACGGAGGGGATTATGTTATATTACCTCGTTGGCTTCCCTTTTCATTATCAGGGGATAGCGCTCTGGGTGTTTCAAGCTTTCTATCTCAAGATCTACATCCAAGTCAGGCCATGTTATAGCTGACTGCCCTTCACGCTGCACGTTGAGCACGCTGCTTATAGGAGCATCTTTCATCCAAGGTACGCGATTGTAGGAAAGGAAATAGTCATTCCCATCTACAGTAAGCATAATGCCCTGGGCGTTAATCATGAGCACGCCTACCGACATAACTGGGCTCATATTTCTTATTCTCTCTCTTGTTTTACTCTGTCTATTTTTCTCTGACCACGGATTTCACGGATTGACACCGATGGAATCGGAGGGAATGCACGTTAGTTCGTTAAATAGGCTTCTATTTGCAACTTCAGTGGTGGCAGGTCTTCTGTTATGACTGACCACAGAACATCATTGTTGATGCGGTAGTAGTCGTGTACCAACACATGGCGCATTTTTTCTATCAAAGCCCACGGTGTTTCTGTGTGCGACTCTTTGAATTCTGTGCTAAGCCTGTAAACGGCTTCACCTATTATCTGTATGTTATATACAGTGGCATGAAGACGGAGCACATCTGATATCAACTCTTCCTGCGTCCTCCCCTTTGTGAAATCCTCTACTCGTTTTATAGCCTGCAGCATATGTTCGAGGCGGGACTTGTCTCTAATTGGTTCTCTCATACACCAACACTTTATCGTGTTCAACACTGTCTCGTGCAAAAGGCATGAGGTCTCCGTCTATAACGAGATCAACAGAACGATTGAGCATTTTCTCCAGATCACATATCATACCAAAGTACTTCAGCCCCATCTTAGTGCCTGGCACCAAGGTAATCAGTATGTCAACATCACTGCCAGGACGCTCTTCACCTCGCGAATAGCTACCGAAAATCCATGCTTTCTCAACGGGCTTCGTTTTGAAATACTGACTGATGCTATGTTTTATATCGCCATTCATCTCTTTCGTTTTCACTGTTATATTCCTTGACCACGGATTATGCGGATATGCACGGATTTCTTTGGACAAGATTGAGTTCGTTCATTCTTCTAAAAGAACTCGACCTTCATACCTGGAGTTGCATAGGTTTGGACAAAGTGCTGTTGCCACTCTTTCTTATGTCTTATCGCCTCCTTGAATTTAGCAGCTATCTCTTGTTTGTTCTTTTTCTCTTTCATCTTTCTCTCTCTTATTTTACTCTGTTATCACTGCATAGAAAGCGCTTATTTCACGTACATTTTTAATATATATAGCGCACACGTAAATGCGAAATTTGGTGCAAAGTTACTTATTTTTAATGTAATAACAAAGTTTTTTAGCACTTTTTTTCAGTATGATGAATAAAAAAAGTGACGCAAAGTATTTAAAAAGACAACCAGGACAACTATTAACAACTTATATTGTTTAACAAAAACATTAATAACCCCTAACAAGACTGTGAGTCTTTCAGACTTTCGCTGGACTCCAAGTTATATGTTCTATATGAGCAAGCTCCTAAGCCCATATTCCTTGTATTCCTGCACCTTCCTAACGTCAGGTTACACCCTTGTCAGGCAAAAACAATAAAAACCATTACTCGCGGAGCGAGTACGAAACGTGGCTATGCCACTACGAAAACGAAAACTATGGTCAAGGGGTGTTCCCGTACTCCGAGCTTTACTCGCCTGAGCACCTACGGAGCGCAAGAACGTTAAAGTTTACGTTACTCGCGTTGCGAGTTCTGTTTTTCAGACTTTGAAAAAAAGTCGATGTTTTTGCTTTTTGAAAGTTTCTACATCCATCAGATGTGTCATGATGTGGGGTAAGAATATGATGTAAGATAGACTTACAATCAGATTCTTGGCGACAGCAGGACAAAGGCACGCAGTGCCAAACTTTCAAAAAGGGTTCTTTTCTGTTTTTGTTAAATCATGAACACAATTATTTTATGGCTTTGCCTCTAATTGCAGAAGGGCTGCCTCTGCATGCAGAAGCATTACTTCTGCAGCTAAAAGCATTACTTTTACCTTTTCGCGATGAAATGGGTACTTTTTCTTGCGCTCCGTAGGTGTTCTTGCTCTGGCAAGCGTAGCTTCGCGTCCGATTACAGGCGAGCAAGCTCGGAGTCCTTTTTAATTTCACGAAAAACTTGGAGTTTTTCGTGAGACACCTCCCTAAATCCCTCTCATCCCGCATGAATACTGGGCTGAGCATAGGGAGGTAGGGGTGCTGACACCTCCCTTAGACCTCCCTTTAACCTCCCTAACACCTCCCTTGGGGACCCTATAATTAAAGACAACCAAAACAACTTATAACAATTTTATAGCAGTCAGTTTAGCAAACCTGCTAAACTGAAG
>ODAJ014780363.1_pt1 | contig 25297 bp, 20 predicted proteins | sample 1539241 | NCBI WGS metagenome assembly ODAJ01 (sample SAMN02144231, study PRJEB22623) | gut metagenome | biome: sheep rumen | host: Ovis aries | place: New Zealand
TGGGACATTTTAATTCAAGAGGATACTTTGAAGGTTATCGTCTATTCCCATGATATTTCTCCCCTGCGTTGGATAGTCTGTTTCCACGCAAGGGAGAAACACAAAGCCCCTTCTGTTATAGAGAATTCTTAATTACAGACCGCTGCGCTGACAGACCGTCACAAAGCGACTGTAAGACTGCTACTAACGGCCGCAAAAATGCGACCGAAAGGAACAACCGAAAAAGACTGCTACCAACGGCCGCAAAAATGCGACCGAAGGGAACAATCGAAAAAGACTGCTACTAACGGCCGCAAAAATGCGACCGAAAGGAACAATCGAAAAAAGACTGCTACTAACGGCCGCAAAAATGCGACCGAAGGGACAACCGGCAACGATGCCTGAGAAAAGAAGAAAAAACAACGCGGAGCTGAAGACCCGCGAAGAAAACGAAAAACAGGGCTCGCGCGAATATGCGCGGGAAATGCATAAAGAAAAATCTCGCGCAAGAATGCGCGAGATTTGACTTATTAAAAAGCACAGGCTTTGAAACTCATGTCGAGGGATTTATACGAGTGGGTCAATGCACCGACAGAAACAAAGTCCACACCTTGTTCGGCATAAGAACGGATAGTGTCGATCGTAATGCCGCCGGAGGATTCAATCTCCATGTGCCGTCCGCTGCCGCGCTCCCATGCGCGGATCAGATCAACGGCTTCTTTGGTTTTCTCCGGTGTGAAGTTATCCAGCATGATGCGATCGGGAATATTGGTCTCCAAGGCTTCGCGTATCTCGTCAAAATTGCGCACCTCAATCTCTATTTTGAGGTTCTTGCCTTTCGATTGACAATAATCGCGTGCACGCTCCAATGCCGCGGTGATACCTCCTGCAAAGTCCACATGGTTGTCCTTCAGCAGAATCATATCGAACAGTCCTATACGGTGATTCATTCCGCCGCCAAGCACCACTGCCTCTTTCTCCAGATAGCGCAGACCGGGAGTGGTCTTGCGTGTATCGAGTACGTGGCAACCGGTGTCCTCAATGAGAGACTGATAGCGGTGCGCCGTGGTTGCTACGCCGGACATCCGCTGCATGATATTGAGCATCGTCCGCTCGATCTGCAGGAGCGACAGCACTTTGCCATAGACCTTGAATGCCACATCGCCGGGTTTGACCGCTGCGCCGTCATTCAGGAATTGCTCAATGCGGCATTCCGGATCAAAGTAGTGAATAATCTCTTTCGCCACTTCCACACCGGCAAGTATTCCGGTATCCTTGACAATCAGTTGCTGGCATCCCATCTCGGTAGGAGGAATACAACTGAGGGAGGTGTGATCACCGTCACGTATATCCTCATGAAACCAGATTTCAATCAGTTTTTTCAGTTCTTGCTTATCCATAGTAATAATGATTATTTCTTAACACGTATTTTCTGTCCCGGATGGATGACGGTCTTATCGGTAAAGCCGTTCAGTTTCTTGAGTTCAGCCACCGATATTTTCTTCTTGCCGGCTATTGACCAGAAGCTGTCGCCGTCTTTCACCACGTACCATTTGGCAGCCTCAGCCGCTTTCCGTTTGGCTTCCTCGGCGGCTTTCTTTTTGGCTTCTGCTTCTTTGCGTGCTTTTTCCGCGGCAGCCTTGCGGGCTTTCTCAGCCGCCTCTTTCTTGGCTATCTCGGCTTTTCGTGCTTTCTCTGCACGCTCCGCTTCCTCTTTGGCACGCAGTTCCGCTTTCGCCTTCTGCTCTATATGGAAGGAGTCCAACTGGGCGGGGGTCATGATCGTTGTATCCGGCAGGATCTCTTCCACGACGGGCAGTTGGGTTGGCACAGGTGCCGGTTTCTTCTGTCCGTGAGGGGTCAGCATCTTATGCGTCAGATGCAGGATTCCGTCGTTATGAAGGTCTCCGCGGTCAAAGTCCACAATCAACTCCGGATTGATAGTGATACCGAGATACCGGATCTCGAAGTGGAGGTGCGGTCCTGTCGAGTGGCCGGTAGAGCCTCCCAGACCGATGACTTCGCCGGCTTTGACACCCTGGTTCTCCTGTACATTGATTTTCGAGAGGTGCCCGTAGACTGTCTCAAAGCCGTTGTCATGACGGATGACGATATAGTTGCCATACCCCTTGGGATCCCATCCGCAGATACGCACTTGTCCTGCCCACGCGGAGTGGATCTTATCCCCGGTACGAACCCCTATATCGGTGCCGTAATGCCAGCGTCCGAAACGGGGTCTCCAGCCGAAATGGGATGTTACTCTTCCCTTGCACGGGCGGTTGAATCCCGTCAGATCGATAAGCACGGTGTCCGGTATCTGGGCAACGGTGTATCCGTAGGGGTTGACACGGGCATTTGCCCATACGCCTTTGTAAATATCGTTGGCGGGATGCACCTTCGGCATATTGGGCGGAAGGTCACGCTGTACCTTGTAGAGCAGATAGCCGTCAATGGACTGCACGAAAATACGGTCGGGCAGATCGTCTTTCAAGCTGTTCACTACCAAGGTGTCCCCTTTCCAGTAGGCAGCGACCAACGCGCCTACCACCCCACCCATCTCGTCTATGTCATCGAGCGAATAGGGTTCGGCGTCATCGTCTGCCAGTTCGGCTTCGATGAGCCGTCCGATAGCGATCTCCTCGGCAGTGAGCGAGATTGTATCTTCGGGGATTGCCGCCATCATCGCAAGAGGCAGCAAGAGAGAGAATATAATCAGTTTCTGTTTCATACAGTTGCTTTAAGGGCGAATACATAAATCAGCCAGGCTGCTACAGCCACAACGGCTATCACGAGGATGGCAATAGCCCACTTTTGCCAAGCCGGCATGCCTTCTTTGACAAACGGATCTTTGAGTTTGAGCATCGGATAGCGTGCCTGGTCGGTCAGAGTGGCACCGAAGAGCACATTGATGATTGCATCGGCATTGACAGCCCAGCCGTTGGCATTCAGCAGTGGCGAGAGATTGCGGCGGCGCAGTTTGAGGTATGCAAGAATCATGCTCGGACCACTGATGATCATCATAATTCCCAGGAAGACAATAATCTGTTGCCACCATGTGAGAGCCACCCATCCTTTGGCTACCGATACCAGCATCGAACCGATCATGCCGACAGCCATGCCGATGGCTGCAAATATACCGGCAAACTTGGCGATGTCGAATGCCTGCGGAGCGGCAGCGGCAACAGGTTTCTGTTCCTTGGCTTCAGCAACCGTAGCGGCAGAAGGCAGTTCTCCGGCTTTCTGCTCCACGTTGGCTGTCAGATCCTCGAACTGCTTCTGCTCTTTCTCGGCAGCCCGCTGATTGATCTTGTCCTCCACCCATTTGCCCAACTTGCGATAAGGAGTCCAGAACGCCTGCTTGATAGAAATAGGATTATCAATGACCTTGACGATGGTAGCGTCCCAGTCGTTGCCTTGACGGTCATAGAAGACGGCGTTCTTGCCCACGGTCAGATTGTTGATTTCACCCACTGTCACAGCCGCTACGATCTGCATCTGCCTTGCCGTGGACTGATCCACGCAGTCGCAATACACCAGAAACATTCCTGAGAAGGACGCCTGGGTGTCATGCTTGGACATATCGCTCACGCGCATACACAAGTGGCACGCGCGCTGGTCTATAAGGAGTGTACCGGCCTGGAAGATTCCTTTCTTGTCGGAGAGGTCGTAGAAGTCCTCAAAGGTCACAAAGTTATGGAGCAACTGCACATAATCGCGGCTCAGCAACAGCAGTTTGCGCAGGGGGGCAAACCGTGCTTTGGCAGCAGCGAGAGCGTCCTCGTTGGCTTTCCCGGCTGCCGCAGAAGCCTCTTCCCACGCCTGTATCTGTGCGCCCATATCGGCGAATTTCTTCTCCGTCATTCCCGGAGCTACGGTCTCTTCAGGAATACGCGCCAACCCCAATTTCTGCAGTTTCTCAAGCTCGTAGTAACGTGTATATTCATCCTTGCAAGCCTTGTAGGCGGCTATCACTTCTGCTGACAGGGGAGCTTCCGGAACCGGCTGTTCCTCCACCGTCACCGCTGCAATCGCCTCGTCCACCTGCTCCAGAGCGACAGTGTCACCTTCGCCTGCTATCTCTTTGGCTACAGCTGCAACCGCCTCGTCTGCTATCTCCGAGAGGGGCAAGACCGCCTGCTGCTTGAACAAGATCTTCGGATCTTTGAGCACGGTGCAGAGCCATTGGGAAGTCTCTATCACCTCGTCTATACGGATCTTACCGTTATGATCCGTATCCATTGATTTGAGGGTCTCCGGATCCATCTCCAAACCCGTAGTAGGGCATGCCAGAACCGTCCATAGTTTGCGGTCCAGCTCCGGCAGATGACGGATATCTTCGCCACTCGATATCTTAACTCGCGTACTACCTCCTACGCTGATGTAATTCCAATGATATTTAGCCATAATGATACAGGATTTTATATAATACCACAAAATATGGTGCAAATGTACTAAAAAAAATCCAAATATAAAAATATTTACAAAAAAAAACAATATTTTTTGCGTATATCAAAAAAAAAGCGTATCTTTGCATGCTTTTTTCGCGGCAACGCGGAAGAAGGCTAACATGTTTAACCCCTTAAAGGGGATTTGAAGATTTGAAAATCTGAAGATTCAAAGCTTTGGTTCCCACAATTATCTACCACAATGGCAGAAAATCTTTCTCTCCAGAACTTCGACTGGGATGCCTATGAAGCACAACAACAAGGCACAAAAAACGAAGAAGAAATCAAAAAGTACGACAACACTCTTAACGCCATCAAGGACGAGGAGGTTGTAGAAGGTACAGTTATCTCTATCAACAAACGCGAGGTCGTAGTGAACGTAGGCTACAAGTCTGACGGTATCGTACCGGCAGCAGAGTTCCGTTACAATCCCGACCTCAAGGTAGGCGACAAGGTAGAGGTTTATATCCAGAGCCAAGAGGACAAGAAGGGCCAGCTCGTGCTTTCGCACAAAGAGGCTCGCGCTGCTCAGGCTTGGGACCGCGTTAATGAGGCTTGCGAGAAGCAGGAGATCGTTACCGGATACATCAAGTGCCGCACCAAGGGCGGTATGATCGTTGATGTACTTGGTATGGAGGCATTCTTGCCGGGCAGCCAGATTGACGTTAAGCCTATCCGCGACTACGACGTATTCGTAGGCAAGACCATGGAGTTCAAGATTGTAAAAGTTAATCCTGACTTCCGTAATGTCGTTGTTTCCCACAAAGCACTTATCGAGGCTGAGTTGGAGGCACAGAAGAAAGAGATCGTTTCGAAACTCGAGAAGGGGCAGGTACTGGAAGGTACCGTCAAGAACATCACCAACTACGGTGTGTTCATCGACTTGGGCGGCGTAGACGGTCTGATCCACATCACCGACCTGAGCTGGGGTCGTGTCAACGATCCTCACGAGCTGGTACAGCTGGATGAGAAGATCAATGTGGTTATCCTTGACTTTGACGAGGAGAAGAAACGCATTGCTCTCGGCTTGAAGCAGCTCACTCCGCACCCGTGGGATGCGCTTGATCCGAACCTCAAGGTAGGCGACAAGGTTCATGGCAAGGTAGTAGTGATGGCAGACTACGGCGCATTCGTAGAGGTAGCACCGGGCGTAGAAGGTCTGGTACACGTCAGCGAGATGAGCTGGAGCCAACACCTCCGTTCCGCTAACGACTTCCTCAAAGTAGGCGACGAGATCGATGCAGTCATCCTGACTCTCGACCGTGACGAGCGCAAGATGTCGCTTGGTATCAAGCAGCTCAAAGCTGACCCGTGGGAGAATATCGAGACCAAGTATGCTGTCGGCTCACGCCACTTCGCTAAGGTTCGCAACTTCACCAACTTCGGTGTATTCGCCGAGATTGAGGAGGGCGTAGACGGCCTGATCCACATCAGCGACCTGAGCTGGACCAAGAAGATCAAACACCCGAATGAGTTCACTCAGGTAGGTGCCCAGATTGAGGTCGTAGTGCTCGATATCGACAAAGAGAACCGTCGTCTGAGCCTGGGTCACAAGCAGCTTGAGGAGAATCCTTGGGAAGAGCTTGAGGCTAAGTTCGGTGTGGACAAAGTTGTAGATGGCAAGGTTGTTGAGATGACCGACAAGGGTGCTGTCGTAATGCTCGAAGAGGGCGTTGAGGCATTCTGCACCACCCGTCACCTCCAGAAAGAGGACAAGTCTCCGGTAGCCGTAGGCGATGAACTGCCGTTCCGCGTGATCGAGTTCAACCGTGACGCTAAGCGTATCCTCGTCAGCCACCTCCGTACTTGGGAGGAGCGCAAAGAGGCTCCTGCCAAGGCAAAGAAAGCCGCCCAAGAGCCGCAGATCGAGTTGCCGAAGGTAGAGAAGACCACTCTGGGTGACCTGAGTGTTCTGGCAGACCTGAAGGCTTCGATGGAGGCTGAGGAGAAACCTGCCAAGAAGACTGCAGCCAAGAAAACTACCAAGAAAGCAGAAGAAGAGTAATCTCCACGCTTTCTGTTTCTAAACGAAACACGGCGGACAATCGTCCGTCGTGTTTTGTTTTATATCCATTTCTATTTCTGCGGATACTTGCGGAACCAGGAAGAGATCTTGAGGCGGATGACGCCCAACAGTGCTTCGGAGAAGATACCGCCGGACATCTTGCTTGTACCCAAAACGCGGTTGACAAAGATAATAGGCACCTCCTTGATGGTAAAGCCGCACTTGTAAGCCGTGAACTTCATCTCTATCTGGAAGGCATAGCCTTTGAAGCGGATCTTGTCCAACTCGATCGTCTCCAGTGTATGGCGCTTGTAGCAGACGAAACCGGCTGTCGTATCGCGGATATCAACACCCAGAACCGTGCGCACATAGAAACTGGCGAAATAGGACATCAGCACGCGTCCCATCGGCCAGTTGACCACATTCACACCCGTCAGATAGCGGCTGCCGATAGCCAGATCCGCCCCGTCATTGGCACAAGCGTCATAGAGTTTGAGCAGGTCGTTGGGATTATGGCTGAAGTCGGCATCCATCTCAAAGATATAATCCGCCTTATGCTCAATCGCCCATTTGAAACCGGCGATATATGCCGTGCCGAGCCCCAACTTGCCGCTGCGCTCCATAAGATGCACCCGGTCTGGGAAGACATCCGTCATGAGGTGCTTCACGATATCAGCGGTGCCGTCTGGCGAACCGTCGTCAATCACCAGAACATCAAACCGGATAGGCAGATCCATTACAGCGGAGATGATAGCTTCGATATTCTCCTTCTCGTTATACGTAGGGATTATTACAAGACGATCCATAATCAATCGGATAAGTTCTAATTATTTCAATTCATATATAGGGCTGGCATTCGTACGCTCGAGAGCCACCAGTTGCAGATCCTCCCCAACCTTGACTCCCACTGCCTCCAATGCCGATGCCACGGTATTATATGCCACCTCGGGGTCATTGTTCTCCAGCGACAGATGGCACAGCCATATATTATGTATATTCGGGTTATAATTGCGGGCCAAGATAGCAGCACAGGTCTTGTTGCTCTGATGTCCGCGGGGAGAGAGGATGCGCTCCTTCAGATAGGTAGGATACGGACCGTTGAGGAGCATGAGCTCGTCATGGTTCGCCTCAATCACCAGATGGTTTGCCGATGCCACAAACTGTTCCATGGTGGCATTCGGCTGTCCGCAGTCGGTAACGATCACGAACCGTTGCCCCAGATAATCTATCGAATATCCTACACAATCGGTGGAGTCATGCGAGATACCGAAAGTCTGAATATGCATTCCATGAAGCTCCCAAGGCTTTCCTTTTTCAAAGAAGCGCCGGGAGGTTTTCAATTTCTCGCGGACGCCATAGTTGCGGTCTATGCCGGAGTGGATCTCCGGGGTGGAATAGATGGGCAGATGCACACGCTCGCCCAAAGTGCCTACCGAGCGGATATGATCGGCATGGTCATGCGTAACCAGAACGCCATAGATATTCCTGTAGTCAAGCCCCATCTCACGCAGGTATTTCTGAATCTGGCGCGCCGATATGCCGGCATCAATGAGAATGCCGCCGCTGCGCGTACCAAGGTAATAGCAATTGCCGCTACTGCCACTCGCAAAACACCTGAATATGAGTCCCTTTTCCTCCATTTTTACAAAAACAGGGCACAAAATTACTCAAAAAAAACGATTTTTGCAAATAATTCTACCAATTTTTATAAAATTCTTGCGTATATCAAAAAAAAGTAGTACTTTTGTTGCGTAAACCAACTAAAACTCTATTCTTATGAAAAAAAATCTATTCCCGACACTCTGGGTGATGATAGTTGCCCTGGTGATGAGTTCGTGCGCCAAGACTGCGTACAAGAAAGTTATTCCCGCCAATGCATCCGTAGTAGTGGAATTGGACATCAAATCAGTAGCTCAAAAGGCGGATTTGTCAGGACAGAAAGACGCGATTGCAAAGTTGGTAAAATCGCTTGACGACAGCGAAGAGACACAAGGTATCGCCAATCTTATCCAAAACCCGATGGATGCCGGCTTTGATTTGCTCAGCCCTGGCTATTTCTTTGTCAATGGAGAAAACATCGAGGAGGTATTTCTTCTCTTCTCGGTGAAGAACAAAGATAAAATCTGTTCTCTCATCAAAGAACAGAATATGCTTCAGATTGAAGAAGACGGCGATTATGCATGGCTCAAAGCAGAAGAGCAAGTAGTGGGTGTTGTCACTCCCAACTTGTTCCTGACCAGCAGCACCGGCGAGAAAAGCGCCCTGCGCAAACTCTTGGAGCAGGACAAAGCAAACAGCTTCTTTGCTACCGAAGCCGGCAAGATGATGGCGGACAACAGCGGTGATGTGACCCTGATGCTCAATCTGGCATCCCTGGACAAAGATATCAAAGAGCAGGCTGTCCGCGAACTGATGCGCGAAGGAGGAAGAAACGTGCCCGGATTCGAAAATATAGCGAAATCACTCATGGAGACTCAGACAGTGCTGAATCTGGTATTCGAAAAAGGCAATATCAGCCTCAATGCTATAACCAACGGCGTACAGGAACAGGCTGACCAACTGCTCTCCTCCAAGATCTCTCCGGCTACACTGGAGAAGATTCCCGCAGCCGGCTTGGTAGGATTTGTAGCCATGAGTCTTGACGGCAAAGCCTACTGGGAAGCACTCCTGCCGACCCTTGAACCGATGATAGCTTCCATGGGAGACGAGGGAGAGAAGATTCTGGGCATCATTGGCGGATACGTACAAGCCATGGACGGCACGCTGGCAGTCTCCCTTTCCGGCGAAGACAAATACGCACGCGACCCGGAGGTGCTGGCTCTGATGCCTGCGCCTAAAGCCGATTTCGACAAAGCGCTTGACGCTATCGGAGAGCCGCTTCCCGAGATTATCAAAGTGGGCGGAGACGACCAATACACTTCCGTCACCAACATGCCTTCCTATACCTATAATTCCGTATCTGCCGGCTTCGACAAAGCCAAGAACGCCAAAGCCTCCTATTTCTACGCATATGTGGATGCAGCACCGGTCTGCAAGTCACTTCGCCCGGAAGTTGAGGAGGAGCTGGACGGGGCTCCGGCAGGTATGCTCAATGTAGCGGACAATCTTCTTGCCCTGCCTAAGTTTGCAGAACTGAAAGTAGAAGAGAAGAACACTGCCTCTCTGACCCTTTGGCTCAACGACGACTCGAAGAACGCGCTGGCTATCCTTCTGGAAAACGCCATCCGGTTCTACCAAGCCGTCAACTAACCACTCTGAATGATTCAAACGATCGATGTACATATAACCCACCCGATGAGCTTCGAACGCGGTAAGAGCTACTGCGTCGAAGCCGCTTCGGGTGTCGGCAAATCATCCCTGCTGCATTTCATAGGCGGCTACAGGAGAGACTATGAGGGGCAGATATGCTTCGACGGCAGGGATATAAAAACCTTTTCTCCCTCGGAGTGGAGCATGCTCTACCGCACCGGGTTAGCCTACCTCTTTCAGGACCTGCGGCTATTCCCCTCCCTGACAGCGAGCGAGAATGTGCAGCTCGTCAACCAACACACTGCCTTCCGCTCCCAAGAGGAGATCAAGGCACTCTTCGAGCGGCTCTCGATAGCAGACAAACTGGATACACCTGTCAGGCTGCTGTCTTGGGGACAACAGCAGCGCGTAGCCGCCATCAGGGCGTTATGCCAGCCCTGTTCGTTTCTGCTTCTGGACGAGCCTGTCAGCCATCTGGACGACAATAACGCGGCTGTCTTGGCAGCCCTCATCAGGGAGGAGCAGCTAAAGCGCGGTTTTGGCATCATTGCCACCTCTGTAGGCAAACCGCTACCTATTGACTATGACCAAACAATTAGGCTATGAGACTGATCTGGAAAGTATTGCGTGAACATATCAGCATCTCGCAGTTGGCAGGCTTTGTGCTTGCCAATATCATCGGTCTCGCCATCATCCTCATCGGTCTGCAACTATACCTTGACTTACAGCCTGTCCTTTCGGACAAAGGCGGATTTATGAAGCCGGACTATCTGGTGCTCTCCAAGCCTGTATCTACCGCAGGCTCGGTCATCGGAGCCAGACCATCCTTCTCCGAAGAGGAGATAGCGGATCTACGGAATCAGGAATTTGTTGCCGGGACGGGCGAGTTCTGCTCGGCGCAGTACAGCGTTGTGGGAAGACTCCAAGTGGAGCGCTTCGGCGTAGATCTGGCTACAGAGATGTTCTTTGAGTCGGTGCCGGAGAGTTTTGTGGATGTCAGTTCCGAGCAGTGGCATTTCGAGCCGGGCGACAAGACCATTCCTGTCATCATCCCGCGCGACTATCTGCACCTCTACAACTTCGGCTATGCACCTTCGTCCAATATGCCTACCCTATCGGAAGGGATGATCGAGAAAGTGGGCTTTGACCTCTATCTCTCCGGCAACGGCAAAAGAGAAGTGTTCAGAGGGAAGATCGTCGGGTTCTCGTCGAGACTGAACACGATTCTTGTTCCCGAGAGTTTTATGCGCTGGTCTAACAGCATGCTCGGTACCGGCGGAAAGCCGCAGCCCTCGCGTCTTATCCTGCAGGTGACCAACCCTGCCGACCAACGCATCGCCGCCTATATTCAGGAGCATCATTACCAGATAGCCGGCGACAAGCTGGACAGCAGCAAAGTCAACTGGATGCTGCGCCTGTTAGTGACAATCGTCATGGGCATCGGCGTCATCATCTGCGGCTTGGCATTTTATGTACTGGTGCTGTCTATTTTCCTGCTGTTACAGCGCAACAGACAGGCGGTCACCAACCTGCTATCCATCGGCTACACCGCGCAGAACATAGCCCTTCCGTACCAACTGATTGTCTTTTCCACGAACCTCTTGTCGGCACTGACGGCAATGGGTATCATGGCTGTCATAAGACATATATATATGCGCTACCTTGTGCTCCTCTCGCCGGACTATATTGCCGGCTCAACGGCTACGGCTTGGACGGTAGCATTGTGCATGGGAGTGGTAGCTGCCGGAGTGAACGCGGCACTCATCTTGCATAAGATCAAGAACGAACGTAACTAAACACTATACAACATATGACAACTATTGAAAAACTGGCGGCACTGAGACAGCTCATGCAAGAGAACGGTCTTGCCGCTTATGTAGTCCCCGGCAACGACCCGCATGCCTCCGAGTATATGCCGTCCCACTGGTATGAGGTGACATGGCTGTCGGGTTTCAAGGGCGAAGCCGGCACGGTAGTAGTAACGATGGACAAAGCACTGCTTTGGACCGACAGCCGCTATTATCTGCAGGCAGGTATCGAACTGCAGGGCACGACGATAGAACTGATGCGCGAGTCGGATGTGGACTGTCCGAGTGTCAAGAACTGGCTGCATGCAAACGTAACCGGCACCGTAGGCGTTAATCCGGAGATGTTCTCCGTCAACGATTTCGCTGAGTTCCGTTCCGCCCTCAAGTCCATCGACCTCATCAGACCTCTCTGGACGGAAGACCGTCCGCCTGTCCCGGAGGACAAACTCTACCCCTATAGCGCCGACTTTGCCGGCGAGAGCGTGGAGTCGAAGCTGTCACGGATGAGGGAGATCCTGAACCGCAAATCGTCCGATGACAAATGGGCACTGGTCATCAGCGCCTTGGACGAGATTGCATGGCTGCTTAACATCCGCGGCAACGATGTGCCGTTCAACCCCGTAGTGGTGAGTTTTGCAGTGCTGGAGAAAGACCGATGCACCCTTTTCGTCAACCCTGCTAAGATCGACTCCCCGGCGCAGAACTATCTCGACTTCAATAATATCACCGTACAGCCCTACGAAGCCGTATATGACTACATCCGCACCCTTCGCGGAACAATCTTCTACGATGGCGCACGCGTGAACGAGGCGCTCTTTGAAGCCATCGACAAGGAAGCAGGTGCCAAGGCTGTCAATACCAAGTCTCCTATCCTGACAGACAAAGCGAAGAAGAACGCCGTGGAGCTGGAGGGCGAACGGATTGCCATGCGTCAGGACAGCGTAGCCCTGACCCGTTTCTTCAAATGGCTGGAAGAGGAAGCCTTCAGCAGCAGGTCTGCAGCCCGTCCTTTGACCGAATGGGATATCATGCAGAAGCTATACGACTTCCGCGCAATGGGAGAGAACTTCGTGGAGGAGAGTTTCGGCACGATTGCCGGCTACAAGGGCAACGGTGCCATCGTCCATTACGAGGCCGCCAAGGACAACTGCGCCATAGTGCACCCCGAAGGAATGCTCCTGCTGGATTCCGGCGGACAATACCTTGACGGAACGACCGACATCACCCGTACCGTCTGGCTGGGAGGAGAGATACCGGCACAAGCGAAACGCGACTACACCTATGTCCTCAAAGGACACATTGCTCTGGCGCGTGCACGCTTCCCGCGCGGCACAAGAGGAAACCAGCTGGACGCCCTCGCCAAGCAGTATATGTGGGAAGCGGGAATCACTTTCGGTCACGGCACGGGACACGGTGTAGGACACTTCCTCTGCTGCCATGAGGGACCGCAGAACGTACGTACCGACAACAACCCCACTCCGCTGGAGTTGGGACACATCGTGTCGGATGAACCGGGTATCTACCGCACCGGTGAATGGGGTATCCGTACCGAAAACCTCATTGCAGTCATCCCCGCAGAGCGCACCGGAGCCTGTACCACAGAGGACGAGTTCTACCAATTCGAGACCCTCACCCTCTGTTTCTACGACACCACTTTGATTGACCTCTCGCTGATGACAGCTGCCGAGATAGAATGGATCAACGAGTACCACCAACGCGTGTTTGACGAGACGGCACCGCTCCTCTCGCCCGAAGAGACAGAATACCTCCGTAAGAAATGCGCACCGATTGAGAAATAACCCACAGCAAACAGTAATATATCTATGAATCTTGAACAAATATTAACCCCACAAGTCATCGCCGCCGTCAAAGAGCTATACGGCGTAGATGCAACAGACCAACAGATCCAGTGGCAAAAAACCCGTGCAGAGTTTGAGGGAGATATCACCTTGGTGGTTTTCCCCTTCGTCAAACTCGCCCGCAAAGCACCGCAAGCCGTGGCGCAGGAGATAGGCGACAAACTGATGGCGGACGGCACGGGACTGGTCGCCAAATGCAATGCGGTACAGGGTTTTCTGAACTTCTGCATTGACCAAAGCTATTATATCAACCAGCTGAAGGCCATTGCCGCAGACGAGCACTACGGACATTTCCCCTATCCCAATGTCAAATGTAAAAATGGTAAATGTAAAAATGACCAAATGCTGATGATGGTCGAGTACTCCTCGCCGAACACCAACAAGCCCCTGCACCTCGGTCATGTGCGTAATAACCTGCTCGGCTACTCGATTGCCAAGATCCAGGAGGCGAACGGCTGGAAGGTAGTGAAAACCAATATCGTCAACGACCGCGGTATCCATATCTGTAAGTCGATGTTAGCATGGCTCAAGTTCGGCAACGGCGAGACCCCGGAGTCTTCGGGCAAGAAGGGGGATCATCTGATCGGTGACTATTATGTGCGGTTTGACAAGGAATACAAGGCGCAGATAGCCGGACTCATGGCAGAAGGCATGGACGAAGAGACCGCCAAGAAAGAGGCTCCGCTCATCAAAGAGGCACAGGAGATGCTTCGCCGCTGGGAGGCGAACGACCCCGAAGTGCGCAGTCTCTGGGCGAAGATGAACGAATGGGTCTATGCCGGTTTTGACGAGACCTACAAGCAGATGGGTGTCTCCTTCGACAAGATCTACTATGAGTCGAACACCTATCTGGAGGGCAAAGCCGAGGTGGAGAAAGGTCTGGCTGCCGGACAGTTCTACCGCCGCGAAGACGGATCCGTGTGGGCGGATCTGTCCAAAGACGGTTTGGACGAGAAGCTGTTGCTCCGTGCTGACGGCACATCGGTATATATGACCCAAGATATAGGCACTGCCAAACTGCGTTTCCAGGACTACCCTATCGACAAGATGGTCTATGTAGTGGGTAACGAGCAGGAGTACCATTTCAAGGTGTTGTCTATCCTCCTTGACCGCCTCGGATTTCCGTTCGGCAAGGAGTTGGTACACTTCTCCTATGGCATGGTCGAACTGCCTAACGGCAAGATGAAGAGCCGCGAAGGAACGGTAGTGGATGCCGACGACCTGATGGCGAAGATGATTGAGGACGCCAAAGACATCTATCTCCAGAAATCCAACAGTCCGCAGGACGATTCTGCAAGCGACGAGGTGGCTCGTATGGTAGGTCTGGGTGCACTGAAATACTTCATCCTGAAAGTGGATCCGCGCAAGAATATGCTCTTTAATCCCGAAGAGTCGATCGACTTCAACGGCAACACCGGTCCGTTTATCCAATATACCTATGCCCGTATCCGGTCTGTGCTAAGAAAAGCAGTCAGCGCAAGCACTCTGTCAGGCGAAGCCGGTCTGTCTCTGGATCCCAAGGAGCTTGCGCTTATCCGGCGTCTCATGGACTATCCCTCGGTCGTACGCCAGGCAGGAGAGGAGTTCTCGCCCGCCGTGGTATGCAACTACGCCTATGCGCTTGCATGCGATTTCAACTCGTTCTACCACGACTGCTCTATCCTCAACGAACCGGATGAAAACAAGCGCGCGCTGCGTCTGCTTATCAGCCAAACGACGGCGCGCACTATTGCGGATGCAATGTCTCTGCTCGGTATCGAGGTACCGGAGCGTATGTAACACAAGCCTTGCGGCTTAGGAATTGAGGTCAGTCGCTAAGAACTCTCGCAGTTCCTGGCGGCTGACTCCTTCTCTGGGGATTACCAAGATGGTATCGTCACCGGCGATTGTACCTATCACCAGACGCTGTGCACGGCTGTCTATCTCGTAGGCAACGGCATTGGCGAAACCCGGACGGGTCTTCACTACGGCAAACTGTCCGCACATCTCCACGCTTATGGTAGAGATACGCGCCAGATCGGAGTCGATACCTAACACCCGCTTCTCCACAACCGGATTGGCAGGAATAACGTACCGCACGGTGCCGTCGGAGGCAACCTTCTTCTCTGCGCGCAGGTCACGCAGGTCACGGCTCAAAGTGGCTTGCGTCACCTCATAGCCCTGCATCTGCAGCGCGCGCTGCAAGTCGTCCTGATTACCTATCACCTGCGCCTTGAGCACATTGGAGATCACGCGCAAACGGTTTTGTTTATCGTTCATAACAGTTCTCGTTTGGGGTTAGAAGACATGGCGGTTCTTGGGAGCGGTACCGATCATAGGAATACCGCTTGTTGTCGCTAAACAAATTAATTTATCCGCCTGCAAATTGTGTTTCGCTATCTTCGGTTGTATATATACTCTTTTCATTTCGGGTGCAAAGGTACTACTTTTTTTTCAAATACACAAATTAAAATACCTTTTTGCCGGTCATGTCATACATTGCGCCATCGGAAGTGATGATATATATCATGTTGTCGATGATCACTTTGCGTCCGTGTACGCCGGCAGCCTCTATTTCGTCAACACCGGTTGCCACCTCTGTATGGGTGCGTACCAGTCGCAGACCGTAGTTCTCCGTTGTGCCTTTCGGGAGTTCCATGAGATAAGGAGTCATCGACAGGTTCCAGATTACTCTGCCGTCTTTGGTCAGGAAGAGCAGTGCATCTTCGGGTGCACGATCTACAGAGAGCGTATAGAGACCCTCTTTCGGTGCATAGATCGAGACAGGAGTGGAAGCATTGTTGTTGAGCATCGGCATCTCTACGTCACACAGGTTCAGTTCACCTGCCGGTACCCACATCTGCGCCATCTTGGCTTGCGTAGGTGTACCCATCTTGATGAGGTCATGACCAATAGTATATTCCATGGTAGCCTCCTCGCTTGCCGATACCCAGAGGCGGTCTGCCGCATAGTCCGTACCGTCAGCGGTCAAAGCCAAACGGAACTCGCCGGTCTCTGCAGCACTGCGTGCCGGAGCCAGCAACGGACGGCTGTTTTCCACATCGGACACAACATGGGACAGCTTTATATCCGTCGGCTCATTCACCTGTACAAAGAAGGCTGTTCCTACAGCGTATGTGAAACCATCCGCTTCGTGTTCGATATAGGTGTTGCTGGTATGATCATAAGTCTGGATCTTCGTGTTCGAAGCCAAGTTCAGTTGGCGGTGCTGTAACGTACCGTTACCCAAACCGTTCCAACCTCTGTCTTTCGTAGGAGCAGAAGCGGTGCAAACTGCATTGAAAGTAGCCGGTGCGCCAAGGGTGGCAGAAGTCTTCTTCTTGAAGAGGAAGGTATTCCAGTTCTTAGACTCGTCCAGAGTTATCATATACACTACTCCCGGCTTCATTGTTCCTTGATAGTAAGTCCATGCGTTAGTTCTCTTCGCACGCTTAGCCTCATCGAATTGAGCCACGAGAAAATCTACACCATTGCGAAGCGGTGTTGTCAGATTGCCGTCCTGATAAATACCGTTGAGAACCTCCACTTCAAACGGCACAACGAACTCATACCATCCGTAGTCTATGGCACCGCGGGGATCGAAAGTGATTTTGAAGTACGCATCGCCTTCAATCTGCAACTGCTCCGTTCCTTTCACTTGTCCGGAATGTGCTTCGTGGTTTTGATTGTTGTTATCAAATCCACGCAGTTCTGCATCCAAGATAAAGTCATTCACTTTGAGTTTTGCCTCATTGCCCAAGACAAGGTTTCCGTCATTCAGAACGTGGATATCTCCGTAAGAGTTGAGGGTATTGGACACACCATTGACAGTCAGTGTTCCGTTGGTAATGACGGATACCGAACCTGTCTCTTGAATAGTAAGCGAGCCCATAGTAATACTATCATTGATCTCCAGAGCACCGGTAACAATAATGTCCGGGTCTGAAGTAGGCACTACTCCATTCTCCCAGTTCTCGGGGTCCTCCCAATTGCCGTCGCCCTTACCATTGGTGAAGTTATACACAGGTACATTGACCTGAAGCTGTACCGTGGTCGTCAACTCGGTATAGTTGGCATTCTTCGGGGTGAAATGTACGGTATAGTTGTATGTTCCGGCAGCAGGGGTGTTATCTGCTACTGCTGCATCCCAAGTCCAGGTACCGGCAGTTCCGCTGTTCGTCAGCGCAGACTCACTCACTTTCTGTCCTTCTACGATAGCCGCAGCGGTAGGAGTAGCTACCGAAGCAGCCTTGTTCACCGTCAGCGTTACCGTAGCATCTTTCTCTTTGTAGTTGCTGCTCTTCGGGGTGAAATGTACATTCAGTTCATACGAACCGGCATTTTTCACTTCGTCCGCATTAACGCCGACCAGTGCCCAAGCACCTTCTGTTGCGCCGGTGTTGGTCAAGGAAGCCTCGCTTACTTTCTGTCCGTAGGTGATAGCCGTAATAGCCGGCGTAGCATCTGCCTCCGCTTTGAGTACCGTCAGGGTAACGGTAGCGTCTTTGGTATTATAGTTTATCTCATCTGTCGGCACAAATTGTACATTCATTGTATAGTTGTCGACATTAAGAACCTCGTCCTTGCGGCTGTCTGTCCAATTCCAAGAACCCTCACCTGTTCCTGTTAGTGCAACTTCGGATGCTTTCTTTCCATAAGCGTATGCCACATCGGATACAGAAACCTCCAAATCTGCTTTAGCCACATTCACCGGCACTTGAACGGTTGCTTCGTTATACCAAGCGGCATTCTCGGATGGCGTGAATACCACCGTTTGCTTTTGTCCGTCACCTGCATTCACGACAGCCGAACCATTCTGCCAAGCAAACTTTCCTGCCACCGGATTACCTTTGCTATCCGTTGCGCTTCCGTCGGTCAGGGTTGACTCACTCAAAGTCTGACCATACGTAATATCGCTTGCTGCCGGAGCAACGAGTGTGAGCGTCTCTGCGGTTATAGTAAAGGTCTTTGCTACCGGCTCTGCGGCTGCATAGTTGGGAGAACCGTTTTGAGTTGCTGTAATAGTTACCGTTCCCGATTTATGAATAGTTGCCACGCCGTTTTCGATAGACACTACAGACGGATCACTTGGAGCATAGCTAATAACATTCATTTGCCCTAACTCTTGACCATTAGTCGTGCCGTTGAGGTTTATTGTTTCAGTGGTCAATATTTCGGTATCAGGATTCCATTTAATAGTTTGATCTGCACGCTGAACATTAGCTCGAACACGTATTTGGAGAGTTGTTCCTGCTATACGGTCACTAACGGTAATATATCCGTCTAATATCCCAGCCGTGGTCGGAGTATAGGTCAAGCGCAAAGTCTTGCTTCCGAAATCGCCACACTCTGTATCTATTTCATCATCTATGTGCAAATCATCATTTGGTTTCCCAATATACAAAACATCCTTTACGTTAAAATAATTAATAGTAATATCTTTGAACTCACTACTATTCACCTTAATTGCATCGCCAAAATTAATATCCGTAGAGGCTGTACGGATAAAATGTTTCAGTGTTACCGTTACATTGTTTACATAATGATAGCCTTCTCCTCCTTGCGGACGAACGAAACGTATAGCCGTAGCATTTTCATCCAATTGCATATCGGTTTTTTCATTCCAGGTGCTGAGTTCAGGCGTTACGGAAGATCCTGGCACATCTGACCACTGGCCATTGATTTTCTGCTGCGCTTTGATTGAGCCCTTATAGCGTTTTATCAGTCCCAAGACATACTGTTCGCCCTTATAATAGAATGACAATTTATCAGGTACTTTACCGTTTGAGCGATCTATCGTATATTCACTGGATGTTAGTTCCGGTTCCGACAAATCCATACTAAACAAGCGGCACAGATAGTCATTAGACCCATCGTTCGGTTTGTCTAATACCAGCGGGTCATCACAACCGGTGGACGGTTCACGAACTTTCACTGGCATTATGACCTCCGCTTCCTCGTAATCATCATTGCCCGGCACACTTGCTTTTAGCATTCCTGTACCTTTGCCAACGACTGTTAAAGTTGTTCCGGATACACTCACCGCGGATGTATTGGAAGAAGTATAAGTCAACAATGCCGAACGCGCTGCATTGTACGTACGCACCCCAGTAGCCGGGTTTTCTATATAAACGGAGGCAGTCAAAGAGACAGAGGTGTTTTCTGTCGTCAGGCGGTCAAAACGCTGAGCCCATACAATAACCTGAATATTCTTATTCGTGGTTTTGAAAGTCTTACTGCTTGTCGCTTCTCCCCAATTGGCGGTCACACCATGGCTGGCAGTTATGGTCGCTTCACCTTCTGCGATGGCAGTGAAAGTATGACCGTCTCCGCTAACTTGGATAACAGATGGGTTAGAGGATGTATAGGTAATCGTCGCCTCTGCGTTTGCCGTTGTGCTTGCTGCTCCTGCTATCTCTTTTCCTACAGGGATAGTCGGCAGATCGCCTGCATAAGCAGAAGCCCATGTAATAGTAGATACCGAACGAATATGCATTTCCGCCGTTGTAGTGATGGTTTTATAGGTTGTGCCATCTGTCGGCGTGAAAGTCAAGTTTACGGTCATCTTGTCACCACTCGTAGTAACCGTCTGTCCCGCCTCTTTGATAGTCCACTTTCCGGGAACAGTCACTGTGGTTCCGTTACTCAAATTTGCTTTTACTACACCCGGAGTTATCTGACTGTTACTGATCTTGTCACCATAAGTAATCGCCGCTACTGTCGGAGCAGTGGTAATATAAGGAATGATCTTATCTGTATGACCTTTGACTGTGATAGTTTTGTTGCCTACTTTTAATGTCGCAGAATGATCACCCGGAGCGGTATGTTTGTAGGCAACTTTTACAGTCATCGTACCACATTTATCCTTTTGAGGAGTATTTGTCGTTGTTTGTATCTCAAAATAAGAGGCATTGGTACCGGTAATAGTACAAGTCGGCATCGTTGTTGAGTGACTCCAATCTACATATGCATTTCCAGTAGTATAATTTGCCTTACTTGCCGAAGTATTATACGCCGCCGATCCGCAATCCAGATTATCGTCATAAAGGGCATAAGCATTATTAGAATATCGAGTTACACGGATTTTTTGAACATTCTTAAATAATGTTGCACCTGTCTGCGTATAAAACTTAATTTTTGTTGCACGAGGATCTAACGCTACAGACACAGTATAAGATTTATAATTCCAACCGGTCGTAACCCAAAAAGAAATAGGCCATCCTTTCTTTTCTTTTACTTCTTCTCCCGGATTCCCATTCCACAAAGAACTACTCCATTCACCATCAACATATTGTGCGATGTACATATCACCAGCTCCTGCTAATGTATGCTTTGCCTCGAACGAAACAATCGCTCCAGGACCAGCCAAGGGGAATTCCTTAGAATCGATGGTATTGAGTTCACAAGATTGATCATATAACACATATCCACTTGTACTACAACTTCCTTCATACGACGGCCATGTAGCCCACGCCTGGGTATTCCATCCGCCTAAAACAAGGAGGAAAAGGGATGTGAGTATTGTACGGGACGAGAGATCGACGAGAGGCCGACGAGAGACCGAGTGATTTATCGTCCGGTCATCGCTCGACCACGTCTCGACGGTCTCTCGACCAAAGATGGCTGCGTAAAGCCAATTGAATATGCTTTCAAAACTCATCTTTTTCATATCTTTCATATATTATATTTATCAATCTTTTTTGTACTTATAGTCTATTATTTGAGCGATTTAGGATATTTAGTCGCTATCCTCTTAAACTGCTGTTCTACATTTGTCTTGTTAAGAGACTCCAATTCTTCTTGAGCCATTTGCTGAAGAAATGTATAACGCTCTACTCTTTCTACACCACGTTTAATCATCTCTGCGTTAATCACCTCCATATTTGATAGAACTATCAATTGATTGATGGTTGCCGTATCCCGCAAATTCAATCCCTTATTTGCCAACTCCGGGTTATGCGCTTCCCAATCCTTTGCTCGGCAACCGAATAAAGCCATATTTAACATATCTGCTTCGGAAGCATACACAATATATTCTTTCTTTTTCTCAATGGAAAGTTGCGGAATAATATTATCTTTTATTGCGTCCGTATGCAGTTGATAATTTGTCTTTGAGAGTATTCGAGAAATATCCCATTGAAACAATAAAGGATTATTCTCCGCCTCTACTAACCTCTGGAATTCTTTAACCACCAATAAGTTGAACTCCGGCGACAACCACATTCCAAAATGGTAGGCTATATCCTTATGGGCATAAGTTCCACCATATCTGCCAGCTTTTGCAAATATACCAATCGCACCTGTTCGTTCAATGAATTTATTTACAGACATATAGAATCGATTGCTACCGGCTTCCATTCTAATTCCCCCGAATTCGGGGGTTTTAAAATCCGGATTATTCAATTGCTCCCATACACCCAAGAAATCAATGGTACTCTTATTATTGAGCCATTTTTCTATCAAACGTGCGCCTTCCTCAAAATTTTTAGTCATATCTGTCAAACAGATATAATCATTCTGGTTTTTATTAAGCAACACATTGATGCGTGTTTCATTAACTTGTATAGTGCGATTTACCATATTTAACAGTCTTTTTTGTACTTATAGTCTTTCTTTTATTGTGGTTATCTGTTCGGAATTCATCTGCGTGAAGGCGAAGAGGCGTTTGCCTGCGTCTTTCAGCGAGGCACCGATAAGATAAATTATTTTGTCGTCAAGTATCAAGAAGCGGTCATGGCAAGCCTGCGTTGTATGCAGCGACAAACCGCCGTATTGCGTGTTAAAATGTTTTTCTGCCAGTTGCAGGGCGTTATTTATCTCTTTCGTATATATCTCCACTGCCACACCTTTTTGCTTCTCGCTCATCATCGTCAGAACCGCCTCATCTACATAATTATCTATCAGCAGTATTGATTTCTGTGCGGACTTGATCAACCGCTCTATGAACTCAAACGCATCGTATATCTGTCCGTCCACAAAGACTCCCTCTCTCGGCGGCAGCGAGGTGCGGACGCATACAGACTGTTTACTCTGTACCCGACAGACAAGATGGCATCCAAGTTATAGAATTGCGTACGATAAACTTTTCCGTCGGTGGCAGTATTTTCCAAAATGGAAATAACTGAACTTTTATTTAGTTCTCCTTCACGGAAGATATTCGCCAAATGCTTAGATATAGCCGGTATTCCCACACCAAACAATTGCGCTATCTGTTGTTGCGTCAGCCAGACCGTTTCGCCAGACAACTGCACATCCAACTGCACCGCATTATCTTCAGAGCGGTAAACTACAATCGAGTTATTATTGCTATATTTCTCTATGTCGGTAGCCTGAGCCATTATCTTTTTTGTACTTATTTATCTTTCCGGTTGATTTCTCCAACACCTTTAAGCGAAAATGGGTGGCGGTTTTGTCAAGTAGAGTTGGCAAATTGCCTATTTTTAAGATTAACAACACATATTCGGGGTATATGGTTTCAAAAAACTGCACAAAATTAATACTAATATTTCAAATATGCAAATTTATTTCGCGCGCGTATGCGCATATTATAATAAGGTGCAATCGTTTCTTAACAAATGACAATAAGTTTTTCAGTAAGACAAGTACGGATGCACAAAAACAAGAAAATAAAAAACGCTGCGGTTATCGACTTCCATTTACAATACGTCTCAAACGCGCAGCTTCCATAAATCACCGGTACAAAATTACAACAAAAAATGCAATCCTGCAAATAAGGACTGCATTTTCACAAGAAATGCACACTCTATCTTAACAAAAGTACATTTCTAAGAACAATTTTTACTCTATATAGTACAAAACTGCTTAATTCTCCACAATACCCGCTTCAAGCCATGAGTTGGCAGTAGTTTTGGCATCTGCGGCAGCTTGTTCGGGCGTAACATCGTACTCATCGAGGAGCATTCGGGTGAGCAAGGCGTCGTCAAAACTGTCCAGTTCCTGCACCTTCCCCCAGAGATAAGCGGCGGTTTCGTTCATGGTGATCATCTTATTGAAATTGATGAGATCCACACTCTCGCCAACCAAGATGTACTCGTCGCCAAGGGGGCGTAATTTAAATCCTTTGATCGCTTTCATAAAAATATATATTAAAATGTTGTTTCACAAATTTTAATGAGCGCTGCGCTGTAGGAGGTTAGTAGCACCACTTCAAAAAGGTGTGGCGATAGACTTTGAGCCAGAACCAGCGGGTGGGTCTGATCCATTGCCAGAAGTACGCTCTAAGAATGGGTTTCCTGTGACCGTTCGGAGACTCTATTCGTACTACTATACCTATCACATTTTCAGGGAGTATGGTCTCTTCCCCCTGTATATTTCCGTCCCCTTGCAAAATAATGTTTTCGGGTGTCACTTTCCGCACACGGTGCAGTACAAAAGTCTGTGCTCCTGAGAGCGAGGTAGTACTGCAGAGCAACACATCTCCGCGGCGCGGTGTACGGTCAAGGCGACGCAGAATAACGCTGTCCCTGCCACCTTCTATAAACGGCCGCATGGAGACGCCGGTAGGCGTAAAACGCACCTCTTTACCTTCCTTGAGCAACCGCCCTATTTCAGGCACTAATATTTCGTTGGGGACAGTGTGTGGCATTATTCAGCAATATACATAAAACACTCAGGACAAGGATCCGTTATATCCGTCACAAAATCCGAATACCACTCATAACGGTAAAAGGAAAAGGTGGTGGTATAGTCAGATTTATCTAAAGGACGCCAATAATAATATTTGTATGATTCAAATTTAAAATAAATGTTCTTATTGGCATACACATTATAAGGGTGTCCGTTTTTCATAAGGAAATAATACCTACTGAGCGGAGACTCATTCCCTAATGGACCAATATTAGTGTTATTATCCTTTACGTATAAATAATATTCATTCTCAACTCTGTAATTTGCAGTTTTCAGTTGGAACGTATCTGCATTATAAACTAAATACTTCCAAGCAGATAGATCTGAAACAGCGCCATTATATAAGTCATCCGAAATGCCTGAAGAAATATTGTTTAGCTGTATATTCTTAATAATAGAAGTTCCTCCATTGGGAACATAAAAATGCATTGAGTATGCAGGTACGGATATGACAAGCATTACTGTGTCGCCGTCGGAGGGTGTGGTTATTTTGCGGACTATCCGGCTGCCGGAGTTCGTGCGGCGGGCGAAGAAGGCATAGTAGGTAGTGGCTGTTGCCGGAGTGACGGTAGCTTGTGTGCCGTAATACGTAGCCGGTTTGGCACCATCGGCGATAGGCGAAGTAGTCCATCCGAGGAATGTAAGTCCCTGGTTTTCAGCGTTGGTGCGTATAGCATCCGGAAGATCGGAATCCGTAAATGTACGGGTACTGCCGGCAGAGACAGATACAATGGCTTGCTCTGCCATAACAGGCAGGGCAAAAAGGAACAGAAATGCTATGTACAGTATTTGCTTTCTCATCAGGCGCACAAATCGGGTACAAAGGTAGTGTTTTTTTTTGAAATACGCAAATAAAGTTGCCCTTTTGCTGTCGATTTAGTGTGTATTTTTTGACGATTATTGTAGAAAAATACACATTTTATAAAAAAGATTTGCATATGTGCGCGAAAAGTAGTAATTTTGTACTCGCAATCATAACCGCCATAAGGCACAACAAACACAAAACAACATAAATTATTAACCTATTAAAATCATCTTAAAACTCTTTTATTTATGAAAAAGATTTTTACATTAGCCGCTGCCGTATTGGCAAGCTTGAGCTTGTGGGCAGCGTATCCAACAGCAACCACCACTTATGCGTTGGAAGATCTGACTGTTGACGAGGCAACATTAACGTATTCAAAGACAGGCCTAAGCAGTGATGCACAAAAGCTGAACAAGGTATTGTACGTTCAGGTAGAGGTTCCTTGCGCTTCGGCAAACGGTAATCTGTATCTCCGCGGCACAAGTTCCAACACCGGACGTTTCGCTACCATCTGGGGCAGC
>ODAJ012053049.1_pt1 | contig 25276 bp, 26 predicted proteins | sample 1539241 | NCBI WGS metagenome assembly ODAJ01 (sample SAMN02144231, study PRJEB22623) | gut metagenome | biome: sheep rumen | host: Ovis aries | place: New Zealand
ATGATAAGGACCGTCCTTGGCTTCAAAGAGGATAGTCCCACTCTCCAGACACCTCAAGCTATGCCATTGACCTTTCTCGATATTCAGCACAACTCCTCTTGGCACCATATCTATGGTTTCGGTGAGGTTGCCTTGTTCATCATAGAAATACTCCTCAAAATGCCCACGAATACAAACACACGTCTCAGAAGAACCCTTATGTCTGTGTATAGGCATCACTGTTCCTGGCTCCAAAGCATTAAGCATACGCTGTGAATGGTCGTCAGCACTATTTCGCAAGTCCAGATTACAACGCAACCTCGGATTCTCTTTAGCCTTAGCCGTCAGCTCATCCAGTATCTCTTGTGTAATAACCATCCCTTAAACTACTTAAACTCCTTAAACTCCTTAAACTCCTTAAACTCTTAGACCCTTAAACTCTTAGACCCTTAAACTCTTAGACCCTTAAACTGAATCCACATCTTCCAGCACTTATGCCACACGAACCAAATGGGAGGCCATACAATCTCTGCAGGATAATGCCGCATCAGATGAGCATTATGCTTAATGACTTTTTTCAGGGTCTGGAGCTTTCCTCCTTTCTCAGACAACAATCGTTCGTCGTGATGTCCGAAGTTACCACCAGCCATTACTTCCGATAGAATAAACCGCCCTTCACTCACTAACGGCTCACATATCATATATTCTCTCTCCAGTCCAAATGCCTCCTGCATGATCCACATCACCCCTCTCGCAAACTTCCACATACCAAACGTCTTTAGCAGCTTTGCCAGCTCTGTCTGACTCTCCCCTCCTTTTAGGGAGGGGTCGGGGGTAGGCCGTCTCAGTACAAAGTAGTAGTCTAACAGCTGTCGCAACCCCACTCCTTCATACAAGAAATGTCGGTATATATGCAACAAGATATAGAAGCGATTGAACTCAATAGTTGGCGTTATCAAGTCACCATTTTGTGAGAACAACAATTCTTCATGCTCCTTAAACCATCTTTGCAGTTTTCTGTTCTTCCACAGGTTCAGCAACACCTCCACTCTGTAGTGCACCTCTACCTCAGTATCTTTAAACACATCCAGATGTAGGTGCTTGTAGTCCCAGTCACGAATTAAACTTTTCCTACTTTTATCATCTGACAGTCTCTCACCTCTAAACTCTGAACTATCTGCTATTTCAAAAAGTCTTTTCCTCCCACAGTCCACATAGATATCGATATCCCCAGGCTGTCGTAGTATTCCAAGGCCATTCCCTTTTGGGACTTCACTCCCCTTCCCTTTAGGGAGGGGCTGGGGGTAGGCCTCATATAGTCTTGCTATCCCCTGTCCTTTTAGTATTGACGACCGGACACCAACATCATGAAACCGTTTCTGCAACTTAACACATTGCTTATCCAACAAAGCATTCCTCTGCTTGATAATTTCCGTAGTACCAATCCATTTAAACAGCAATGCCTGTGGTGGCCATTGCTCTTTGGGAAGTTTCTGCACCCCTTCAAAAGCAATACCCACAACCGACTGCTTCTTAGCATCAGCAAACAAGCCCCGCCACTCCTCCATGGTAGGAGTATGCGACAGCCTGTCACGCTTTCCTAAAGCTACCTGAAGGAGTTCAAAAATCATTTTACTTTCAGGACTACCGCGCCATAAGACAATCCCACACCAAATCCTGCTAGAAGGACATTTCCTTTCAGTAGTCCCTGCTCACGGGCATCACACAGCGCAATTGGAATCGTCGAGGATACAGTATTGCCCACATTGGCCAGATTAACAAAGAACTTATCCTCATCAATCTTCAACTTCTTACGTAAATGCTCCAGCATATACTTGTTGGCCTGATGGAACACAAACAGACTGACATCTTCCTTTTGCAAATTATTTTTTGCCAGCACGTCCTTCACCATCTTTGGCACCTTCATTAACGTAAACACAAAGATTTCTTGACCATTCATGTATAGATGGTCTGAGCTGACAGGGTTCCCTCCCTCATCATATACTAAATCATCTAGTCTTTCAGGATAACGTGCTCCACCACTCTTAACCATCAGGTCCTTTGCCCCCGAACCATCTGTACCGAGAATGAAATCACCAATTTCAGCGAATCCTTCAGTAGAAACCACCGTTGCCGATGCTGCATCACCAAAGATAGTCCTATTACCCTTATCTCGCGGATGAATATATTTGTTATATGTTTCGCCTGTCAACAATAGAACGTTTGTAGCAACTCCTACTACGATAAGTCCTTTTGCAACTGCTAAACCATACTCATAGCCTGAACATCCGAGATTGAAATCGAAAGCCCCACACTTTGTACTCAGTCCAAGCCTATCCTGAATAACACATGCCGATGAAGGCAATTTGTAATCCGGACTCTGTGTGCAGAATAACACGAAGTCGATATCTTCACGTTTCACAGTCCCTTTCTCAAACAGTTTCTCTGATGCACAGACAGCCAAGTCTGTTGCTGTTTCATCAACAACTACTCGTCGCTCGTCAACACCTACTTTTTCTGCAATTTTCTCTACACTCCACTCAGGGAAGTCCTTCACTAACATATCATTAGTGATAATTTTATCAGGCAAAGAATATGCTATTTCTTTTATAAATACTTTCATCTTAAACTAATGTTAATTCACCACCGCCTGTGATATCTATTTGGCTTCCAGTCATCCATTGCGAAGCCTCCGAAAGCAAATAAACTGCAAGATATGCCACATCCTCAGGCTTTCCAAATCGCTTCAGTGGATATTCCTCTTGAGCATTTTGATAGTCCTCGCCAGTCTGTTCAGCATCCTTTGCCACCAATTCTGTCCATATCATAGCCGGACAAATACTATTCACTCTTATTTTCTGTGGAGCCATCTCAAGCCCCAGACATTTTGCATAGCCGAGCATTGCACCTTTCGAAGCAGCGTAAATAGCATTACCTGTAGCTGGCGCAAATGGTGCCCTTGAAGCAATAAAGACAATAGAGGCCATTTTCTCTATTCTTTTTTTCTTCATTAAATACTTTTGAAGCAAAACAGGACCTTCAAAATTAATGCTCATCACCTGTTCTATCTGCTCTTTCTTCACCATCTTACATGGAGTACGATGAGCCATGCCTGCATTATGTACTACACCATTTAACTGTGGCAAATGTTCAACAAGGTTCACTATGGAAGTTTCATCACTCAAGTCTGCACAAATTGCCTGATGTTCTTCACCCACCATAAGCTGAAGTGTTTCTTTTAAACGTTCTTCAGACCTTGCCGTAATAATTACCTTCGCCCCCATCTTAGAACATTCTATAGCTATAGAACGACCTATTCCTGACGAAGCACCAGTCACCAGAATTGTTTTTCCTTCCAGTGAGAAAGGATTGTAATTCATCATATTTCTATAAGTTCGGGAATAATAATAGAGTCCGTTTCAAAGTGCATAGCTCCCCACGATAGTCCCACGCCAAAACCACAAGCTATATGCCTAACCTTTCCGTTACGCAACTGCTCTGCCTTTCGTGCTACTAATGTAAGAGGTATCGAAGCACAACTTGTATTGCCAAATTCTTGCATACTATAAGGTACTTTTTCGGCTTCTATCTTTAGTTTTTTGCGAATTTTCTCGTTCATAAAAAGGTTAGCTTGATGGAAAGTGAACAGGTCAACTTCACCCAAGTTTATATCGTATTGCTCAGACAAAGCCTTAATAGCCTTAGGAGCTTGTGAAATACCAAATACGAATACACTTTCTCCATCCATTGCCAATTGAAGATCGCAACGGGCCTTTCCATCACCATAATCTTTAACCTCAAAAGATTCTTTTGTTACAGGATTCCTATACCCTCCAGCATTCAGGTTGATTGCTTTATAGCCGCTACCATCACTATACATAGCGAAGCGTATGGGAGAGGCACTTTCTGAATACTCCAATGCTGTGACAGTTCCTGCATCACCAAAAAGCGGATAAGTACTCTTGTCTTCCGGTGAACAGAATTTTGTAGGAGTATCACCAGCTAATAGTAAACCGCGCCTAATAGTACCGTTTTGCATTAACGAGCCTACTACAGTCATCGCATATACCCATCCAGAACACCCCAACGATATGTCAAGCGTATAGCAGTTCTTTGACAATCCCAGCCTATCTTGGATTAGACATGATGTAGCTGGAACATTGTAATAGTCTGGAGTTTGAGATACAAAAACGACAGCATCAATCTCTGACCTCTCCCAGCCCATGTCCTCAAGTAATATCTCTGCAGCCTTTACACACAAGTCTGAAGCACAGACATCCTTTGAACTATTTCTGTGCTTTGCTATACCCGTAGCGTTGACAAAATTCTCATAGCCTGTCCATTTCTCTTCATAGATTACAGAATTATTTACTGTATTCTTTGGTACACAAGCTGCAATGCCCCTGATAACTACATTCTTTATTTCCAGAAAAGCCATATTAATCTAATTTAGACACTACCAAATCATACAGTTCTCGCACTGTATTTGTAGCCCTCATCTCTTCGCCTTTCAGCTGTACATCATATTCCTCATCAATCATAGCAAGGATTGAAAGAGCTACGAGCGAAGACCATTCGTCCAATTCTCGGTATTTCGTCTCTGCGGTGAACACGTTAGCCTCAGTATCTTCAAACTGATCTGCAAAATTCTCAATAAAATTCTTAATATCCATAATTCTGTCTATTTAAATTGTATATATAATATTAGTTATAATTTCATTTTCACAGCTGGATTCCCTATATAGAGTTGATCATCCTTCGCATTTCTCATAAGTACACTATTAGCGCCCAATCGCACAAGGTTACCAACCTTTACATATTGTAAGACCACTGACTGTACACCCAGAAAATTTTGGTTACCTATCTTTACGCCACCAGAGATATTCACTGAAGGCATAATAACATTATAGTTACCGATCTCCGTGTCGTGACCTACAGGTACGTGACCATTAAATATGTTAAAATCTCCGATGGTAACATTGCACGATATAAGACAGTTTGAACAGATGATGTTCCCTTTTCCCATACAAACATTATCCTTGTCTAAGAATAATACCGTGGGGGCGATGAGATTAGGAAAATCTACCAAATGGTTTTGTATGCCCTCTACAACATTTCTCAGTTCTATTGGACTCCCAATGGCAATGACCACATCCAGTGGCTTATCCCACAGATTCAGTAGCTCCTTTCCCCCCAGCACTTCACCATATTCATTGCGTGTACCCTTCAGTTCAGGATTATCATCAAAGAATCCTATCAGATTCCACCTCGGAGTTTCCTTGTTTATCAGCTTAATCAAGCAGGCAATCTCCCTACCGAATCCTCCCGCACCAAAAATTGCTATATCTTTCATATTTTTCAATTATGCCCATTAAACGCTTCCGTCGTAGCCTGTCCGGCCTCGTTGATGTCTGCACGTTTCAAAACCTTCATGATTGTAATCCAAATGACCTTGATGTCTGTCCAAAGTGATATATGGTCCACGTACCACACGTCGAGTTTGAATTTCTCTGTCCAGCTGATAGCATTACGTCCATGACACTGAGCCCATCCAGAAATTCCAGGCCTGACTTCATGTCTTCTCATTTGCTCCTTAGAATATAGTGGCAAATATTGCACCAACAAAGGACGAGGCCCTATCAATGACATATCACCTTTCAGCACGTTGATGAGCTGCGGCAGCTCGTCTATCGACGTGGAGCGCACAAACTTTCCTACCTTTGTCAATCGTTGTGCATCTGGCAGCAGGTTTCCATCTGCATCCCTTTCATCCGTCATGGTCTTAAACTTGATGACCTTGAATATCTTGGCATCCTTACCTGGTCTCTCCTGAAAGAAGAATGCCCCTGCTCCCTTATTTGCAAAGTGCAACCAAATTGTTACTACCAATAGTATCGGTGAAATACATATCAGTGCAACCAACGAGATGCAGAAATCCAGAAATCGCTTAAAGAAATGTTTATACATGATAAAATAATACGAAATACGAACAACGAATTACGAAAGACTCAGGAAGTAATACGAGTAACGAAATACGATTTACTAACCGCGATTTACGAAAAACCACCTTATCCTTCATTTAGCGTCTTTCGTCCTTTGTTCGAATAAAAGAAATTAGATTCGATAACTGCTGTTCAATATTGATTAATGTTGTCTTTAAAATATCACATTGTTCTTCTTGAATATAACCAACATTCTTAGCTATCAAGAGTTGAGTTTCCACTTCATAAGCTGAACCAAGAGCCACGTCCAGAAAATGAGCGAAGTCTGCATCAGATGGACGAGCTGATCCCTCAGCGATGTTACTTGATATGCTTACAACCGCCCTCTGCAACTGGTCACACAAGCCCTTCCGTTCAAAATAAGGCAATTTGGCCGTCACCTTGTATATTTCAGTTGCGTAAGCCACTGCATCTTGCCACACCTTATATTCTCTAAAATTTCTTGCTATCTTCATAATCCTTCGTCCCTCGTCCTTCGTCCCTCGTCTTTCGTTCCTCGCCTTTCGTCCCTCGTCATTCGTCCCTCGTCTTTCGTCCCTCGTCCCTCGTCTTTCGTCCCTCGTCCTTCGTCTTTCGTCTTTCGTCTTTCGTCTTTCGTCCCTCGTCCTTCGTTTTTCGTCCTTCGTCATTCGTCTTTCGTCTTTCGTCTTTCGTCCTTCGTCTTTCGTCCTTCGTCTTTCGTCAAAAATGCCCCATAATTGCATCATACGTATTCTGAGTGGTGTAGTTCTTTTTCAGGAACTCATATCCTCGCTCACCCATTGCTTTGCGGTCAGTATTTTGCATCCTATCAACCAATGCAGTAAAGTCCTCTGGCTTTGCACTCTCACACCAGAAGCCATATCCGTTCTCCTCGGCTATACGACCTATGTCTGTATTAGGATCCGTACAACAGATAATCGGCATCTTATATTCTAAATAACTAAGTAACCGTGAAGGATAGTTAGGAATCGTAAACCTATGGTCGAGGAAGATAAGCCCCACATCACAAGAACTGACTAACATGTCATAGTCCTCCTTGGGCAAGCGTTTCATCAACTTCACATTATCAGTAATGTTGTTCTGGTACCAATCCTCTAATTTTGAGTATTCTGTTCCATTACCGACGACAACAAAGAAACAATCTTTTCTGTCCTTATTGACATTTAAGCATTTAATCAGAAAATCTATACCTTGCGGTTTTCCTAAGTTACCACCATATATATATATAGGTATATTAGAGGGCAGATTATACTTACTACGAATATACCTCCTCTCCACAGCCCTTTTCGCCTTCTCCTCCTTTTCGAAGCTCTCCCCTTTAGGGGGAAGGGGGACCTCAATGCTATTTGGTGCTACCTCAACCCTACTCGCTTCAATAAAGTCGTTATGCTCCAAGATAAACTTCACATTCGCCGGTGACATACACCCTATATAATCCGAAGTCTTATAGAGTGCCACCTCCTTACGACGGAAGTACCAATTGAACAAACTCCTCTCTCCAAACATCCCTATATCCACCGCATTCTGTGGGAAGATGTCTTTCAGCAGCAGATAGCTCACTGCCTGTGGATTCTTTTTTTTCAGAAATCTCACCACATTAGTGAATGTGATGGGCGGCGTGGAATAGAGAATCAGGTCAAGTCGCGCATTGCCAAGATGCTTCTTGATAGCTCGTTTGAACTGCCCTTCCATCATCAGAGTTCCAATACCCTTTTCCACAATATTCGTTTTCTGAATGTTCAGTGTACGCACTTTCAGGATATGCACGCCATCCACATCCATCAAATGCGTCTTTATTCCTGTCCGTCTTTCCGCAGAAGAAACAATATACACATTATGCCCCTCACTACGGAACTTCCGCATCAGGTCAGCATAGATACCTCGATGTTTAATATCGTTGATATCTGATAGCGTTATAAAAATTACGTTCATGATTTGATTAAATATTAGGTCTCCTTCACATCCTCATCTCTCAGTGGCTCATACTTCCCATCTTTGCACTCCAGCAGCACCTTGCTCGCTCACTCGAGCTTGCTCGCTTGCTACCAAAGGGACGCAAGAAGGTCAAGGTTAACGTAGCATCCCAATGACCTCATCAGGACAGAACCCCACCTTACTCTTAACACGATAGCCAACAGAGATAATAACATCCAGATTATAGAACTTTGTCCTATACTTTTTCCCATCTAAGGCAGTTAGTAAGGATTCCTTACGAACTGAATTAACATCTAATTCGCCCTCTTTAAAAATACAGCACACCTTCACAGTTATTATCTCCTATTTTTGCAAATTATCCCAGTATTTGGTGTTGCCAACTTTGGCCTAGCTAATGCGTCATATACTATACAGGGCGTTCCACATGCAAAGCCTCCATGGTTGTGAGCCCAAAGGTTTCCGTATATGAAAGGTTCAATACGATATCGGCCATTGAGTATAAAAAGGCCAAATCCTCCTGATACTTTGTACCACCTAACCCTATAATATTTGTTGGCAATCCCTTCTTTTGTTTTCACTCAATCCAACTAACACTATTAATAATTCTTTAGCCAATAATTGACTCAGAGCAATATAGTCTTTAAGCCTTTTACACTTACTCCATGGATGAGCTGCACCTTAGAGCAATTTACCCATCTAGCTTTGCATATAGTGAAATATATTCCTTGTAAGCATAGCTCGAATTAAAAAGGTTCTCAGCTCGCTTTCTGCATTCTTTAGACAACCTGGTGTGTGAAAGACTAAGCACAGCGTTTTTCATCTCAAGTATATTTCCTTGCTCAATGACGACTCCTGTTTTCTCATCCACAGCCTCAGGAGAACCGCCAGTCCTGTAGGTTATAACCGGCGTCCCACACGCCATCGCTTCTAAGTTTGTGGTAGGATAGTTGTCTTGATAGGTTGGGTTAACGAATACGGAAGCTGCAGAATAAATCGCAGCAAGTTCAACGGCATTCTGCGTTCTTTCTATAAACACGACTTTACAGCCTTCCGTTTCATCACGATGTATTTTTTCTAATAGCCTACCAACTATAATTACACCGTATTCATCCTTGGACAGCATCTCAGCCATTTTTAAGATATCTCCTAGTCCTTTCCTCTTACTCCATTCAGACGCAACACCCAAAACAATTTTCTTGCCCTCCAGTCCATACCTCCGATGAATATTAGCATCCTGTGGTTTGAAGAGATTAGTGTCAATGCCATTATGTATCACTTTTATTTGGCAATTTTGAAGGTAAGATTCCTTTATCAATTCTCCCAACCAATTGCTTACGGGAACAATAGTTAAAGATCTCAGAGAGTTAAATATTCTTTTCTTTAGTTCATAATTCTTTTTACTTCGAATTGGTACTGTTCCTTTCCTTAGAACACACTTGTCACAACACACCTTCCACTTGTCACATCCGTCTGGAATATAACAACAGCCACCTGTTATAGCCCATAAATCATGTTGTGTCCAAACAACAGGAATTTTTTTTTCAGCCAAATAGTCAAACAGCAAAAGATAATTCAAATAGTGGTCATGAATATTATGAAGATGAATTACTTTTGGCTTAATACGAGCAATTTCTTTAACAAGTTTTTTTGTCGCTCGCCGGGAACCTAATCCTTCCATATTAAAAAAACGACTAAGAAAATAGTGCCAATACACATCCCATTTTGATCCAATTTTGATGAGTTTCGATTTTGAAGGATTCTGCATTCGTCCATATGCTATATAGCTATCCCATCCACTTTCCATTGCCAAAAGTCCTATCTGTTCAGCAATTTTACCAGTAGACCCCCAATTAGCAGTGACGTTAATCTGTAATAAAACTCTTCCTGCACTCATAAACCATTACTATTAGTTGCTTAAAGTGGAAATGCGTTTTCCCAACCACTTCCTGACAAGCAAGAAGATAAGAATTTCAATAAAGAACGACTGTGTAGCCGTTAGAGGTGAACGGACAAAAAAGAATACACAAGGATATATCAACGATGCGAACAACTTGTCTAAATATGGACCATCATCTCGAAATGCATTATAAACATAAACATCTGCATATTTTAGCAACCACCCCCAAAAGAATACAATTATCAAGCAAAAATAGCCAAAGTCAGCCCTGATTTCTCCCACAAAACCTGATGCCGTAGAATGATTCTCAGGAACTATTTCATATTTTCTGATAAGCCAATGATCAATAGGAGTTGGCTTGTCTTTCCATAACGCCCGCGGAATAATCCAATAGAACATAAAACCTATTTCTTTACCGTATGTATGCTCATGCGTACTGAAATAGTCCTCAGCCATGCGAGTCATACGCACACATCCTTCAGGACTCATTTTGTCGGCAATACCAACAAAGACATTACTGTACCTCTTATCGTCTGCATACTCTGTTTGATTCATCATTTCATCAAATGATAATGAACGGTATTCCTTAACAAAATTAGAAATAAATGTCAGAAGAAGAGCTACAAAAAATAATAGGATTAATTTTTTGTTTTGTTGCCATCTTACATTTACAATTCCCATTAAGATTAACCATGGTAACAGCATATAAACAAGTCTGAAGCGTGTACCCAACAGCATCTGAATAAGAAATACTGGTAAAATAAAGAGAAGGCTCCACCATCGACTTGCTTTGGAATACCATCGAAAATAATAAGCCGCCATTGCAGAAACCATCAAACTGGCTGCATTCATGAAAGTAGACCAAAGGTGAATACTGCTACCAAGAGAACTCCCCATCTGTCGACCACTGGAGATCGTAGTAACCAAGCGACCATAATTCCCCCAAACAAATAATAATAGAATTGTTACAATCAATACCAAATAAGTTTCTGAACCAGCTAAAACCCATTTCTTATGTTGTCTCAATACTTTTCGAGGTGAATAAGTAAGATAACCTATCATCAGTATATTGTTGGCTATCAGTAAAAAAGCAGATGAATTAATATACTGTGAGGATAAGTCGCCGACGCTCCGCAACATCATTTCTGACCATAATATATATATATAACCGACATTCCATATCTGAAAAAGGGTTATCCTGTGCGTTTTTGCATAATCGGTGACTATAATGCCTATAAACAGAAACAGATGCAATTCCATGCATAACATTGGCGGTATTAAGCCTAATACCATAGACGTCACGCACACAACAGACAGCCCTATTAGAGCAGAAAAGTATATGGGAATATTATTATTCATAGCTGTATTATATACTTATTTCCAATAAGCTTCAAAAGCATGGTGGGTTATTCGCTTCTCCTCTGGTGGCAACTGCATATAATTGCCATAAACACATCTCAAATAATCATCATATCCAGACATGATTTTAATCTGATGCCCTTCAAATTCTGCATCAATAACTCTGCTAAATGACTCCTTCAGCCAAGGGGTCTTTGAGTTATATACTCCTAAACAATTCTCATAAACATGATGGTAGCCTTTATTATTGTTGATTTGACTATAATGATTCATCAATTTAGAAATTCGGGAAAATGAAAAAGGTAACAACACACCTTGGCTTAACAAAGTCAACAGATTCTTTATAATGCTCCTCCTGGATGATATAGTCAATGATTTTATCATAAAGACATTTCTTAGAAAAACTCTTTTTTTATTATATGATTCCCAGTCGGACTGATTATCTGGTACGTCATCAATAGGAAAAAGATCAATATTCACACCTATTCCAGAATATTTATTCTTGGAATTTTCTTCCCATAGTGTACGGTTGTCGTATAATTTCCCAAATGGGCGATGCCATTTTCTTTCTCTCTCAGTTGAGACTAGAGAATAACAGCTTTTATACTCAGTTGGAAAAGACTTTATTAATTGGTTATAGTCCTCACGTAAGAGATATACATCAATATCATCATCCCAAGGAATAAATCCCTTATGTCTGATAGCACCTATCAATGAACCTGCAGCAAGAGAGTATTTAATATGTTGCTCATTACAAAACTCATCAAGAGCAAGCAAAATATCAAGTTGTATGGATTTAAGTTCTTCTACTTTTGTTATCTTTCGCATATACTGTCATTTTTTTCAGTAAAACACATCCGCCATGTATTCCAAGTAGTTGCTCCACAGGTGGATATTTCATATCGTTGCCATATTTCTCGGTTAATAATTCCATCAATGTTCCACTTAAAGAAATCATTCCTTCCAATAGTATTTGTAACCACTATGACTTGGAGTCCTGTCCTCAACAGGAGGAAGCGTCATGAAATCGCCATATTTAGCGCGCAACGCACCGTCATAACCTTTCATTACATAGAATTGTCCATCCTCGAAAGGAACTAATAGATAATCTGAAAAAGCAGATGTTTTGTAATATTCCCGCATTCCCCAGCCAGCCCAAGCCCAATGGCTGTAACATTTAGCTTCATTAAATGGTATCGTCTTACACAGTGTAATGTGTTTATCCCATATTTTTGTATATTTATGAAGGTATAAAAGATGACCAACGATCCAAAATAGTTTAAATCTTAATGGCCACTGTTTTCTATAAGTAGTATGGAGGTGTCGCAAATAGATTCCATACTTCCATACTTTATGATTCTTTTTGCTAAAAAGTCTTGCTTTTTCTATGTCCTCATCAGCGCCGTCTAAAGGGAATACATCTATCCAGATACCTTTCTTTTCCTTTGTCCAGGGCCAATGTGAATCATCCACAAACGTTTTTTCCATTTCACATACTCTTGCATACGCAATATACACATCTTTTCCCTGACGCTCTCTTGCAAAAAGTTTATATCCTCGCTTTGAATGATACGACTTAACAAATTTCTCGTATTCAGGTCTTGTAAATGCGATATCGAGATCATCATCCCATGGAATAAAGCCATGATGTCTGATAGCTCCAATTAATGTTCCTGAAAACAAAGTATATTTTATGTCGTTTTCGACACAAAATTCATGAACGTCTTTTAGGATATCCAAGCTTACATTTTGAACATCCTTTAATGTCATTTCTCTCATTTTACTCTTCCACTATTAATCTTGTACTCATAACTATGTCGCCCTTCTTCACGGAAATCTTTATGGTATCGAGCAAGAACGTCTTTATACACCTCTTCATATTTTGGTATGAATAGATCATCTTTATTCTCCAGATGCTCAATAATTTCATTAGCTAATGGATTCGTGAGCACGAGGTCTGTTTCCCCTTGATTAAAACTTGTTCCTTTAATAGACCCAGGAGACACGTTTAGAATCCTGTTATTGGTTCCAGCCTTCTCCAGTTCCACATTGACACTCTCAATGAAAATTTTCAATGCAGCTTTGGTTGCTCCATAAAGAGAGAAGAACGGCGAAGACATAAACCCAGCAATGCTGACCATCACACCACAATAGAAATTTTCTTTTGCCAACAGCCTATCATAGAAATGCTTTATGACTCTTATCACTGCAATGGTGTTTACATTGAAATACAAGGATATCATCTTCTCTTCTATGTTCTCAAACAAGGCCAACTTGCCAAAACCTGCAGTTATGACAAGGCCATCAATGTCTGAAAACCTATCAAAGATGCTGTAGTCCTCGTTTGTCAAGTCGAACAGAAAGCTCTCAATTTTCTCTTCTTTATAATCCTCTGCAAGAGGAGCTTTGTCAACTATGTAGACCTTTTCTATCTCTTGTCGCGAAGTCAGTACTTTGGCAATAGAAAGACCTATGCCATTTGCTCCACCAACGATTAATACTCTTTTCATATCTCCATAAAATTCTTTCGTTCTCCAAACTGCTGCATGATATCTGCCATAGCTATGCTCTCTTTCCTGCGAAGGCGAGCTGTACTGAAACGATGGTTGAAAATACAAGAGATAAATTCTTGTATCTCATATCTCAGACCGGCACCATCCCACTGGTAAAAAAATTTCTTATTCTGATTTTGGTCTTCAAAACGGAACTCATAGTAGTCAGTAAGCCACCAAGGAGAAGGTACGTAGGCATATCCTTTTGTTCCTGAGATGACCAGGCTACCCTCTGTCTTAACACCTAATCCTAACTGGAAGGAACAGACACCATGGGGGTATCGCATCACTCCCTTGGTATAGAGGTCAACATCATTCTGCATCTTAGAATAGAAATTTACATTCTCATATCCAGTACCCATCAGGCGGATAATAGGCAGAAGAGGATAGGACCCCATCTCATACAATGAGCCACCAGCCTGCTTCGGATCTAACTCACGAGTGAACTTCTCTCCCCAGAGTTTAGACTCAGAGACATTAATATCAACAACATCACCTATCAATCCACTCTTAATCATCGTAATCAGATGATTAAAGGCAGGTGAATGGGCAGTCTTATTAGCTTCCATCAAAACAACTCCGTTCTTTTCTGCTAATTCAAATAGCTCACGCGCCTCATTACCATTCAAGACAAGAGGAGTTTCACAAAGTACATGTTTCTTGTGCAACAAGGCTTGCTTACATTGTTCATAATGGCAGAGGTGGGGAGTAGCAATATAGACAGCATCAACATTGTCTATCAGCTCGTCACTGCTTTGATAGACATTTGCTATTTGATGGTTCTCAGCAAATAGACAAGCCTTACCATAATCAATATCATATACACTGGTAACCTTGACATAGTTGACCACCTGGGTTTCAGGAACAAAACGTTCCGCTATACGTCCCGTACCAATAATACCTATTTTTATATCATCCTGCAAGTCCTCACGTAACATCGTCGAGGAGATGCCTTCCGTGCGTGGCAGATAAACCACCTCGCAGTATTCCTTCAGGTAATCAAACTTTCCCTCCCAGTCTGAGCCTATAGCAAAGATATCGACATCATATTTCTGTATGTCATCTATCTTCTGACCCACATAGTCTTCAATAACGATCTGGTCTGCTAAGCCAGTCGCCTTAACTGCCTCAACTCGTTCCAACACATTATTATGAACATTCAGCTTGCCGCGATTGCGGTCAAAACTATCGTTGGTAACACCTACTATCAGCCAATCGCCAAGGGCCTTTGCCCTACGAAGCAAATTGATATGCCCTTGGTGCAACAGGTCGTATGTACCGTATGTAATTACTTTCTTCATTACTATTCTATTATTGGACTCGACATTTCCCAGATATTTTTACCAGTTGCTATCATCAAATGGCCATTATACCAGAAGCATCCTTCCGGCTCCCATCTATATCCGTTCTCTAAAAGATTATATTGGCCTTTTAATTTTTTGTTTTTAAGGTCAACAACATTGATATCTATATAACCTACAGAGGTAGCACCACGCGATATATACAAGGTTTCATTTCTTATGAATGCCCCTTGCATAAAAAAAGCAGAGCAGTCTATCATAAATGAACTTTTAATATCTTTATCTTCCAAGTAAACAACTTCCTGATGAATATCAGGGATAGCAAAACAGGATATTTTACATTGTTTATAGTTCCCATCCGTCTTTGTATTATTCCTCGAATAGGTATATAGCAGATGATTATCCTTATCAATAACGGTGTTTACATTCCCAAGGGAATTCTCCTCAGACATCGGCGGGTAGTAAATGGTCTGGACATGTTGAACATCTATTGAAACATATTCATGAGTTAAAGTATCTTTTTTAGGTAATATACGAAATACCTCTGTAAAACATCTTTTATCACTTCTCGACCTTTGGCTGATATAAAGCAAGGGGAACGGGTCTTTTCCGTCATAATAGTCAACTCCAAAACTGGTCTGGTTACAGTGATAGATATCCCCTCCTACGGCATTTAGTTCATTCATTGATGTCATGACACAATAGCACAGCCTTTTTTTATTCTTTAGGTTGTACATATAGATTTTACTGCGATACCTTGGGACAATAATTAAATAGTCGTTAAAAATATCTGCTGACTGATTACTATAACTATTGTCTGCATACAGAGTAAATGAGAATTCTCCATCGAATTGTTCTTCTTCATCCTCTTTACCTTTATTATCATCTGGCCGGTTTTCTGCTTGTGGATCATCTTGGTCTATTATTTCCTCCCTCATAGACAAATCATTGCCCTCATCCTCTGTACATGAAACCGGTAATATAACGATGTTTAAGAGGAAAAATAATAATAATAAGGTTTTATTAGTCATAGAAATGTATACGTTTCTTTATCTCTTCTACCAAATCGATATTTTTCTCGTGACTGTCCCAAAAGAAATCGAGCAAACGCTTACGTTCTGCTTGAGGTATATGACAATCATGTCCATTTTTCAACAACGCCAACAAACTTTCAAAGTTATAAGCTTTTACTCCAACGAAATACTTGTCGTATTCTGATAGTTCGTAACTCTTTTTTATATAGCTGTCATAATCGAACACAAATAGTATAACCTCTTTATCCATGGTTAGGAAGTCTGTATAGATTGATGAATAGTCTGTTATCAGGGTGTCGATAAAGGGCAATACCGTATAAATATCGCTTTTTGACGGATAAAGTTTGATATTGCTGTATTTCCCTATTGACGGAGCGTCCAGCCTCGTCAATGGATGAAGTTTTAAGATAAACAGTTCATTTCTTTTCTTCATTACATCGTTGATGCGTTCCCAGTCAATGCCAGATTGAGCAATAAAATCACTGTTGTCATTTCTCCACGTCGGCATGTAAATATAAGTTTTATCATATTTTTCAAGTCCTTTGACAAAATCAGTGGTTTCTGGTGATTCGTATTTCTTAATGAAGTCCATAGCTGCTTCTCTGCCCTCAAGCAAGAGTCTGCTACGCGGATAAACTCCAACAATACAGTTTTCCAACGGCATGTTCATCATCGGCGCGAAAAATTCTTTCGCTTGAATGGTAGAAGGTGCTAAGCACAAATCGGGAGAACGGAACAGGATTGGATATTCCATAATCCTGACTTTTAGAGAAGTGCGCATTTCGTTGGCATCTTTCAGATGATATTTCTGCTTGAAATACTCAGGAGCCTGCCAGCGTACTCTTTTCACACTTGACCCATGCCAAAGATTCACATAAAAGGCTCCACCAGAAAAAAAAATATTTATATCCCCCATCTGGTGGTCGCATACATATACTTTGGCTGTTAGAGCATGGTACACCCCCTTAAGAGACCACGTATAGTATGCTTCGAAGCCTTGACTCATCAGTTGCTCAACGTCTTGCTTCTCATGGGAAATAAAAACAGGACGAATCTCTGGATGATTCTCTTTGGTCCAATAAAACAAATATTTAGGATTGTCCCTGAATGATTGCTTCGCACCAAAAGCCCATTTAGATTTATCTCTTGGGATAAGTCTGACTAATGGCTCTATGATAATGGCGACAAGCTGAAGTATAATTTTTTTGAAGTCACTCATATTCCCAGAAGGTCTATTTACAAACACTCTGATTCTTAAGCCCTCTTATAAGGGCATCATACATCTCATAAAACCCATATCGTGGTTCCCATCCCAGATCCCTTAGCTTCTTTGTACTTAAGCGCAACTTGGTTACAGGGGCATATCCCATGTCGTCACGCTTCTGTATCACCACCTTATGCTCTGGATTGAAATTCCTCTGTACGAACTCTGCCATATCCTTGATAGAGATATAGGTAGCCTCATTGGCCACATTATAAGCTTCGCCTGAGCGACCTTTCTGAAGAATGGTCAGTATCGCTTCCACGCAATCATAGACATGACAATATGGCTTGGCCGATTCTCCGTCTGTATGGAGTATAATGTCTTCTTTGTTTATAGCACTCTTGGCGAACTGTGCAAACACACGATTGTCATCAGCAGAAATGCCAGGTCCGAACGTCTGTGTAAGTCTGGCTATCTTTACTTGCACATTATATTCTGAAGCGTATGCTGCACAAAGATATTCCGCAGCCCTTTTACCTAAAGGATAACTGCTTCTTGGACTGCCAGGATCTATATACCCCTCAAATTCCTCTGTTATAATATCATCACCATAGTTCTGCCCGTAATATTCAAGAGAACTAACATACACCATACCTTTCACTCCGTGCTTGCATGCATACTGCAATAACGACCGAGTACTCTCTATGATAAACTCATAAGTCTCTACGGGGTGTTCTACCATGTATTTCCCTGATGTCGGACTGGCACAATGGATGATATAGTCAATATCTTCATCTATGTGCTGAAGATATGTTTCAAGAGGTGTCTCTATCCATTGTACATTATTATATATATTCTCATCAAAAAGTCCTTTGGCCTTTTCAATGTTCCGTACTGGACAAGTCACTCGATTGCCTTCTGTAACCAAGCGTCTCAACAGCGCAGAGCCGATAAGCCCTGTAGCGCCTGTAAGTAGATAACTGTCTTTCATCAGAATCCGAATATCTGTTGGTTTTCATGCACCTCCACCATTGCCTTGAATATAAAGAAATCCGTCGGTGTGGTAATCTTTATATTCTCCATCGGACCTATGATGGTGTTCATCTTGTGTCCATAGTAACTCATCATAGTACAACTATCTATAAAGTCTGTCTTACCCTCTTTTTGAGCCTGTCTGTGAGCACCAATAATATCGCTGAGATAGAAACTCTGCGGAGCTCTCGCTATGAGCGAGTTATCTCGTGTGGGAATCTCCAGACTTCCATCCTCCTGCTTTACAATAAATGTCTCAGTGGCAGGTATGCAGGTTATGCAATTACCCTTTTCTTTTACAGTATTGATATTGTCCGTTATCGTTTCTTCTGTAATGAGCGGACGTACGCCATCATGAATCAGCACAACAGTATCAGAAACATTCTTGACATATGCTTCAGCAGCTGTCAATCCATTATATATAGACTCTTGACCAGTGCTGCCACCCTTCACTATTTTTACTACTTTGCTAATCTCAAACTTCTTCAGCTGCTTCTCAAGGAAAGGAATCCAGTCTTCTATACACACAACGACAATACCATCTATCATTGGGTGATTGTCAAACAGCTCCAACGTATAGACAATTATCGGCTTGCCATTATATTCCAAGAACTGCTTCGGTCTGGATTTCGTATTCATTCTCCTGCCAGAACCGCCAGCAAATATTACACCTATGTTCATCTTATGATAATTCTATAAATCTTTTGAATGACTCTTCCGTCTTTTGTTTATATCTCTCTTTATTTCTGAAATCGAAATCAAACTGCATTGCCTCCTCTATCTTATTTACAATCTTTTCTGCAGTCATGTCCTGTGGATTAAAAAAGAACTGTGATATTCTCATTGTTTCACTAAAGAACTTCAGCTTATTTTCCCAGATAAACCCAACAACAGGAACACCAATGGCAACAGAAGTAATACAGGCATGAAGGCGAGCTCCAAATACTGCATCAAATTCTGAGATTTTGGTAACATAATCTTTCGCACTAGTATATTGTGGTATGATATGTTCTTCCGAAAAGCCAATATGCTGTTGTAGTTTTCTTAATACTACCCAGTCACTTGCCATACCATTTGTGTAAACAGCCCATCTCCACCCTTTTGCATTAACGAGGTCTATTAAATGAACATACAATTGGAATAGCTTTTCATCTGTAAAAGATTTGTTATAATCGTCAAAGATACCTTCTCTTATTATATTTATTCCAATATAAGGTTTTCCTATCACTCCTCGATTCTTCTTTTGCTCTATATCATAACACTCTGGAATCCACAAAGCCGGGTCACCTACATAGTCACATATAATATCACGTCTTAAATAGTCTTTAAGAATAATATCAACCCCTTTCTGCCCATCTCTTGTGGTTATCATCTTTACCGATGGCATGTTTACAGTCTCAACCAGCTGGTGGTATCGCCAATCCTTGTCATCAGCTTTCTGAGGACTCATTGCACTCATTAACACAGACTTACCATATTTTGTAGCTAACTTGTTTATCAAATGAAATACATAACTAAAATCCTGAGTAGAATACTTTAACATCCCAACGGGAAGAATTATATAGTCTGTATTTTTAATTCTCTCCTCGAAATATTTTTTATATGCTATAATATAAACAAAATTTTTTATTCTGAAACAATGTCGCAAACGTAAACTTATCATTAGCTTTAATATAACTGCAGAAACGAGCCAGCTTAATTTATAATTCTTTTTTATGTAACTAAATGCGGGCTTAAGTTGGGCTGTCTGGATTTCTACATTTACAGGTAATGATGACTTTAATATACACTCTGTAGTTTCCCTTAAAATTTCATCACCCACATTATTTATACTCTCAAGGGCTATAAGTAGTATTTTAGGAGACTTTTTATTCATAAACACATTACAATGATTTACGCTCCAACTCCTTTATAACATTGACATAGTAATAGGAATTCTTCTCAATACTATACAAATGCGTTATATAATAAAAGGTGGCCTGTAAAAACACAGAAAAAGATTGCTGTCGATAAAGTTTATGTAAATATTTGATACATGATTGGGATTTCTTTCCTTTGGGAGAAAAATCATTCCATTCGGGATGTCCTATATAATCAAATAATCTTGCTCTTTTAGGAAGTAATTTTAGATAGGTCTGGTATTTTCTTGGTGTCACAGGGCTATAGGTTAAACTCCCCTTATGTAAAACTAAAGAATACAAAATCCTTTTATCTATTTTCCACTTCTTTACAAAAAAACTAGTCTGTAGGGAGAAAAAAGAATCATTACTAACCGCGACTTCCTCATATCTGAAACCATATCTACCCACAAATGCAGAACTCAGCATTTTTCTCCATGGACCGTAGCCCCAAAATAAGAATTTATCTATAGACTCTTTTGAGCCATCGTATGCATTAATAAGTTTTTGATGAAAGTCACTTCTATATTCCTTTATTGTTTGCAAACTCTTATCATCAACGGTTTCTACATTAAAAAACAATATTTCTATATCGTCATCCTTATATTCATCCAGCACATCTATAAATCCGCGCTTATACAAATCATCCGCATCTGCGAACAAGAGCCATTTACCAGTAGCGGCATCCATACCGACATTACGTGCCCGGCCTGCGCCTTTTGTATGTTCTTTGTCAATAAAGATTGTCTTTACATCAGGGCGCTTTACAGTAGCCTTCTTATCTTCATCGCTATTGTCATCCACTACTATGATTTCAATATCTTCCCGCTGTGGTATTGTATCTATCAGTCTCTGCAAGAGGTCTGGAGTATTATGATGAGGAATTACGAAAGAATATGTTTTGTCCATAATATAAAAAAGTACAATGATATAGTTTAATAAATCTGCAACTAAACGTATTATATTCCCCAGACCTGCTCCCACATCTCACGAGTCTGGGTCATAATCTTTGGCACTTCTACTGCGAGATGTTGACGGATGCGCTGGTTCTCCTGCTTGTCAAGCAACTCCTTCACGCGGCTAATGGCAGCATCAGTGTTATCAAGGGGAAGCACATACCCTTCCAATACATAGTCGCGATAGAGTTCTTCGTACTTATGACTCCAACTGGTGGCCAGTGCAGGCACACAGCTGTTGAGTGAAGAGGCCAGGCCGTGGAAACGCGAGGTGACGACCATATAGGCTGAGGCTATCAGCCCCTTCACCTCCAAGGCGTTCAGTTTGGTCACGGCCTCAACATCGCCGCCAATACTCGCCTTGCATTTCTGACAGAGATCTGCATCCTTTGGTCCCTCATGATTCAGCAGATAGACAGGATGACCACTCTTTTTACCCTCCCCAATGATGGCAGAGAGTAGTTGAATATACCCTTCGTATGATATTTTGCCTTGCGAAATCATCTTCATATTGGGGATGACACAGATTCCGTTTCGCAGATGCTCATAGCCTTTGGGGAATATGCCGTCAACAAGCGATGTAAAATCCGTGAACTTTTTGACCTTATTCATATCTACTACCCCAGATTCCTTGAGATAGTCGTACGAAACCTGTTCGCGAGGCATCAGTACGTCAGCATATTTATTCAGTATGGCGAGAGCCTTCAAGGTGGTTGGCTTCTCTACAGGTCCGAACGCCTGTGGCAAGAAGACAATCTTGCAGCCACCGCTGTGGAGAGGTTTCAACATATCTTCCCACATCTGTCTGCGCTCGTCCTTCAACGGCCACTGATCACCAAAGGCAAAACCACTGCCGTCAATGAAATAGTCGGCATGCTTAACAATGTTGGTTTGGTGAATAAGGCTCAATGGCAGATGCAAACGCCTGAGAATACCCTGTATATGATTTTTATATAATAGCTTGTTGAAGGGAGGATACCTGAAATCCAGATTCGTCTTCACATAATCCAATCCTTGCCGACATCTTTGATAAGGCATATATACCACCGCCTTAGGGAACCTCCGCTCTATCTCCTGAAGGATTGCATAGAGCATCAGTTCTGCACCCTTGTTGTTGGTTTCTACACCATAGAGTATGATTTTCATAATTCTTTATCTTACTAATTTTTTGATTAATGTGATTGGTAATTTCAACATCTTCTTAACAGAAAACCTAAGTTTTGTTTGCCGAAGATAAATTCTGTTTGCCTTAACTATCTCGTCCTTTGAAAGAGATGTGTCTTTAACAAATTTATCTATAAGCCGACTTTGTGAAGGATTTTCTTCTGAGGGATGTAATTGGTCTGCATAATTTGGTATAAGCCAACCATTCTTCTTATAATAGGCTAATGCCGAGGAAACATCCTTTTTTCGCTTCGCTATATGCTGTCCCTTCAAGACTTCTTCCAAAGGAGCCTCCTGTAGTTCTGCCTGATGATGAGAAATCATATCTGAAACAATTTTCGCCCCCTCCAACGACCTCGTTATGACAAGAGACATGCCGTTATCCCAATCAACACCATTCATTCCCCAGGGATCACCAAAAACTATGTCTGCATTCGTATTTAGTTTGTCAAAGCATATCCTGCAGCGGGGATTCGTAAACGGGTCTTTCAAGGCGAAGCGCTGCCATCTGGGAATTTTGACTATCTTCTCATCTGCTGTCCGTATCAACAGTCGGGCTTTCTTGTAGTTCACCGACTTGTCACGCCATACAATACGCTTGGACTGGTCCTTAAACTGATTCCAATACAGAACATCAGTACATGTCTTACAGAGCGTACGGTCACATACCAAACCAAGCGTATATTTGACCCTATCCCTATATTTCTTACTGAAATTCTGCAAAGCACGGACGCCCTGAATATGGCATCCCGTTCCAACAATGGCAACGGCCTTATATGATTCTGTCTGTCTCAATGCAGAAACCATATCTATCGGTACGTATGAGGACTTCTGGCATGAATATAGTTCTTCTACCGACGTAACCACCACAGTCCTGGCTGTATATTCAACAGCATCCTCTACTCGGCACATAACGGCAGCATCTATCTGTCCTGTGTCAAAGAGGTACTTAACGGTAGCAGTGACGAGACCGCCGCTCTGAGAGTTCCTGTAGATGACCTCATCTGTGGCTTTTCCGATATATGTCTTTTCAACGCAGCCCACATACTTATCGTCCGTATCAGGCAACTGACTGCGTTTTTCATCCAGACTTGGACAATTGCTCCTGCACAAGCCACAATCGTTACACTTCTCTTCATCAATAACTGGCAATATTCTGCCGATATTGTCATATTGCATGGTGATGGCCTGATGGGCACACATCACGTTGCAGGTCCCACATCCATAGCATAGTTGGGAAGCCTTTATGTCGTTAATGTTATTTTGAAATGTCATTTCCTATGTTTTTGTACAAACAACTGAATCTTGTTGACTGCCATCTGACGTTCAGACTTATTAAAGCCAATAAAGGCTATAACAAGAGCGGTCGTAAGAAAACTTAATAAAACCAAGGGTATCATACTGTCAACTATATAATGACGCATCAGATAGGCACAAATGATGGTAATGGCAAACACTCCCCAACACGGAAGGACCACTTTCGTCGTATAGGCATACCAAGACAGACCATTGTACTTTCGGTTGAAAACCATCCGTAGGCACAGACTAACCACTTCCAGGATGATATTGGCCCAGATTCCCACCAATGGTTCCCCACCAAGCAAAAGCCACACATAAACCAATGGAAGAATAAGAAGCTTTGTACCTCCTACCACTATCTGATAGACCTTTATCTGACCGTAGGCCAGAATCGCATTAATCAGGAAGCGCGAAAGGGAATCCAATAAAAGATAAATTAAAGTCCATCTGACAAATTCTACTGTATAGTCTGGCACAGCTACCAACCATATAGAAAGAATTTCCGGGATTGCAACCATAAGAGGTACAGCAAACAAGCAAAGCATATAGAAGGAGAAACGACCACCCTGGATAATCAAGTCGTGCGTCCTCGAATAATCATGTTGGGCAACGGACATTGTCAACTGTGGATTCACAGCTGTCTGGAAGTTCGATACAAACTGATATACAGCATGGTGTACCTGATTACATATACCCTTGGCTGCGTTTACGGTAACGCCAAAGAATAAATTCAGTATGACATCCACGCCCTGAGTACGAAGCAACTTAGAACCACTGCCAAACATATTCCACCCAGCGAAAGTGGCCATCTCACGAAACAGGCCATGCTCTATACCGAGACTTACCTTACGCGTCTCCTCAAAGTGACGATGGCTGTAAACACTGTAAATAACCCGATTGGTGAGAGCCACCATAAACATCAGCACGGCATACAGGATCAGCCTGTCGGATGAAGCCCACAACAAACTATAGGCTATCAACAACTTCAAAATACCGTCAAGAATGCTTATATACGCAAATGCCGACATCCGCTCATGGGCGATTATCGCTGCATTGAACGGCACGGAAATGACATTGACAAACAAGGTAGAAATACTCAGTTGCAAAACCCAGAACGCAGATTCCACTCGCTCAACAGGAATGTTAAGCTTATTATAGAGGAACCATACCCCGAATATCTCAAGGAGAATGACCAGGATAGCACCAATAACTATATGAAGGGTAATACTGGTAGAGAAAACCCTTCTAAGTTTTTCGGAATCATTCTCCCCAAGGGCATAGGTAATAAAACGCTGAGAAGCAGTGGCCATGGAATTGCTAATCATCGTAAACATAGCCACCATGCCACCAACAACGTTGTAGATACCATAGTCGGATATGCCTAATGACTGAAGGATAACCCTGGAAGTGTAAAGGCTGATCAGCATCAGGAACAGCGAACGGAAGTACAACAGCAGCGTATTCTTCGCTATGCGTTTATTGTTCGTTGATATTTCTGACATAATTTAATGATGACTGATAGTCATGGCAAAGGGTTAGAAGATTAATGAACAGTATCAGGAATTTCTTAAAAATAAGTTTTCTCAATAAAAATTTCAAAATACTTGTAAGAAGAATTAGGGAAAGATTCCTTGTCCGCACAATTTTGAGATAATGACTATATCCATTATCCCCGTCAACAT
>ODAJ014730955.1_pt1 | contig 25272 bp, 17 predicted proteins | sample 1539241 | NCBI WGS metagenome assembly ODAJ01 (sample SAMN02144231, study PRJEB22623) | gut metagenome | biome: sheep rumen | host: Ovis aries | place: New Zealand
GATTGGTAAGGCTTTCCGTAATGAGATCGTGGCCCGTCAGTTCATCTTCCGTATGAGGGAGTTCGAGCAGATGGAGATGCAGTTCTTCGTGCAGCCGGGTACCGAGCTGGAGTGGTTCCCGAAGTGGAAGGAGACCCGTATGAAGTGGCACCTGGCCCTGGGCTTCGGTGCAGAGAACTATCGCTTCCACGATCACGACAAGCTGGCCCACTATGCCAACGCAGCTACCGACATCGAGTTCAAGATGCCGTTCGGCTTCAAGGAGGTGGAGGGTATCCACTCTCGCACGAACTTCGACCTCTCGCAGCACGAGAAGTTCAGCGGTAAGAGCATCAAGTACTTTGACCCGCAGACCAACGAGAGCTACACCCCGTATGTCATCGAAACCTCTATCGGTGTCGATCGTATGTTCCTCTCCGTGATGTGCCACTGCTTCGAGGAGGAGAAGCTGGAGAACGGTGAGACCCGCACGGTGCTGAAGCTGCCTGCAGCCCTGGCTCCTGTGAAGTGTGCCGTGATGCCGCTGGTGAAGAAGGACGGTCTGCCCGAGAAGGCCCGCGAGATCATCGACCAGCTGAAGTTCCACTTCAACTGCCAGTACGACGAGAAGGACTCTATCGGCAAGCGCTATCGTCGTCAGGATGCTATCGGAACGCCATACTGTGTCACTGTCGATCATGATTCGCTGACTGACGGTAAGGTGACGCTTCGTTTCCGTGACACGATGGAGCAGGAGCGTGTGAACATCAGCGACCTGAACTCGATCATTGAGGACAAGGTAAGCATTGCAAGCCTGCTGAAGAAACTGCAGTAAATCTGATATATGGTATCAAGAAAAGTATATAAGTGGTTCGGTATGCTCTGTCTGCTGTTGACGCTGTCGTTGTCGCTGTCTTCATGTGGTGAGGAGAGCGGTACAGAGGATGAGTATGCCGACTGGCAGGTGCGTAACGACGCGATTGTGAAGGTGTGGGCCAATGACCCCACCCTCACAAGAATCAAGAGCTATACTGAAGACCCCGCTACGGAAGGCGCCCCCACCTATTATGTCTATGTGAAAAAACTGGAGACGGCTTCAATCCAGATCCCCGAGACTCAGCCGCTCTTCACGGACACCGTGCGAGTCGCCTATCGCGGCAGACTCATACCCTCTGCTACCTATCCTAATGGATATGTATTCGACCAGAGCTTCATCGGCGACTTCGACTGGAAAACGTCTGCTGTAACGCAGTCGCGCTGTGGCAGTTTCGTGGAGGGCTTTACGACGGCGCTGATGGACATGCATGTCGGTGACCGCTGGCTCGTGTACATCCCCTATCAGATGGCTTACGGCGCAGGCTCCTCTACGACCTATCCGGCCTATAGCAATATGATTTTCGAAATTGCGCTTTTCGACTGCTGGCATCCGGGCGAGAAACGTCCGCCTTTAAAGACCAGATAAGAAGATGGACTGTTAAACTGTAATGAAAAAGATACCCGCCCGTAGAGTCATTGCTCTGCGGGCGGGTATCTTTTTAGTATGCCTGAAAGGCATGAGTGTTACTATTTGATTGGAGAGAGTTTGCCAAATTCTTTGCCTTTCTCCACGATCTTGCCCAGCAGTTTGTCGCAACTCTGGATGAGACCATTCAGATTGCCCATCATCTTGTTGTAGTTGGCACGGTCTTCCTCTGACATGTTGTTAAGCATTACCTGAGGCTCTGTCTCGCCTTTGAAGGTGAGTGCAACGGCAGGCTGATACTCCTCGTGCTGAATGCCTTTCATGATGGTGACGAATGTTCCCTGTGCAGTGAGGCCAGTCGAGTGCTGAATCACCGTGAACGGCATGTACTTGTTCAGTTCCTGAGTGTAGGCGTCCATTGTGTTGAAAGTGGGATTCTTGCCCCACTGGTTGTAGAGATTGCCCATTGCCAACAGCGACTTGGCCACGTCGGTGCACTGTGCTTTGAACTCCAACTCAGCACCGAAGGTAATGCTCATCTCCTCAACCGTCTTGCCCTTCAGGGTGCGCAGGATACCATAGCATGTAGAGAAGATGGGACCCATGTTCTCCAGCTGCTTGAGATCATCGCCATCCAGATACTCCTGGCTGTAGGGCTCCTTCACGCCTTTGGCGCTGACGGCGAGCACTTGCTTTTCCTCTACACCTACCGAGGCGCTTACGTCAAACTTCCCATTTTCCTGGTAGCTGGCGTTGAAAGCAATGGCCTCATGGTGTCCTCCAGCCACAGCTTCCAGCACTGCGCTGGCATCCCACTGGTGGTCGTTTATGCTAATGTAGTGTGAGGCGGCTTGTGTGCTGAGCATGAGGGTACCCTTCATCACGTCACCTTTTGCTGTAGTCAGCGAGAGGCCAATCTCCTCGGGCAGCTGCACAGCAAGGGGAATTGTACCCAGAAGACGGCCTGCAAAGAGACATACACCGTTGGCCTCTGTATCACCGAAGTTCAGAACCAGCTTCGAGCTTTTTTCGCCAGTCTTCACGATTTCAATGCATAAACCTTCGGCCGTCTCGTCTTTTGTTATCGTGCATTTGCCTTCCTTGAAAGTAAAGTGCTGCTTGTTCAGTGCTTTATAGGCATCCATTTTCCAAAAAGAAGTCAGTGCGGCAATCTCGTCGTCGGTCATGTTGAAACGCTCTTTCAGGCATGTCTTGATGGCCTTTTTGTCTTGATCGCTCAATTCCGTTGAAGTCATCGAGACAGATTTAAGACTTTTAGTCGCCATGGAACTGGCTAGGAATTTGTCAATCTCTGACTTGAAGGCTCCCGCATCGAGATCCCCCATGAATTCTGTCAGTGATTGGGTAGATTCCAAGGCCGACTCAAATACCACTCTCTGTTGCATTTCCTTAAGATTTTGAGATAGCTGTGTCTCAAATGCTACACGCTCAGTGCTCTTCGTGTCCTGCTCAATGGCATTGTCGAGCATCTCATCACAAGATGTAAATACTAACGGGCTGCATATCAGGGCTGCGGCCATCACCCATTTCTTCATTTTCATTTGAATTAGTTTATTTGTTTAAAGCGCTGCAAAAATACAAAGAATCCGCAATATATCCAAATATTTTGAGGACAAGCGTGAAAAATCATTGATTTTTAAGCGAAAAACGTTGGGGTAAACCCTAAAATAAACATCGAAAGTTTTTGTGCTTTCAACATTATTTCGTATCTTTGCAACATAAAAGACTTGAAACTATGTCAAAGTACGCGGACTATATCAAGCGGATCGAGATTGACTCGCTTTGGAGCGGGAAGAAACACATCGTGTGGGACCTAAACCGCCAGGTGAATATCCTGAGTGGCAGTAACGGTCAGGGTAAGAGCACCATCCTGAATAAGGTCGTGAAGGGACTGTCCGCTGGAGGCGAGTTCCCGTCGCATATGCTGAAAGGGGTGAAACTTGACGTGGAGCCTGAGGATGCGAAGTGGATACGCTATGATGTGATCCGCTCGCTGGACTCGCCCGTGCTCGACCTTGACACGATGGCTCATGTCGATACGCGCATCTCGTCTGCACTTGACTTCCAACTCTACCACTTGCAGCGGAAATACCTCGACTATCAGGTGAATATCGGCAACCGCATCATCGCAGAATTGCAGGCGGGAAACACGGATGCTGCCCAACAGCTCTCGTTACAGAAGAAACGCTTTCAGGACATAGTGGATGACTTGTTCTCGGAGACGGGCAAGAAGATAGTACGCACGGAGAACGAGATACGCTTCTCACAGATAGGAGAGACATTGGTGCCGTATCAGTTGTCGAGCGGTGAGAAACAGATGTTGGCCATCCTCTTGACCGTGCTTGTGGAGGATAATCAGTCTTTCGTGCTTTTCATGGACGAACCGGAGGTAAGTCTCCATATCGAATGGCAGAAACGCCTCATCGACCTTTGCTTGGAACTGAATCCGAATGTGCAGATTATCCTGACGACACATTCCCCGGCAGTGGTGATGAACGGATGGGTGGATGCCGTGACGGAGGTAAGCGATATCACTGTTTGATAATGGGGAAAAGGCTCAGGGACAATCTGAATAGCCAGTATTTCGAGGCGGCCAATGCGCTGAATTCGAAACGGGCACGGCGGCGCATCGTGGCCTATGTGGAGAGCTACGACGATATCTATTTCTGGCGTACCGTCCTCAGTGAGTTTGAAGATGACAAGCGTTTCTTTGAGGTAATGCTTCCCTCTAAGACAGGACTATCGAGGGGGAAGAAGTCGGTATTGATGAACTTCCTGCGGGGAGAGCCGCTTGGCAGGGATATGATAGCCTGTGTGGATGCCGACTACGACTATCTGCTACAAGGCGCTACACCCCAGTCAAAGAAGATACTGGAAAGTCCCTATGTGTTTCACACCTATGTCTATGCTATTGAGAACTATCAGTGCTATGCACCTTCGTTGCATAATGTCTGTGTGGCAGTGACACTCAACGATCACCGCATCTTTGACTTCCGTGATTATTTCAGCAGGTTCAGCGAGATTCTGTTTCCGCTGTTCGTATGGTCTGTCATGCTCTACCGTAACGGGAACTATCCGAAATTCTCGATCTCAGACCTGAGCCGCATTGCCGATCCGGGAGGCTTTACCCCAGTCAACCCGGAGCCTTCATTGGAGAATATCAAGCGGAAGGTGCGTACGCGTATCGGTGAACTGCAACGCCTCTTTCCTGATGCAAAGGAGGAATACCTTAAGACGAAAGATGACGTAAAGGCCCTGGGCGTGACACCACAGACTACCTATCTATATATACAAGGCCATCATCTCTTCGATACTGTAGTGACGCCCATGCTGTCCAAGGTGTGCAACCTGCTCAGGCAAGAGCGGCAGAACGAAATCTACCATGCCAAGGCCCATCAGACGCAGAAACAGAACGAGATGACCTGCTACGAGAATTCTTTGCAGGACATCAAGGTCATGCTCAAGAAGAACAACGGCTATATGATGGCCGAACAGTTCCGTCGGGTGCAGGATGACGTCAGGCGCTACCTGGACGGGTCTATTATATAAAGGTCTCAAGGAATTTTATCGTGCCATCGACCTTCACCTCTTGGGTGGTGGCAGGCAACAGTATGGTGTCACCCATCTGGAAAGTTATTTCCTCTTCATTGCAGATGAGGCGGCCATTACCTTTTACACCGATAAGGATGACAAACGAATCCAACTCGCTGTAGTCGAGTGTCATGGCTTCCGTGAGGTCATAGACCGACGTCGTGAAGTAGGGACATTCCACGAGTTGTACGCCCTCGTTTACCTTTGGTCCATATCCGCACCGATAGTTAGGTAGCACCGTGTAGTCGATGCTCTCTGCAGCCAGTTCGGTGTGGAGCTCACGATAGTTGCCGTTCTTGTCCTTCCGCTTGAAGTCATAGATACGATACGTAACGTCGGAGGTCTGCTGGATCTCGGCGACAAAGCATCCGGCGCCGATGGCATGGATACGGCCTGCCGGGATGAAGAATACGTCACCCTCATGCACCTCGTAGCGGGCCAGGGCATCGGTGATGGTGTCGTTCTCCACCATCGCCTTGTATGCTTCTGGCGTGATCTTCTGCTTCAGACCGTTATAGAGCTGTGCACCGGGAGTGGGCTCGAGTGCATACCACATCTCGGTCTTACCCCGTGGCTTGCCCTGACGGTGGGCAATCTCGTCTGTCGGGTGTACTTGGATTGAGAGATCCTGACGGGCATCGATAAACTTGATGAGCAATGGGAATTCATCACCGAAACGGCGGTAGTTCGCCTCACCTACGAGGCCTGCTTTCTGCTCGCGTACGAGCTGATTCAGCGACTTGCCCTTCTCAGGGCCGTTGGCCACGATGGTCTCGTTGTCTTTGACACCTGATATCTCCCAGCTCTCACCTACGTTTTCCATCTGAGTGTCTAGATGCTTGAAGGGGATAATCTTGTCACCTCCCCAGAGTGTCTGCTTCAGCAGCGGTTCAAATTTGTACATCGTTATATAGCGTATAGTAGTTAATTTTCTTTCCAGAAACTCCTGGTGAAAAGCACCAGCACCGTCATGATCTCAAGTCGTCCCATGAGCATGAGCAGACAGAGTATCCATTTGATGTAATCGGCCATGCCCGACCACGTGATATTGGCACCGATATCGTTGGCCAGCGACGGACCGACATTGCTGACGCAGCTGAGGGCAACGACAACGGCATTGACGCTGTCGGTGCCAGAGATAATCATGATGGAGGTGGTGAAGAGCACCATCAGCACAACAACCACGAAGAAGGCGAAGAGGGCGACAAGCCTTGACTGGGCCACGTTCTGACCGTTGATCTTCACTGGTAGCACGGCATTGGGGTGTAGGCTCTGGCGGAAGTTGTTGCGCACCACTTTGAGCAGCATGACGCCGCGGATGCACTTGATACCGCCGCTCGTGCTGCCAGCGCAGCCACCAAGGAGCATGACGCAGCCCAGGATAATCCATGTGAGGTGGGGCCATGTCGCCACGTCGTCACTGAAGATACCTGTAGTCGTGATAAAACTTGCCACTTGGAAAAGCGCACTCCGGAAAGCACGCTCCAGGGCATAGTCCTGTTGGATGATGAGCACGCCCATGATGCTGAGGGTGGCCAGTGCTATTATCGTGAGATAGAGTTTGAACTCGGAATCCTTGAAGAGGGATTTTAACCGTACCTTGAAGATACTGATATATAATAAGGTGAAGTTGATGCCAGCCAGCAACTCGAAAACGATGCAGATATAGTCGATCTGTGCAGAGTTGAACACGTTGGTGCCTTCGTTATGGATGGAGAAGCCCCCAGTGGCTGTTGTCGTCATGGCATAGTTGGCAGCTTCGTACCAGTTCATGCCTGCAGCCCAAAAGGACAGACCGCAGCCGAGGGTGAGTAGGAGATAGATAGACCAAATCCATTTGGCGGTCGTCGAGAGGCGTGGATGCATCTTTGTCTTGATGGGGCCTGTAGCCTCGGCGGCGAACACCTTCACGCTACCGGTAACGAGTGATGGCAGGATAGCAATGGTGAAGAAGACGATTCCCAGACCGCCTATCCACTGCATCAGCGAGCGCCAGAAGAGGATGCCGTGGGGAAGCCGCTCTACGTCGTCGAGAATGGTGGCACCTGTGGTGGTGAACCCGGAGATGGTCTCAAAGAAAGCATCTGTAAAGCTGCGGATACAGCCGTGGATGAGGAAGGGAAACGTGCCGTAGAATGAGAAGATGACCCATACGGATGTCACGAGCAGGAAGGCGTCACGGCGGCTCAGCATGTTCTCGGCATGCCGCCCCACCATGAGAAAGAAGATGGCACTTGCGGTAGTCATCAGCATCGACACGAGGAAGGCCATCTGGTCGTCTTCGTGCCAGGCGAGTGCTATCACTGCGCACCATGCCATGAAGAAAGCCTCGATGAATAGGAGTGACCCGATAATCTTGCTGATGATACGGAAGTTTACCATATCGAACTGTTTTTGAAATACTTGTCAAGCGACTGGAGCTTGGCTTCATGACAGAACACCATGACAGCGTCGCCTGCCTCGATACGTGAGTTTCCGTTGACGAGCATGCCTACGCCGTTGCGCACCAGACCGCCGATGGTCACGCCAAAGGGCAGGCCAAGGTCCTTCACCGCGCGCTTGGTCACGCGGGAATCGGGAGCCGCGGTAAACTCTGCCACCTCGGCATCGACGACCATCAGGGAGCGCAGGTTGTCAACGTCGGCATCAAGCATCATCTGGTAGATGTGACTGGCGGCAATGGTCTTCTTGTTGATGATGGTGCCGATGTCAAGACTCTCTGCCATAGTCACGTAGTCGAGGTTCTCAACGAGGGCCACGGTCTTGCGCACACCAAGTTTCTTGGCCGTAAGACAGGCCAGGATATTGGTCTCGGCTTTGTCTGTGAGGGCAACAAAGGCTTGTGTGTTGCGGATGCCTTCTTCTTCCAGCAGTCCGAGGTCGCGTCCGTCGCCGTGGATGATCATCGCCTCGTCGTTGTCGAGCAGCTCGTTCAGTTTTTCGCAACGTCGGCTGTTCTTCTCGATGATCTTCACGTTCATATAGTTTGGGATGGTAAGTGCGGCGCGCACGGCTATCTTTCCACCTCCCATGATGATGACGTTTTTGACGTCGGTATAGTGCTCCTTCCCCACGATCTTGCGGATGTAGGGGATATATTCCTTGGTGGTCATGATATAGACGAGGTCGTTGACGTGGAGCTCGTCCATACCACCGGGGATCAGTGTGTCGTCATTGCGCTTGATGGCTACGATATGGTAGGGGTCGTCAGGACCACAGAGATCGCGCAGGGGTTGGTTGAGTATCTCTGCACTCTCGCGCAGCTTGATGCCAAGCAGGATGAGCGCTCCGCCGTGTACGTCCCAACGCTGGCGAACCCACGATAGCTTTAGACCGTTGGTGATGTCGATGGCTGCCAGCACTTCGGGATAGATCAGTGAGTCGATCCCCAGCTCTTTGAAGAATGCCTGGTTGTCCGGTGAAAGGTATTCGTAGTTGTCGATGCGCGCCACGGTCTTCTTGGCACCGAGGGCGTGGGCGAGGATGCAGGCGTTGATGTTTGTGCTCTCCTCCGGTGTGACGCCTACGAATAGGTCGGCATGCTGTACGCCAGCCTCCTTCAGGGCGAGGATGCTGGTGGGAGAGGCCTGATAGGTCATCACGTCGTATTCGCTGAGCGTACCGAGACGTTCTTCGTCGTTGTCGATCAGGATGCAGTCCTGATGCTCGCGCGACAGCAGTTTCGACAGGTGGGTTCCTACGGCGCCTGCACCGACAATCACTACCTTCATAGTGTCTTAATTGCTTTTATGATTCCTTCGGCATCGATGCCTACGATGTGCTGCAGCTCATTGACCGTTCCGTGTTCCACAAAGCTGTCGGGCAGGCCCAGGCGTATCACCTTCGGCTGGTAGCCGTGATCATTCATCCATTCCAGTACGGCAGAGCCGAGCCCGCCTTTTTTCGCACCGTTCTCCACGGTGATGACGCGTGAGAACTTCTTGCCCACTTCCTCGAGGATGTCCTCGTCGATGGGCTTCAGGAAACGCATGTCATAATGGGCGATGCTTGTCTTGTCCTCCTGTTCCAGCCGTTCGATGGCCTCCGTCACATTGTTGCCTATCGGACCGATGCTGAGGATGGCGACATCGTCGCCGTCGTGCAGCTTGCGTCCTTTGCCGACGGGTACCTCCTCCAGCGGACAGCGCCAGTCCTTCAGCACACCGCCGCCACGGGGATACCGGATGACGAAGGGGCCCTTGTCGGGCAACTGTGCCGTGTACATCAGACGCCGCAGCTCGTGCTCGTCCATCGGCGACGAGATGGTGAGGTTGGGGATCGGACGGAGGGCGGTCAGGTCGAAGGCACCGTGGTGGGTGGCTCCGTCTTCACCGACGAGACCGGCTCGGTCGAAACAGAATACGACGTTCAGCTTCAGCAGGGCCACGTCGTGGATGATGTTGTCGAAGGCTCTCTGCGCAAAGGCGCTGTAGATATTGCAGAAGGGCAGCAGGCCGTCCTTGGCCATGCCACCGGAGAAGGTGACGGCATGACCTTCGGCGATACCTACGTCGAAGGTGCGTTCTGGCATCTCCTTCATCATGATGTTCATCGAACAGCCGGAAGGCATGGCTGGTGTCACGCCGACTATCTTCGGGTTCTGTCTGGCCAGTTCCAGAAGGGTATGGCCGAACACGTCCTGGTATTTCTGGGGCTTGTTGGGGTCGTTGTCCACCAGGCGCTCACCCGTATCCGGATTGAACTTGCCTGGGGCATGCCAGGTGGTGACGTCCTTCTCTGCCGGTGCATAGCCGTGCCCTTTCTGCGTATGCAGATGGAGCAGCTTCGGCCCCTTCATCTCTTTCATCTGCTTGAGGATGCGCACCAGTTCTTTCACGTTATGACCGTCGAAGGGTCCGAAATAGCGGATGTTCATGCCCTCAAAGATGTTCTGCTGATGCGAGATGGCACTCTTGATGGCGTTGGAGAGGCGGATGATGCCCTTCCGGCGGTCCTCGTCGAGCATGCCCTTGCCGTGCAGCCAGCGCGAGGCCTTGAAGCGCAGGGCGTTGTAGGTTTCGTTGGTACTCAGGTTTAGCAGGTATTGTTTCATGCCGCCCACGCTGCGGTCGATCGACATGTTGTTGTCGTTGAGGATGATCAGCAGGTCGTTGGGCGAAGAAGATACGTTGTTCAGTCCCTCAAAGGCCAGACCGCCGCTCATGGCACCGTCGCCGATGACGGCCACTACATGGCGGTCGTTGCCCTCCAGTTTGGCCGCCACGGCCATGCCGAGCGCTGCCGAGACGGAGTTGCTGGCATGTCCGCAGGCAAAAGTGTCGTATTCGCTCTCCGTCGGTGAGGGGAAGGGCTTGATACCGCCCAGCTTGCGGTTTGTGCAGAACTGGTCTTTCCTCCCTGTCAGGATTTTGTGTCCGTAGGCCTGATGACCCACGTCCCAGACAATCCTGTCGTCAGGCGTGTTATAGACGTAATGCAGTGCAACTGTAATCTCGGCCACGCCAAGACTCGATGCCAGGTGCCCAGGGTTGACGGCAACTTCTTTGATGATGTCTTCACGGAGCTCTTGGCACAATTTTGGCAGCTCATCGACGGACAACTTGCGGAGATCTTCTGGGTATTGTATCTTATTGAGTAGTGTAAATTCTGACTTATCCACTATAATATCTTTTTATTTTGCTGCAAAGATATACATTTTTTATCAATATACAAAAAAAATCACTAAATTTGCATCGTAAAAGTGGAAATCGCTTAGATTTCTTTTTGCTAATAATGACTAAAACATTTGGTGGTTACATATTTTCTTCATATTTTTGCAAAGTCGAACATGAGCTTACTGCCTAAAATATGAAGTTTATCACATTGCCGACTTGCGAGTTGCGTCCATTGTCGTTCTATCTGGCGATGGAGGAGTACGTGGCGCGTCAGGTCGATGAGGCTGATGCTTTCTTCACGTGGCAGGTGGAACCGAGTGTAATCTTCGGACGTAACCAGGTGGCAGCCAACGAGGTGAACCTCGAATATTGCCGCGAGCATGGCATCAAGGTCTATCGCCGGAAAAGCGGGGGAGGCTGTGTCTATGCGGACATGGACAACCTGATGCTGTCGTACGTCACCGACGGCGACAACGTGGGCTTTGCCTTCAATAAGTTCGTCAACATGATCCTGCTGGTATTGCGCAAGGCTGGCGTGGCAGCCACGGGCACCAGTCATAACGACATCATGATTGGCGACAGGAAGGTCTGCGGCACGGCCTGCTACCATCTCGCCGGACGGAGTGTTGTCCACTCCACGATGCTCTACGACACAGACATGGCGCACATGCTGCATGCTATCACGCCGGACAGGGAAAAGCTGCAGACAAAGGGCATCGAGAGCGTGCGCCAGCGTATCACGCTGCTGAAGGACCACACCTCACTGAGCCTGGCACAGTTGAAGGCGCTCATCAGGGAGACACTCTGCACGGGTGAGCGGATGCTGACACCTGATGATGTTGTGGACATCCAGCGGCTGGAGCAGACCTATCTCGACCGACAATTTATCAACTTATCACAACAATAGTCTATGGCAATTAAACAAGAATTAGAAAAAAAAGAGAAACGCACGTGCTTGTACGACAAGCATATTTCCCTCGGAGCCACGATGGTGACCTTCGGTGGGTTCGACATGCCCCTGCTATACCAGAACGCAGGAATCGCAGCGGAGCACATGGCAGTACGCCAGCATGCCGGTCTCTTCGATGTGTCCCACATGGGGGAAGTGACGGTCAAAGGTAAGGATGCTGAACGCTATGTGCAGCATATCTTCACCAACGACATCGCTGGAGCGCCCGTGGGAAAGATCTATTACGGCATGATGTGCTATGAGAACGGTGGAACCGTCGATGACCTGCTGGTCTATAAGATGGGTGACAACGACTTCTTCCTCGTCATCAATGCCGCCAATATCGACAAGGACTGGGCCTGGATGCAGGAGCATGCCGATGGTTTCGACATCGAACTCGAGAACCGCAGCGACTTCTACGGCCAGATAGCCTTGCAGGGGCCGGAGTCGGAGGATATCATGGAGCGTGTGCTCGCACTGCCCTGCAAGGAGCTGTCGTTCTACACCTGCAAAACTATCCTCTCTCCTCTAAACATCATCGTCTCCCGCACGGGCTATACAGGCGAAGACGGTTTCGAGGTGTATGGCTCCCACGATTTCATCCGTGAGTGCTGGGACAAGCTGATAGCTGCCGGTGTACAGGCCTGTGGACTCGGCTGTCGCGACACCCTTCGCTTCGAGGTGGGACTGCCGCTCTATGGCGATGAACTCTCAGAGGATATCACGCCGATCATGGCCGGCCTGGGTATGTTCGTGAAACTCGATAAGGCTGAGTTCATCGGCAAGGAGGCTTTGGCCCGACAGAAGGCTGAAGGACCGGCCAGGAAGCTCGTCGGTATCGAACTCGCCGACAAGGCCATCCCCCGTCATGGCTATACGGTCCTCAACATGGAAGGTGAACCCATCGGTGAGGTGACCACGGGCTATCACACGCTTTCCACCGATAAGAGTGTCTGCATGGCACTTGTCGATGCCCAGTATGCGAAGCTCGATACGGCGGTGCAGATCCAGATCCGCAAGAAGGTTTTCCCCGGCAAGGTGGTGAAGAAGCAGTTCTATAGCAAGAGCTATAAAAGGTAAAACGATTAAAAAGTAAATAAAAGTAATAAAACTATGGCAAAAGTAATTGAAGGACTCTACTACTCGGAGTCGCACGAATACATCAGAGTAGAAGGTGACTATGGTTTCATCGGTATCACGGACTATGCACAGGCAGCCCTGGGGGCTGTGGTCTATGTCGATATGCCGGAGGTGGACGACGAGGTCGAGGCTGGTGAGGAGTTTGGTGCCGTGGAGAGCACAAAGGCTGCTTCCGAACTCATGTCTCCCGTCAGCGGAACGGTCGTCGAGGTGAACGAGGCACTGGAGGACCAGCCCGAACTGGTCAACGAGGATGCCTACGCGAACTGGATTATCAAGGTCGAGCTCTCCGACAAGTCGGAACTCGACAGTCTGATGGACGCTGCCGCTTACGAGAAGTTCTGTGAGAAGTAAAATGAATGGTTTATAGTTTAAAGTTTATAGTTTATAGATGATTAGTTCTATAGGCAGAGATTTACACTATCGCCAGAATGGCTTGCCAGGTTATCATCTATAAACTATAAACAATAAACTATAAACAATAAACAATAAACAAGAAAGCCGATTATGAACTACAAATATTTCCCGCATACGGAGGATGATCTGCAGGCGATGCTCGAGAAGGTGGGCGTGAAGTCGCTCGACGGCCTCTATGCCCAGATTCCCGACGGCATCCGCTTCAAGGGCGACTACGATCTCCCTTCGGAGATGAGCGAGCTCGAGGTGCGCCAGCTCTTCGAGCGTCTCGGCTCACAAAACAAACAACTGACCTGCTTTGCTGGCATGGGCGTCTATGACCACTATACGCCTTCCGTCATTCCCAGTCTGCTTCAGCGCTCTGAGTTCCTGACGTCCTATACCCCGTATCAGGCAGAGATCTCGCAGGGCACGCTTCACTATATCTTTGAGTACCAGTCGATGATGGCCGAGCTGACGGGCATGGACGTGTCAAATGCCTCGATGTACGACGGCACGACGGCTGCCGCCGAGGCGATGATGATGGCCGTGGCTGCCGGTAAGAAGGTGAACAAGCTGCTGGTGTCGGGTACCATCGACCCGAAGACCTATGCCGTGATGGCCAACTATGCGCTCCATCAGGGCATCACCATCGAGATGGCTGATGCGAAGGACGGTGTCACCGACTTCGACGACGTGAAGGCGCGGCTTGCCAAGGGCGGCTATGCCGGCGTGTTCGTCCAGCAGCCCAATGTCTATGGCATCGTAGAGGATTTCGCGGGCTTTGCCGAGGCCTGTCATGAGCAGAAGGCACTCTTCATCATCGACAGTGTGGCTGCCGACCTCGCTGTGTTGAAGACACCGGGCGAGTGGGGAGCCGACATCGCCGTGGGCGACGTGCAGAGCCTGGGCATCCCCATGTCGTTCGGCGGTCCTTACGTGGGCTATCTCTGCTGCACGGAGAAGCTCATCCGCAAGATGCCGGGCCGTATCGTCGGTATGACTAAGGACACGCGCGGACAGCGTGCCTTCGTACTTACCCTGCAGGCCCGTGAACAGCATATCCGCCGTCAGAAAGCCACGTCGAACATCTGCTCCAACCAGTCGTTGATGGCGCTCTGGGTCACGGTCTATATGGCGCTCATGGGGCGTCAGGGTTTGAAGGAGGCTGCTGAGCGGTCTTATGCCGGGGCGCACTATCTCTGCGACGAGCTGCTCAAGACCGGCCACTTCTCGCTGGCCTACGACAAGCCTTTCTTCAATGAGTTCTATGTGAAGTACGACGATGATGCCGAGGCGCTGAGTCTGCGTTTTGTCGAGGCTGGCTTCCTCGGCGGCGTCACATTCGAAGAGGGATTCCTCTTTGCCGTCACCGAGAAACGTACCAAGGAAGAAATTGATAACCTCGTAAAAATAGCTGCCTTATGAACAACCGACTATACGGAAACCTGATTTTCGAACTCTCTAAGGAGGGACGCAAGGGCTACAGTCTGCCGAAAAACAACTTCGGCGACTACCAGCTGCCCGCAGAGCTGCGCCGCAAGGAGGATGCCGCCCTGCCCGAATGTGACGAGCTGACGGTGGTGCGCCACTATACCAATCTCTCTAACAACAACTTCGGTGTCGATACCGGCTTCTATCCGCTGGGGTCGTGTACCATGAAGTATAATCCCAAAATCAACGAGGAGGTGGCTGCCCTGCCGCAGTTCCAGAACCTGCATCCCCTGCAGCCGACAGAGACCGTGCGCGGGGCCGAGGCTGTGGTCACGCTGCTTGAGCGCTCGCTTTGTGCGCTTACGGGCATGGCCCACTTCACCTTTAAGCCATACGCCGGCGCCCATGGTGAACTGACGGGGCTGATGACCATCGACAACTACCACCGTTCGCGTGGCGATATGCAGCGCCGGAAGGTCGTTGTGCCCGACAGTGCGCACGGCACGAATCCTGCCTCGGCGGCTGTCTGCGGCCTGGAGATCCTTGAGGTGAAGTCCGATGTAAATGGGCTTGTCGATCTGGCCGACCTAGAACGCCTGGTATCCCTGGAGGGTCCTGCCATCGCCGCGATGATGATGACCAATCCCAACACCCTCGGGCTCTTCGAGGAGCATATCCCGGAGATTGCGAAGCTGATCCACGACTGTGGCGGACTGATGTATTACGACGGTGCCAACCTCAACCCGATGCTCGGGGCTTGTCGCCCGGGCGACATGGGCTTTGATGTGATGCATATCAACCTCCACAAGACGTTCTCCACGCCTCATGGCGGTGGCGGACCGGGTGCTGGTCCTGTCGGCGTGCGCGAGGGACTGCAGGAGTTCTTCCCGCTGGTGTCGCCCTACGACGGCAACTTCGCCGTGCTCATGCGGGCCTATGCCTATATCCTCTCCCTCGGCCGTGAGCATGTCAGGGAGGTGGGACCACTGGCTACGCTCAATGCCAACTATATCAAGGAGTCGCTGAAGGATGTCTTTGAATTGCCCATCGACGGTCTTTGCTGCCATGAGTTCGTCTTTGACGGACTGAAGGACAAAAGCACTGGTGTCACCACGATGGACGTGGCCAAGCGCCTGCTCGACTACGGCTATCACGCCCCGACCATTTACTTCCCGCTGCTCTTCCACGAGTCGCTGATGATTGAGCCGACGGAGAACGAGTCGCGTGAGACGCTCGACGGCTTCATCGCCGTGATGCGCCAGATAGCCGAGGAGGCGAAGACCGATCCCGAACTGGTGAAGTCGGCACCCCACACGACCCCCATCGGACGTGTCGATGACGTGCTTGCTGCCAAACACCCGATTACCACTTACAGACAACTGCTCAATGACAACAAATGATCTGATTATCGTCGGCGCAGGCCCTGCTGGTTACCGCGCCGCTGAATATGCCGCCAGGCAGGGCCTGAAGGTCACGGTCTTCGAGGAAGGCGAGGTGGGCGGCACGTGCCTCAATGTGGGGTGCATCCCCACCAAGACGTATGTCCATGCCGCGACCTTCGACGAGGCCCGCAGCCGCATGGCGCAGGTGGTGCCCCAGCTCCGCCAGGGGGTCGAGGCCATCCTCGCCCATCCCAATATCACCCTTGTGCGTGGCCGTAGAGCCATTACCAACGCCTATAGAGACGGCACCGACGCCAATTCCGATTTTGTCAGAGACCATATGGTTAACCCCTGTGTCTCCGTCCCCAACATCATCATCGCCACCGGCTCCGAGACGAAGTGGCTGCCCATCGAGGGTGCCAGGACCGATCCCCGCGTCGTCGATTCCACGGGACTGCTCCAACTCGAACGGCTTCCCCGTCGCCTCGTCATCATTGGTGCCGGGGTCATCGGTATGGAGTTTGCCTCCGTCTTCAGCCGTTTCGGTTCCGAGGTCACGGTCATCGAGTACCTGAAGGAGTGTCTGCCTGCGCTCGACGGCGACATCGCCAAGCGCCTGCGCAAGCAGATGGAAAGGCACATCACATTCCACATGCAGTGTGCGGTGAAGCAAATTGCCGATGGTGAGGTGATATTCGAGACCAGGAAGGGAGAGACGCAGAGCGTCGAGGCCGATGTCGTGCTGATGGCTACGGGCCGCAAACCCCGTACGGAGGGACTGGCTCTGGAGACGTTCGGCATCACGCTCGCTCCCAACGGTGCCATCCCCGTCGATGACAACTTCCAGACGGAGGTGAAGGGAATCTATGCCATCGGCGACTGCAATGGCCGTCAGATGCTCGCCCATGCCGCTGAGATGCAGGCCGTGAGGGCTGTCAACCATATCTTGGGAAAGACGGACGGCATCCGCTTCGACATCATGCCTGCCGCCATCTTCACCGAGCCCGAGGCAGCCTGTGTCGGACCGACGGAAGAACAGTTGAAGGCTGCCGGTACGCCCTATGTCTGCAAGAAATCGTTCTGGCGGGCCAACGGCAAGGCCCTTGCGATGGGCGAGACCGAGGGCATGCTCAAGCTCTTTGCCTCGGCTGACGACGGCACCCTCCTCGGCTGTCATGCCTATGGTGCCCATGCTGCCGACATCGTGCAGGAGGTGAGCGTGCTGATGTGCAAACACACCACGCTCGGCGAAATCGCCGACATGGTGCACATCCATCCGACCCTCTCGGAAATCCTTAAGTCTGCCGCTGAAGTTTAGTTAGTGGCAGACTTATTTTAGTTTACGGGGGTGTGCCAGAAACTGTCACACCCCCGAATCCGCCTAGTCGCCCTCGCCCGGCGTGGTTGATGGATTGCCGCCGCCTTGCTGGCTCGTGTCAGTGCCCGTCGAAGAGCCGCTGCCGCCGCCCTCGTTCTCGCCGGTGTCGTCGCCGGTGTCGGGATCCTCGACCACACCGTCGTCGGTCGAGGTGACGCGCTTCACGATGTTGCCGTCACGGTCGTAACAGGTGATTACGATGGCCGTGTCCTTCAGCTCCTGCCTCAGGTCGGTCGATGGCGTGAACACGATGCGGCGCGTGCGGATCAGGCTCGACTTCACGTCGTTCACGTCGGCCACGGCCTTGGCAGACAGGCCGAAGCGCATCGTGCCCAGACCGGGCAGCGCCACGGAGTGACCCTCTGTCGCCCACGCCTTGATCACCGACCCTGCCGCGTCCCAGCAGGCCTGCATCACACCCTGGCTCACGCCGCTGCGCAGAGCCGCCTCGCGGATCACTTTCTCCGCTGCCAGCGCCGAATAGAGATCGGGCTGCATCACGTAGCGATAGAACTCGCTATCGCCGAGTTTGAGCTTACGCTCCTTAGCTTTGATCTTGATAGACATAGCTTTAAAATGTTTTCATGATATTAAACTATCTTGCCAGCAGCTCCTCCGGGTGCATGGCTCCCGCTTGTAAATCAACTCCTTGATTTCAGTTACAAAGATACAAAAATATTTTGAATTGTGCAAGTTTTTTCGCAATTATTTTCGGTGTATTCTAGTATTATCAAGACTGGGCTCCGGCATTTTTTTGAACCCACTCAAAAAAGTTTTAGACGCCAGTCTGGAATTTCTGTAATTCAGTTAAGTTTGTTACACATTGAGGATACCTTGGGTTGTGTAGCAATGGTGTGGCAATAGTGTAACAAAGTGTAAAATGTAGATAATCAATGCTTTATGGTCGAAGTTACTGTCTCTGTTACACTGTTACACTAAAAATGTAAAAAGTCAAAGGGCAAGAATAAATAAAGTAAGGAAGGCGGTGAGGAATGGGAAGATGTGTAACACTTGTGTATATGTCACAGGAAGGCCCGCTCCCGGGTGTTGAGAGCCGGGGACGGGCCTTGGGAAAAGAGAGAACGGGTCAGAATGGAGCATCGTCTTGCCCTTCGTCGCTATTGCCAGTCTCAAAGACGAGTCCAGTCTGTACGGGCTCGGTTTTTATTGCTTCTGCAGCAGCCTTGGCAGTGAGCACGTAGTAGTACGATTTCTGCTGGCCGTTTTCGTCGCGTCTGATCAACCGCTCGCCGTCCTTCTGCTTGTGGGTGACGCTGGCGGGGTTCAGGCAGCTGAGGTGGTCGGCCAGCTGGCAGTAGGCGTTCAGATGCTGCGTCATCTTCCTGGGTGCCCAGCCGAACTTGGTCTCCTGGTTGAAGTCGGCCAGCACGGTCTCGGCCTTCAGCTCGCAGTCCAGATGGCCGCTGTCCTCGGCGAAGTACTCGCTGGCCCACTGGCGGAAGTCCTTGCCCACGGCAGCCATCTGCTCGCGGCGCTCGATGCGGCTCAGCGGCGGCATGATGCGGCGCTCGCCGGGCTTCAGCGAAAGGTAGAAGCGCACGCACTGCGTCATCAGTGCCAGGTCGAACTGCCAGTCGGGCTCGCTGTACTCCGTGCCCATGAGGTTCTGTCCGAAGTCGTCGCGGATGGTGCGCGTCTCGCGGTAGTCGTTCAGCGGTGTCTTCACGTGGTAGTAGTCCGAGAAGGGCTGCGGCCAGATGCGTCCCTCGGTCGAAGGGTCGTGGCGCGTGAGGGTGAAGTTGGTGGCCAGTACGAACTTCGGGCTCTGGCTGAAGGGGATGACGAACGAGTGTCGGTTCTTCTCCTCCACGCGCATGTCGCCTGTCACCATGCCATACACGAAGTTGTAATTGAACTTGAGCGGGCACTCGTCGATGAACACCAGCGAGGTGTCTCTCGTCACGCCGTCGAAGATGAAGCGCGGGTCGCGGAACGACGTGTTGCCGGCATCGATCTTGAACGTCTTGACCATCTTCGAAGCCGCGCTGATGTAGAACGACTTGCCGCTTCGGCCGTTGCACTCCTCGACGCTCTCGGCCATTGTGCTGTCCATGCAGATGGTGGCCCAGGCCTCCGACTCCGACTTGTTGCTGGTGAGCTGATAGCCGAAGTTGGCCAGTCGGCTGGCCAGTGCGAGGTGCTCCTCGGCCTGTTCCTCGTCGGAGAGCGGCAGCCCACCCTCATCAGCCTTGCGCCAGTGGAGGCGGCAGGTGTTGACGAGGAAACGGAGCAGGTTGCAGCGTTCGGCACCTTCGGCCAGCTGCACGCAGTAGCGGCCCTCGTCGTCGGTGCCGACGGTGAACATGTCGGCCATCTGGCGGTAGTCGTGCCCGATGATGCTGTCGGCCCAGACGTAGTGGTCGGCAGGGTCGGTGTAGCGGTGGGTCGTGATGCCCTCGGCAGTCACCTTCACCCAGCAGTTGCGGAAATGGAAGTACTGGCAGTCGGGCGTGCCCTTGCTGAAGTCGAGGTCGTCGCGCTCGCGCAGGGTGCTCGCGTTGGCGCTGGGCAGGTCGCGGCTGCGCAGCACCTTGTCCTGCAGGGCCTTGGGCAGTCCGTGCCGCTCCATCCACTGCTTCAAGAAGCTGCCGATGGCCTTGGCTGTGACCTTGGTGACGATGATGCCCTCGATGCGGATATAGACCGGCTCCTGGCGTGACTCATCCTTGAGGGTGAAGAAGCCGTTCAGCTCTAGGAAGTAGTTGAGCGAAGTGAGCGACAGCGCGTATTCCTTCCGTCCGCTCTTTGTATCCTGCTCTGTCCAGAACTGGGCACTGACGGCACGGCTGACGAGCATGTCCATCTCGCGTTTCGACGGGTGCAGGTGTCGGTAGTCGCGCAGGTCCTTCCGCTGGCGCCCGCGGTTGTCGTGCAGCCCGCCCATGTCCTGCGGCGTGAGCCAGGCAGTGTGGATGCCGAGGATGTCGAGAGCCAGCCGACGGCCGCATCGGATGCCGGTGTCGTCGATGTCGGGGATGTTGACCAGTCGGCGGCAATACTTCATCAGCAGCCAGTAGTCGGCCTCTGAGAGTCCCTTCACCTCGCTGTCGAGCCACACGGCCTGATAGCCTGCCGCCAGGGCGCTGACGGCATCGGAGCCGCCGCTGACGAGCAGCAGCACGTCGAGCTTCTCCTCGCCGCGCTCCTCGAACGCCTTGCGCAGCGCCTGCATACCATATATGTAGTTGCGCTCACGAGGCTTCTGCCCGGCAATGAGAAAACGGTGGGCCTTGTCGTAGTTGCGAGGCTCATAGACCTTGTAGAACGCCTGCTGGCGGCCCTGCTCGTCGGTGTAGTCGCAGCGCTGGGCGAAGATAGGGTAGGCGGGTGTGGGGCGGCGCACATAGACCTTGTCGCCCTTGGGGATGCGCACCTCGCCGACGGCACTCCAGCCGTAGGCCGCGAGGTGCTCTGGCTTCACGCCATCGCCCCAACAGCTGAGGTCGATGCCGCCGAAACCCTCCAGTAGCGTCACGCTGGGCAGCGTGCCTACTTCCTCGGACCGTGCCGCACGCACCTCCGTGTCGGGCTTGTTGGCACTCTGCCTGAGCACCTCCTGCACGCCGTACTGCTCGGCCAGTTCCTCCACGGCCATGCGGAAATTACTCTGACCGCGCAGGTACATGTAGAGGTCGATCGGCGAGAAGTAGCCGCCGCCTTCGCCCATGCCGTAGTCCTTCACGTGCCAGCAGTCGCCGCTGTCCTTGGGCGGATAGACGTGTGCCGACGGCGTGTGCTCGTCGGGACGGAGGCGGAAGGCCTTCTTCTGGTTAATCACTGCATCATCCACTGCCGGGAGCAGTTCGCGGATGATGTCGAGTCCGGCGCCCGTAGCGTCATAGACTCTCTGTAAGAGATCATTATTTCCCATAATTGTCTTTTCTTTTAGGAAATAATGTGGTCTCGGGTTTACCTTGCCGACGGCATCGCCCTACTTGACGAACCACCCCTTCACTGATCGGCACGCGGCTTCGTGCCTGAAAAGATGGTGCAAAGATACTTTTAAACCTCGAAAGATTTGGGGTTTCAGAGAAGAAGGGATTGGCAGCAACAGAAAAAAGGATTCTTCCGTTTACTATCGAAAGAATCCCCTTATTTATGGTGTTGAATCACCTCAATATCAAAAGCCAATCACCTTTCTGCCGTTTTTGAATCACCTGCCGTAGATCGTTTATTCCCGAAAGACCTGATATAATCACTGAACTCAGCATTATAATCCTTGAAGACATCAGCCACATAGTTCCTTTCTTCCTTTCCACCTGAGCATCCTTGACGTTCCATTGTTGATTCTGCCCAGCCAAACATGGCGCTTGCAAGTGATCCTATTGCCTTTTTCTTGTTGGTAATGCTGCAATTGTGAAAAGCTAATAGTGCCTCGCAGAAAAGACCTGCTTGAGATGGGGAAAAGCCTTTTTCTTTTTTCGTGTTTTCGCTTTGGGGCTTCTGCTCCGTAAAGTTTGCAACAGCTTCCTTAAACACTTTAAAGTATGGGAGGTATTCTGCCTTTTTCTCCCAGGTCGCAATTATTTCCACCTTTTCCAGTTGTTTCTCATTTAAAGTACCATTGACTGCTAATACATAATAAACACCTCCCAATATTACGGTCGCTTCGCAATTTTTACCAACTCTAAAGCTCTCAAATCTATTCAGCCTTGGACAACCTGCTTGAAATAATCTATCCCGAAAACTGCTTATGATGGAGATGTATGGCAAAGGATTCTCTTTGACAAGTTCGCTAATATGCCTGATAGCATTGATTGCAAGGTAATTGGGGAAATTCATGTAATTCAGATGCTCCTTTCCTTCAGGAACCTCTATATAGAGTTCTTCAAGGATAGCCAATGCTGTTTTGTAAGGCTCTTCAATCTCTTTTAGTGCGGTTGTGTCTTTGTGGAAAATATTCATCTTCGTGTTATACTATTTTTTCAGTTCTTGATACAGTTTGAAAAGTTCTGCCACGCACAGGCTTTCGGTCATCAACTTGACGGGGAAGCCGTAGGCCTGCATGACGGCCCGGTCGTTTTCCTGATGGGCCTTGCGAAGTTCTGCGGGCATGGCCAGCTCGTCGTAAAGGTCGGCCAGCGAGGAGTCGGGATACTTGGCGCGGGCATCAAGGATGGCCTGGGCTGTCTGCTCGATCTTCGCCTTCTGCTCTTCGGTCGGAGTAGGCCAGGGGAAGTTGTTATAGACCACGTCCTTCGAATAGCGGTAGTCGGATTTCAGTCTTCCGCACACTACGCGCATCCATGCCATGTGAACGTTCGACTCCAGTACACCGAAATGGTAGAGCGTGGCATCAGGTATAATCAGCACGAGGTTACTGGCCAACACATTAGGCGACATGAACCCCATCGGTACATAGCGGCGTTTCTCCGACGACACACTAGGCACAATGATAAAGTTGGATTCTGGCATGTTCTCTACGTGGAATCGGGTAGGGCGGTCTGCCAACTTACGAGTACCTGCGCTGGGGCTGGCCAACCGTACATTCCTTACAGCCTCGATGCGTTTCATGCAATGGGGCATTTGCCTTAACTCTGCGGGCGAGCAATCTCCAAGCCACAGACAATAGCGGGGCTTCTGATGGATAAATTCTTCTGAGCCGTACCAGGGCTTGAAGTATTTTGCAGACTTAGGCTCTACTTTTACGAACTCATCCATCTGCTCTTTGGTAAAGAGATAGTTTCCTCCGTCAATTGGCTTATTGCCTATCCCAATCCAAGGCACATTGCAAAGAGGCTTCGCCCTGCTGCCTACGAACACATCTGGCGCATCCATCAAATAAGCATTGATATGGCTCGTCTTTATTACTTTGTCATTGTCGAACAGACAGCACTCTTTGGCTTTATAGTCATCTTCGCTAAAACCTACAATCACACAATGGACATGGGCTTTTAGAGAGGCTTCACTGTCCCAGCGGAAAGTGCGGTGGGCAAAATCAATTCTGATGCCATCTTCAAATAAAGATTGCCATAGGTTAGCAACTTGCTCTCCTTGGCAGATGCTGTTGGTTGACACCAGGGCCGCTCTGCAATTTCTGTTGAGGCGCATGTGGTTAGTGGCCAACTTATACCAACAACTTACATAATCCATGTTGCCTACATTCTTCCATTTAGTGCCAAACACATGTATCATGTCCTCCTTCTGGTGATCGCTCATTAACCTTGCACCCACAAATGGCGGATTTCCTATTATATAATTATAGCTAACTTTATAACGCTGCCTACTTGGCTTTGCCTCGCCATCGAAATGACGAGCCACGACATTGACTTCATCATATTCTACGACAGGCTCACTTGCCATCTGCGGCTCTGGCTCCACAATCAAGTGTACATTATTGGCATGTATCGTAGGAATCCCTGTGGGTACCTCGATAATGTCCCAATCCATCCGCAAGGCGTTGCCTTCGCGGATGTTGTGGTAGGACTTCAGGGGCAGAAAGTCAATGTCTCGACGGATAATCTTTTCGGTCTCGCGGAGCATCTGCGCCTCGCTGATCCAAAGGGCGGTCGTGGCGACGGTGACGGCGAAGTCGTTGATCTCGATGCCGTAGAACTGCTGGATGCTCACCTTGATGGGATTCACCTCCTCAAAGCCCAGGAACGACTGCCCATGATAGCGCTCACGGATGGCCTCGTTCTCCAGGCGGCGAAGCGAGAGATAGGTCTCGGTGAGGAAATTGCCAGAGCCACAAGCAGGGTCGAGGAATGCCAGCGAGGCCAGGCGGTCTTGGTAGGCATCGAGCTTTTTGACGCGCTGCTTCTCCACCTTCTCTTCCAGTATCTCGTCCAGCTCACGGCGCAGGTCGTTCAGAAACAGCGGGTCGATCACCTTGTGTATGTTCTCGATACTTGTGTAGTGCATGCCTCCGGAGCGGCGCGTCTCCGGGTTGAGCGTGGATTCAAACACAGCCCCAAAGATGGTGGGTGATATCTCGCTCCAGTCGAAGTCGAGCGAGGCATTGCGCAACAGCGTGGCTTTCAGTTCCTCCGTGAACTGAGGAATCTCGATCTCTTCTTCAAACAGTCCGCCATTGGTATAGGGGAAAGCCTTCAGTTCTTCTTGCAAATACTTGCTCCGCTTTTCGTTTGGCGTATTCAACACCTCAAATAAGTCACGGAACGCACGGCGCAAGTCCTTAGCCTCATAAGTCACAAGGAAATCGTGGAACTGGTCGTGGGCAAACACACCGGCATCTTCGGCATAGAGACAGAACACGATGCGCACGCACAGAATGTTCAGCCATCGCAACGCCTCAGGCGAATTGTCGTCGTATTGTTTCAGCAGGGCCTCGTAAATCCTGCCGACAATCTCACCAGCCTGCATGGACACCTGCATCTCCTTCGACAGATGCTCGCTTTTGGCATTGACAAGGAACATCAGACGGTAATACTCCTTGCCCAGATTTTCGAGCAAGATTTGCTCTGGCTCGCCGTTGGGCTGTTCCATGTCATAGACGAGGAACTCAGAGAAATTGCAAGTGACTATCCAGCGAGGACGCTCGGAGTATGGCAACTCGGCAGCATAGCGCTTGGCTTGTTGGAAAGGATTGAGCACAGAGCCGTCGCTCTGCACAATGCCCTTGCGCAGATCCTTGCCGATAGACTTCTGTTCTATCAGAACCTTGGTCGAGGGTATGTGCCCGTCGATGAAATTGGTCTTGTCCACCTTCACCTGCTCTTCATAGCGGATGAACGTGCTGGGATTCTCAATGCCGAAGACTTCGGTGAGCAATTCAGTCCAGAACACCTGCGAATCGCCTTTTTCATATCCTCTCCCTGCCCAGCGCTTTGCAAATTCTGCTGCTGCGGCAGCTTGTGTTCGCCCGACATGGGCATAATCTAACGGGTGTAAGTCCCGAGCGCAGCCTAATAGCGGCAAGCGCACAGCCAAAGACAAGGAGC
>ODAJ011969762.1_pt1 | contig 25229 bp, 15 predicted proteins | sample 1539241 | NCBI WGS metagenome assembly ODAJ01 (sample SAMN02144231, study PRJEB22623) | gut metagenome | biome: sheep rumen | host: Ovis aries | place: New Zealand
AAGAAGCGTGAGGCTGTTTGCCGTCTGGTCAAGAACCTCAAGGCCAAGGGTCTGCGCATCGATGGTGTAGGCATGCAGAGCCACAATGGTCTGGACTATCCTAACCTCGATGAATACGAGAAGAGCATCGATGCCTTTGCTGCTTGTGGCGTGAAAGTGCTGATTACGGAGCTCGATATCAATGTGCTGCCCAACCCACAAGGCTTTGGCGGTGCAGGCATCGAGCAGAACTACGAGTTTCAGCAGAAGTACAACCCCTATACTGCCGGACTGCCAGCAGACAAGCAGAAAGAGCTCAACAAGCGTTGGATGGACTTGTTCAAGATTTACTACAAGCACCGCGACCAGATTGGCCGTGTCACCCTGTGGGGTCTCTGCGACGAGAACTCGTGGCTCAATGGCTGGCCTATCAAGGGACGTACCAACTATGCCCTGCTCTTCGACCGCCAGTATCAGGCCAAGCCTGTTGTTAACGACATTATCAAACTATTCAAATAAGTACTATTATTATGGCAAAATTACCACGTTATCTTTTCCCAAGCGACTATATGGCTGATCCATCAGCCAATGTATTTAACGGACGACTGTATGTTTACCCCAGCCATGACTGGGATGCGGGTGAATGTTTCGACGACGATGGCGGTCACTTCCAAATGCGCGACTACCATGTGCTGTCGTGGAATGATGTAGAAAACGATGAAGCTACCGACCACGGCGTGATTCTCGATGTAGACCAAGTCAAGTGGGCCGAGAAGCAGATGTGGGACAACGATGTGGTCGAGAAAGACGGCAAATACTACCTCATCTTCTCAGCAAAAGGCTATGATGGTGTTTTCCATCTGGGTGTTGCTGTTGCTGATAAGCCCGAAGGTCCGTTCATTCCGCAGGATCATCCTATCCGCGGCTCTTTCTCTATCGACCCCAGCGTCTTCAAGGATGACGACGGCAAGATATACTGCTACTTCGGTGGACTGTGGGGTGGACAGCTCCAGTGGTGGCACGCCACCTATCATGGCTTTGAGGCTATCCCTGGCAAATACGGTGATGACAACGGTCTCATCGACCTGGGTCCTGCTCCCGACCATAAGACACAGCTTTTTGCCAAGCCCGACGCACCTGCCATTCCCAGTGCAGTAGTACGCATGAGCGACGACGTGCTGCAGTTTGCAGAGGCTCCACGTCCTCTTATCATCGTTGACAAGGACGGACAGCCCTTGAAGGCTGGTGACCCACACCGTTTCTTCGAGGCCAGCTGGATGCACAAGTATAACGGCAAGTACTACCTCTCCTACTCTACTGGTGACAGCCACTTGCTGTGCTATGCTATCAGCGACAACCCCTACGGACCTTTCACCTACCAGGGCGTCATCCTCGATCCCGTTGTAGGATGGACCACTCACCACTCTATCGTAGAGTATAAGGGTCAGTGGTATCTGTTCTATCACGACTGCGTACCCAGCAACGATGTCACACACCTGCGCTCACTGAAGGTTCAGCGCCTGTTCTACAACGAGGACGGCACGATTCAAAAGGTTGTGAATGAGTGAGTAAAATGAAAGCGAGCTTTCATTTTCGAACGTAAACAAGCTCGATACGAAGTATCAAGGTTGTGAATGAGTAATCACTAACTTACAATATCAACTGTTGTAGTCGCTCAGGAGCAAAGAGCTCTTGGGCGACTTCTAGTATCTGTGGAGCAGTAATAGCATCAATACGCTGTAACAAGTCATCGATATCGCGCTCACGGTCATAATGCAGATAGTTCTTGGCGATATCAAGGGCAAACTGTTCACGGTTGTCACAGGCTATGGCTATCTGTCCTTTCAACTGGCGCTTGGCAGCAGTCAGCTGGCGTTCAGTCAGCGGGTGCTGCATCACCTTGTCGAGTTCACGATGTACTAGTCGCAGACAGCGCTTGACATCATGGTGGTCACAACCGAAATAGACCGACCAGCAACCCGTATCGCTATAGCTAGCCATGGCGCTCTCCACCGTATATACCAAGCCGTTCTTCTCACGTAGCGAGAGGTTCAGACGGGCATTCATGCCTGGACCACCCAACAGGTTATTCAACAGATAGAGTGGCAGGCGTCGCTCGTCATCGTAGCTATAAGCTCTGCTACCCAGCATGACGTGTGACTGATGATGTTCCTGAGAAGCGGGCGCAGCCATGACAGCCTGTGGAAAAGAAGAAGGCTGCTGTATAGTCTGGCGGATATTACGCTCACCTATCTGTTCCATGCAACGTTCCAAGCGTTGTACCATCCGTGAGAAGTCCACATCGCCATAGGCAAAGAAGATGGCATTGTCAGGACGATAGTAGCGCTGCGTAAAACGGCGAGCGTCAGCGCCTGTAAAGGACAGCACACGCTTTCGTGTACCTAATATATTATGTCCTAATGGGTGGTGCTGGAATATCATATTCTCGAACTCATCATAGATAAGCTCTGCTGGTGAATCGTTATAGCTCTCTATCTCGTCACAGATGACATCCACCTCATGACGGATTTCATCCTCTGGATAGATGCTACAGAAGACAATGTCACAAAGCAGGTCTACCGCCCTATTCAGATGGTCCTTCAGGATTGCCGCATAGAATACCGTATCTTCCTTGTTGGTAAAGGCATTGAGGTCGCCACCCACACTCTCCAGACTATTGAGAATCTGGATAGCTGAACGCTTCTGGGTACCCTTAAACGTCGTATGTTCACAAAAATGCGCCAAACCATCCTCGCCCAGAGCCTCCTGACGGGCACCAGCATTGATGCCGATACCGCAGTAGACCACCTTCGACTGAGAGGGCAAATGAATCACGCGTAGCCCATTAGCAAGCGTTGCTGTATTGTACTTTTCCATAATCGCCATTCTTAATCTTCCGTTTCTTCGGGCAACTCCTGTATCCTGTCTGCAGGAGGTAGATAGTCAGATGCTTTTTCTCTTGAAATTACAGAACGGCCAATCTGAGATTCCAGTTTCTTTCTGGCATCACCAGCAATCTTTCCACCTTTGCGAGCAACGGCAGCACTCTGTTTGAATCCTTTTGGATTTTGGGCTTTACTGATTTCTGTAGTCGAAGCCTCTGCCAGAATATTTAGTGCCAGTTCGATGTTCGTCATGTTATCACGCAGACTCTCCTTCTTTAGCCCTTTGTATTGCTTATATTGTCTTGTGGTCTTTCCACTCCAAGCCTGAGTAATGATATCTGTCAGCGAGGCATATTGCTGGCCTTCTTTCACGCCTGCTCTATCCCATTCATCCGTCAGTTCCTTGCGCACCTCAATGCTCTTCAGTCGCTGGTTAATCCATTTGTCAGAGTAGCCCAACCTACGATAGTCTGCGTATGCCTGTTCAAAGTTCAACTCAGGGTCTTGCATCTGGTCAACACGACGTGCTGCCACCTCTGCCATCCACTGTTTGAATGGCTCAGCCTTCTTAGAAGGTATAGACTCAATCAATCGGAACATCTGCGTCATGTCAGCCACATCGGTCAGTCGCATCTTGCCGTCAGCAGCACGCATTTTCAACTGGTTACAATTTGTAACCGTTTCATTCCCTTCTTTTTTAAGTCTATGTTTCAGTACTTTCCAATAGTTTCTCGCATGCTCCTCATCGGGCTGATCAGTCAAAACCACACACACATCGACAATAGAGAAGTACCATTTCTGCTTCTCATCATCCCACTTTGTTCGAACTTTCTGTTCTCCAAACAGCTGAATCAATTCTTTTTCTGCCATATCGTTTTCAATGCTGCAAATTTACTACTTTTTTATTAATATAGTATGGAAAAAACGAAAATGTTACATGCTAAAGGATAAAAAAGAAGGAAAAGATTAACACCTCTTCCTTCTTATTTCAGGATGTCAGTCGCCTGTCCCATGTGGCATACTCTGCCCTTGCCGTCTGCTCTAGAAATTGAAATAAAAGGTGTCACTCTCCTGTCCCTACCGGCACTGATGACGTCTACAAGATCAATCTGGACTACCTCATCAATGCAGACAGCCGCAACGATGTCAACGGCTCTTGCTGGAAGCGTCGTAACGATGATTTAAAGCACGTACTCACGGCCTATCAGTACGAGAAATACACCAAGCACAACAGCTTCTATCACCCACTGACTTTGAACAAGCATGGCAAGGGTACTGCCTGGATGAATGCCAACAAGAAGAGTCACACCCTGGCTCACAATACAAAACCCGCCAAGCCCAGCAGCCATAGCAACAGCTCAGGTCACTTCGGCAACCGCCGCTAACTGATGGTTGTTCATAAATACCACTATATGCCTCTAACGAGGACCCAAGGAATCTCATTGCTGAGGTTCCCCTTTTTTGTAGTTCCGAACTTCTATGTAGGCGCGAAATCGCAACAAGACCTCCCAAAAGAGTTTTTTTACCAAATCTATTAACCTATTAACAAGACTGGGTGCAAATGCCGATGTACAGGGCGTTTGAGCCATGTTAAATGTTGGGAAAACATTTAACATACTATGAACATAATCATAAATGTTAGATGTATGTTAATAGTTGGAGTAACTATTAACATGCGCTGAACCCTTTATTTATCGAGGTTTGGAGGGTGTCATGTTAATAGGTTAATAGTTTTGCAAGATTTTCCCCCTACGGCGTCGTGTTAAATAATGTGAAGCTCGTAAAGTAGCTATTTAGCGATGCAAAAGTAACTGTTTAGGAGTGCTAGATAGTTACTTTAGCGTTGCTACTACAGCTATTTTGCGCTCCAGTTAGCTGTATACGGAGCTGTATCAGCCTGTCTTGTGACTGTATTAGCCTATCTCGTAGAGAAAATGCGGAAATAAATTTGGCTTTTCGCTCGCTTATTCGTACCTTTGACTTCGTCGAAAGTAGGCTGTACCTCGGAAATAAAAACAAAAACTTCGTGTTTTGTTTTGTATTTCACTCGGTTTGCACTACCTTTGCAGGCAAAAAGCTAAAAGTATGCGAAAAGTGATTGGAATCGGCGAGACGGTGCTCGACATCATCTTCCGTAACGAACAGCCTATCAGTGCAGTACCTGGAGGCTCCACCTTCAATGCCATCATCTCTCTGGGACGATCGGGCATTGAGACGGGCTTTATCAGTGAGACAGGCAACGACCGTGTAGGCCGTAACATCATCCAATTCCTGCGCGACAACGGATGTCGGGCAGATAGCGTCAATGTCTATCCCGACTCTAAGTCACCATTGTCATTGGCGTTTCTTAACGAGCAGAACGATGCGGAATATATCTTCTACAAAGACCATCCCCACGACCGGTTGGACTTCAACTACCCGGAGATACAGCGTGACGATGTGGTGCTCTTTGGTTCCTATTATGCACTGAACGATGTCATCCGTCCGCAGGTCAAGGGTTTCCTTGACTATGCCCATGAACGTGGTGCCATCCTCTACTATGATGTCAACTTCAGAGCATCGCACCAGCATGAGGTCATGAAGATAACACCCAACCTGCTGGAGAATTTCGAGTTGGCAGACATCATCCGTGGCTCGTCAGAAGACTTTCAGGTGCTGTTCAAGAAGAACAATCCCGACGCCATCTACCGTTCGCAGATAGCCTTCTATACCAAGAAGTTCATCTATACCCAGGGTGCTGATACCGTTCACCTCTTTGCAGAGGATGCATTCCACAAGGAATATCCGGTAACACCCATGGAGACGGTGAGTACCATTGGTGCTGGTGACAACTTCAATGCCGGCTTCCTCTATGGCCTCATCAAAAACCAGATAACCCGCGACGACTTGGAGAACGGACTCACAGAAGAGCAGTGGGACGCACTGATCAGCAGTGCCCAGCAGTTCTCTGCCGAGGCCTGCAAGAGTCTCTACAACTATGTGTCGACAGACTTTGGCACCCTGCGCCAACAAGAGTTACAGAAGGCACTCGCTCAAGACCAAGAACTATAAAACTATCATACAATGCAGAAAATTACAGAAAACATCTACTATGTAGGCGTCAACGATCGTAACAAGACGCTCTTCGAAGGTTTGTGGCCATTGCCCTATGGTGTCAGCTATAACTCGTATCTCATTGACGACGAGAAAGTGTGCCTCATCGATACCGTAGAGGTGGATTTTTTCACGCAATATATCGAACACATCCAGGAGGTCATTGGCGACCGAAAGGTAGACTATCTGGTCATCAACCACATGGAACCCGACCATAGCGGTTCTATTGCCCTCATCAAGAAATACTATCCTGAAATCCAGATTGTAGGCAACAAGAAGACCTTCCAGATGATGGAGGGTTTCTATGGCATCACCGAGGGTACCGTAGAGGTGAAGAATGGCGACACGTTGCCCCTAGGCAAGCAGACACTGAACTTCGTGCTCACACCTATGGTACACTGGCCCGAGACAATGGTCACACTGTGTGGTACTACCCTCTTCAGCGGCGACGCCTTCGGCTGCTTCGGTGCCCTGAATGGTGGCATCATCGACGCCCAAATTAACTGCGACAGTTTCTGGCTGGAGATGGAGCGCTACTACAGTAACATCGTGGGCAAATACGGTACTCCCGTACAGAACGCCCTGAAGAAGTTGGCCGATGTCAAACTCGACTACATCTGTGCCACCCACGGTCCTGTGTGGCATGAGTATATCAACAAAGTCATCGCCATCTACGACCGCCTATCGAAGTATGAGACAGAGCCTGGACTGGTTATCTGCTATGGTACTATGTACGGCAACACCGAGCGTGCTGCTGAGGTCATAGCCCGTGCTGCCTCAGAGGCAGGCGTCAAGAACATCGTAGTCTACAACGTATCAAAGACCCATCACTCGTATATCATCCGCGACGTGTTCCGCTACAAGGGCCTCATCGTGGGTGCTCCCACCTATAACACAGCCCTCTATCACGAGATGGATGTGCTGCTCTCTGAACTGGCCGGGAAAGACATTAAGAACCACCTGCTGGGATGGTTTGGCTCCTACGGCTGGGCTTCGAAGGCTGTCAGCGAGATAGCCCGCTGGAATGAAGAGAAACTGCACTACGAGCAGGTTGGTGAACCCGTAGAAATCAAACAAAGTCTGACGCCAGAGACCAAGGCACAGTGTGAGGCACTGGGTCGTGCGATGGCAGAGAAACTGCTGAGGTAAGAGGTAAGAGGTAAGAATTAAGAATTAAGAGTTAAGAATTAAAAAATAGAAATGTCATTAAAATGTGGTATTGTAGGACTGCCTAACGTGGGCAAGTCCACCCTGTTCAACTGTCTGTCGAGTGCCAAGGCACAGGCAGCCAACTTCCCTTTCTGTACAATAGAACCTAACGTCGGTGTCATCACCGTTCCCGACGAGCGTCTCACCAAACTCGCTGAACTGGTACATCCGGGACGTATCGTTCCCGCCACCTGCGAAATCGTCGATATTGCAGGCTTGGTAAAAGGAGCCTCCAAAGGTGAGGGCTTGGGCAATAAGTTCTTGGGCAACATCCGTGAGACGGATGCCATCATCCATGTGCTGCGCTGCTTTGAGGATGAAAACATCACCCACGTCGACGGTACCATCGACCCTATCCGCGACAAGGAGATTATCGATACTGAGTTGCAGCTGAAAGACCTGGAGACCATCGAGAGTCGCTTGGCCAAGACGGAGAAAGCCGCTGCTGCAGGCAATAAGGAAGCCAAGGTAGAGGTTACCGTGCTGAAGGCCTATAAAGAGGTGCTGGAGCAAGGCAAGAACGCCCGTATCGTAGAGTTTGAGAGCAAAGACGAGCAGGACTGTGCCAAGAACTTGTTCCTGTTGACTGCCAAACCTGTGCTGTATGTCTGCAACGTAGGTGAGGCTGACGCCAAGAGTGGTAACGATTTCACGAAGAAGGTAGAGGCGCTGGCCAAGGAAGAAGGTGCCGAGGCAATGATTATCGCTGCCAAGACAGAAGAGGATATCGCTGAGCTGGAGAGCTACGAAGACAAGCAGCTGTTCCTGGAAGAGCTGGGCTTGGAAGAGAGTGGTGTCAACCGCCTCATCAAGAAGGCTTACGCGCTGCTGAACCTCGAGACGTTTATCACTGCTGGCGAGATGGAAGTCAAGGCCTGGACCTACAAGAAGGGCTGGAAGGCTCCGCAGTGCGCCGGTGTTATCCATACCGACTTCGAGAAAGGATTTATTCGTGCCGAGGTCATCAAGTACGACGACTATATCCAGTATGGCTCTGAGGTTGCTGTCCGTGAGGCAGGCAAGATGGGCATCGAGGGCAAGGAATATGTCGTACAGGATGGCGACATCATGCACTTCAGATTTAACGTATGAACGAACTGCTTTACATCGTCTGGAATCCAAGCCTCAGCATCGGACCTTTCCGCTGGTACTCCCTATGCTGGCTGATAGGTCTGGCACTGGCTTATCTTGTCGTCAAGCGCCTGTATCAGGAGCAGAATATCAAGGATGAGTTGTTTGACCCGCTCTTCATCTACTGCTTCTTAGGCATCCTGATAGGTGCCCGTCTGGGACATTGCATCTTCTATCAGCCCGACTACTTCCTCACGTCAGGAAAGGGCTTTGTAGAGATGCTGCTACCCATCCATTTCCTGGCTGATGGTGGTTGGAAGTTTACGGGCTATGAGGGATTAGCCTCTCATGGCGGTACTCTCGGCTTGATGATTGCCCTGTGGCTCTATGTCCGCAAGAGCAAGCTGAGCATCTGGATGGTGCTCGACAACATCGCCATTGCCACAGGTATTACCGCCTGCTTTATCCGTTTGGGCAACCTCATGAACTCAGAGATAATCGGTAAGGTGACTGATGTTCCCTGGGCATTTATCTTTGAGCGTGTAGACACAGTGCCACGCCATCCCGGACAGCTCTACGAAGCTATTGCCTATGCCATTTTGTTTATCATCATGTGGACCATCTACAAGAATAACCAGAAGCCAACAGCTAAAAGCCAACAGCTAAAAGTAGGCTCTGGCTGGTACTTCGGCTTCTGTCTGACGTATATCTTCACCTTCCGCTTCTTCATCGAGTATACCAAGGAGATTCAAGAAGCCTTTGAAGCCTCTCTCCCACTCGATATGGGACAGATTCTTTCCATCCCCTTTGTCGTTCTCGGAATAATCTGTATGATAAGAGCCAAAGCTAAATGAAAAAAATCCTGTTGTTTACCCTGCTGTTCACGCTCATTGCTACCAACCTGATGGCTGAAGAACAGAAAGATACGGCCTTTGCAAATCTGTATCGACGCTATTTCCAATTGTATACAGAAGATAATGAGTCTATCTTCTACGATGCCAGTGCAAAGATGAAGGACTACTATCTGAGAAACAACAAGTATGACTCTTATTATAAGATAGCCTTGAACGAAATACTCTACGACACAGAGCAGGGCAAGACCTATCGCGCCATCAAAAAGTGTAACAACCTGTTGAATGAGATGAATGCGCGAGGTAAGAAACAATATCATATTGTCTATTCGGCAATGGGCAGTATCTATGACATGCGAGGCAACTATCGCATGGCCAAGAAATACTTCCAAGATGCGCTGAATGCCTGCGAGCCCAACGATACAGGTTCTCTTATCAGCATCTATTCAAGCATAGCCTCCCTGCAGGCCCATCGTGAGCCGCTCAAAGCTAAGGAAATCAACGAGCTCTTTGGTAAGATGGCCGTCAAACATCCACAATACTATAAGGTACATACGGTACTGAAGGCAGAGATAGCTTTCTACCTGAATGACCGCCAACTGTATGAAGAAGCCTACCGCCAGTTCCTGCAGGTCAACAAAGAGCATCCGCTGCTTGACGCCTATGGCAAGGATTTAATGACTATGGTCAAGGCCACCTTTGATGGTAACTATAGCAAGGCGCTGGATATCCTTGAGCACGACTCACCCGACTTTGACGCACTGGACTGTTGCGATATGCGTATCAGAATCTACGAACTGATGGGCAACAAAGAGCGTGCCATCAAGGAGATAGACTACCGCCGTGACCTGCGCGACTCGCTGAACAGCGACATGATGTTTGAGAGCATCAACGAGATTAATGCGGAAATGGGTATGCAAAAGATCAAGGAGGAAGCCCAGCAAGAGCGTGAGGAGGCTAACAAGCGCCAGCGGTTATTGATGGCTGTGGCTATCTTTTTGCTGCTGATAGCCTTGGCACTCACTATCTCGCGTTCACTGATACGTCGTCGTTTGGAGAAGAAGCTCATCAGGAAAAACAAAGAACTGGAGATAGCCCTTTCGCGTGCTGAAGAGTCAGACCGCATGAAGGACTCATTCATCCAGCATGTCAGTCACGAGATACGTACTCCGTTGAACGTTGTTACCGGCTTTGCGCAGGTCATTGCCAATAATGACTACACACTGGACGATGAGAGTCGTAACCACATGCTTAAAGAGATTAATAAGAACACGCAAGAGATAACCTATATCGTCAACGAACTCTTGGAGGTTGCTGAGAATGAGAGTCGCGAATACTATCCCAAGGAGGATATCCTTCACGTTAACTCCTTCTTCTATAAGTTGTTACACGATGGTGAAATGTACAACACTAACCACCTGACGCTAAACTATTCATCAACAGTAGACAATAACTTCACTATCAAGACCAACCGTAGAGTATTGGAGAAGGTGATTATCCAGCTGCTGATGAATGCGTTGAAGTTTACACCAGAAGGAACGGTGACTATGGATATTCAGCCATCATCCAACGATGATATGCTACGCGTCATGATAACTGATACAGGTATTGGTATTCCTGAGGAACACCGCGACCATATCTTTGAACGTTTCTATAAGGTGGACACCTTCAAGCCTGGCTTTGGCTTAGGTCTTACCATTAGCAGAAAACTGGCAGTCTTGCTGGGTGGCAGTCTTGTTCTGGACAATGAATACCGAAACGGATCACGCTTTGTGCTCTACCTGCCTATAGAAAAAAAGACGTCTTCTCTACTTCCCTGATACGATCTTCTTAATATCGTTCAACTTGTTGAGCGCCTCCATAGGCGTCAAGTTGTTGATGTCAAGACCCAGTATCTCATCGCGAATCTGGCACAGCACGGGGTCGTCCAACTGGAAGAAAGAGAGTTGCATTCCCTCTCTGCTCTGTGCTATCTCGGCAGTAGGCTTGCCAACGGTGCCTACTTGCGCATTATCACTCTCCAACTGCTTGAGGATGACATTGGCACGCTTGACGATGCTTTTCGGCATGCCTGCAATCTCAGCCACATGGATACCAAAGGAGTGTTCCGAACCACCACGCTCCAGCTTACGCAAGAAGATAACCTTGCCGTCAGCCTCCTTGACAGAGACATTGTAGTTCTTGATGCGGTGGAAGTTCTTCTCCATCTCGTTGAGCTCGTGATAGTGTGTGGCAAAGAGCGTACGAGCCTGCGCCTTGGGGTGCTCATGCAGATACTCCACAATAGCCCAGGCAATAGAGATACCATCGTAGGTAGAGGTGCCTCGTCCCAGCTCGTCGAAGAGTACCAGTGAGCGTGGCGTCACATTATTTAATATGTTGGCAGCCTCCGTCATCTCCACCATAAAGGTCGATTCACCCAAGGAGATATTATCTGAAGCACCCACACGCGTGAATATCTTGTCCACCAGACCTATTCTGGCGCTTTCTGCAGGCACAAAGGAACCTATCTGGGCCAACAGTACAATCAATGCCGTTTGGCGCAACAGCGCCGACTTACCAGCCATATTAGGACCTGTGATGACAATAATCTGCTGACGCTCCTGATCCAGCAGGATGTCGTTGGGCACATAGTGCTCGCCCACTGGCAGCTGAGTCTCAATGACAGGATGGCGACCCTGTTTGATATCTATCACGTTGCTGCTGTCTATGACAGGACGCACATAGTGGTTCTCTTCAGCTGTCTTGGCAGCACTCAGCAAGCAGTCCAAAAGGGCTATGACGTTAGCATTCTGCTGTATCTGTGGGATAAACTCCTGGGCAGCAATGATGAGTTCGTTGAACAAGCGTTGTTCCAACGAGAGAATCTTATCTTCAGCACCCAGAATCTTCTCCTCATATTCCTTCAGCTCCTGTGTGATGTAGCGCTCTGCTTGTGCCAGCGTCTGCTTGCGCACCCATTCTTGTGGCACCTTATCCTTATAGGTGTTGCGCACCTCCAGATAGTATCCGAAGACGTTGTTATAGCCTATCTTCAGCGAGGAAATGCCCGTCTCCTGTGCTTCGCGCTCCTGGATTTGCAGCAAGTAGTCCTTGCCACTATAGGCGATATGGCGCAACTCATCGAGTTCCGTGCTCACGCCATCGCGGATGACGCCACCCTTCTGTACCAACTGCGGCGGGTCGTTCTGTATCTCACGGGCTATGCGGTCGCGCAACTGCTCACAGAGACTGAGGCGCTCCCCTACCCGCTTGATGGCGTCGTTATCTGTCTGCAGACAAGCATTCTTGATGGGTTCTATAGCTTGCAGCGCCACCTTCATCTGTACCATCTCACGAGGTGACACACGTCCTGTAGCAACCTTCGAGACGATGCGCTCCAAGTCGCCGATATGATGCAGCTGCTCGTCAATGCACTCACGGAAGTTAGGCTCACGGAAGAAGTAGTCAACAACATCGAGGCGCTGGTTGATGGGCTTCTCGTCTTTCAGCGGGAAGACCAGCCAACGGCGCAGCAGACGGCTACCCATAGGCGACACCGTGCGGTCTATGACGTCAAGCAGCGACTTGCCGCCCTCCTGCATGGTGCTTACCAACTCCAGCGAGTGGATGGTAAACTTATCCAGACGGACGTATTTCTCTTCTTCGATGCGTGACAAGGTAGTGATATGGGCTATCTGCGAGTGCAGCGTCTGTTCCAGGTATTGCAGAATGGCTCCTGCGGCAATAACACCACTCTTCAGGTGGTCTACGCCAAAGCCTTTCAGCGACTTCACATTGAAGTGGCGATAGAGTTTCTGGTGGGCTGTCTGTTCGGTAAATACCCAGTCGTCCATTTCGAAGGTACACAGACGCGTACCGAAGTAGCGCTCGAAGTCGTGGCGATGCTCGCGATTGTAGAGCACCTCTTTGGGTTGGAAGTTGGCTATCAACTTCTCTACATGGTCATAGGTTCCCTCACCTGTCAGGAACTCACCTGTCGAGATGTCCAGAAAACTGACACCACAGGCTCCCTTGCCGAAGTGTACGGCTGCCAGGAAGTTGTTCTCCTTGTAGTTCAGCACCGTATCGCTCATGGTCACACCAGGCGTCACCAATTCTGTGATACCTCGCTTCACGAGCTTCTTCGTCAATTTTGGGTCTTCCAGCTGGTCGCAGATGGCTACACGCTTGCCGGCTCTGATGAGCTTAGGCAGATAGGTGTCTAGCGCATGGTGAGGAAATCCGGCCATCTCGTCGCCCTTGTTATAGCCGTTGTTACGATGGGTTAGCGTGATGCCCAGAATCTGCGATGCCGTGACAGCATCGTCGCAGTATGTCTCGTAGAAGTCACCGCAACGAAACAGCAACAAGGCCTCAGGGTGCTTCGCCTTGAGGTCGAAAAACTGTTTCATCATGGGTGTCAATTCCTTTGCCATAACGGCTGCAAAGTTACAAAAAAAGAGCGAAACTACCAAGAGTTCCGCTCTTTATTAAGTTATTTAAATGTTACTTAAGCACTACCTTCTGGCCATTCATGATAACCAGACCCTTGTAGCCAGCGTTCACCTTCTGACCAGCGAGGTTGTAGCGAGCACCATTCTCAGCCTTAGCAGCGGTGACGTTAGTGATACCAGTAACCACGATCTCTACAGAATTACCTGTGAACTCATGACTGGTTACTTCTTTCACGCCAGCAACACTGAAGTACTTCTGAATCTTACCATAAACCTTAATTTCCTTACCTTTGTTTGTAGGATTATCAACTAAGTTGACAGCTGTTTTTGTAGTACTACCTGAAAGTTGTACAGGCAACAGAACATCAGCCTCATCAAACGTTGCAACATCTGTCAGGAGAATGTTAGTGTTTGCAGGATCATCCTTAGAGATAACACCACCATTAGCGGCGCAACCAGCGATGTAACCAATCACCCAAACCTTCTCAGAAGGATAAGCAGTTTCTTCGAGTGCCTTAACCTCAGCGATGGTATAAGGATTTCCCTTTCTGCCCTTTACACTCTCGTCAATAACAGTCAGCTCGTAGCTTGCCTCACCAGCCAGATAGTCATCGTTGCCAGCAAAAGTAGCCTTGATAGTGGTCTTGCCGTCAGCCTTCAGCGTGATAGCACCAGTCGCCGCATCAATCTCAGCAACATTTGTATCACTTGACGAATAGGCTACTGTCACGTTGTGAGGATTGGTGAGAGTGGGATAATCAGGATTCTCTGTACCAAGTACAACTGAGAACTTGGTAGCACTAAATGCCAGTTCTGCATCCTGACCATCAATCACCTTGAAGTTCTTGATTTCCCATGTGCCTGCACTTTCTGCGGTACTGATATATTTGAAACCAATCTGAATAGTCTTTCCTTTATATGCTGACAGAGCAATAGATCCAGAAGAAACGAAAGTCCAGTCTTTGTTCTCCGAATAAGCTATTTCCAGCTTGCTCCACTCACCTTCTTCGCCTTCGCGTACCCATACAGTAGCCTCCTGCTTAGCAGCATCTACACTGGCAAACTTGTTGATAGCATGCTCGAACATCAAGTTGGGTTCATTAGCATTGGTCAGGTCAAACAATGGAGATAGCAACCAAGACTCAGAAGCATGAGCAGCACTATTAGCAAAGCCGCTTGCCTTCACATAACCACTATTCTTAGCCCATACGAAGCTCAAGCCCTCTGCAAGCGACTTGTCCTCTACCAAGAACTTGCCAAAGGTATTGGCAAAAGTTTCTGAGAATGGGAAGGTGTTGACAGTTGCCAACTCCTCTACTGTCAGCGTATAACTTGCCTGACCATAGTAAGAAGCGTTTTCTTCAGGAACAGCAGCAGTAATCGTTGTTGTACCAGCAGCTTTCAGAGTGACAGCACCTGTCTCAGCATTTACTTCTGCAACAGTTGTCTCAGAAGAACTATATACCACAGGAGCACCATTCTCATTGGTCAGCGTAGGAGCAGTAAATGCCTTACCCAGACGAGCCTTAACACTTCTTTCAGAGAAAGAAAGGTTGGCATTGGTGCGGGTTTCTGAACTTGCGTATGTCACAACAATACTTTTTACATAGAGAGCACCAGTTGCACTTTCTGGCTTAGTGACTGTTACAAGGATATCACCAGCAGCATTGCCCTCGAAAGTGTAATCAGCGGCAGTAGTTGCCAGTGTTTGGGCTGCTCCACCAAATGCAGCACCAGCGACCGTAACGTCTACCGTTGCTGATACATTATTTGCAGTACTTGCATTCACTACTATCTTGGAAATATCTCCCTTAATGCCATTAGTACTCAGCTTAATGTACTGAACGGCTTTCTTTCCTGTTCCATAGTGAATACCTTTGGTATTGTCAAAAGTAGACTCATCGCCATCCGACGTTACTGACCAAATAACATTGTCATCAGCACTACCTGTTCCTCCACATGCCTTTGTGAATGTCAGAGTGCTTGTGTCTGCCATCACATTTCCAAATACCATAGCCAATAAGGCTACGAAAGAATAGCGTAAAATTTTGTTCATAAGCGTTTTATGTTTTTATAGTTATAAAAGATTTGTGCTGCAAAGATAAACAAATAATTTGTTATAAACAAGTTTTCAGCACTATATTTTTGCTATGAAGACGGACTGACAGACTGAAACTGAAAATGATTAGCTGTATTTAGCAGAAATTCTCTAGAGAATTTTCTCATTATTAGCTGTATACGCCATAAATTCTCTAGAGAATTTCATGCAAGAACAGCTAATAGCGAACTCTGTCAGCCTTTATCATGGTTTTTTAGGCTGTTTTTTTTGCTGTTTCACGGAAAATGCGTATCTTTGCTGAGTAAAACCCAGCGAAAGTACTACCGTTCGGCAAAAAAAAGAGATAAACTCTTTGTTTTGTGCTCACTTAATCGTACCTTTGCATGTTAATAGTATTGTTGGAAACAAATAAAAACAAGATACAGTTATGGAATACAACTTCAGAGACATTGAACAGAAGTGGCAGAAGCGATGGGTAGAAATGCAGACCTATCGAGTAAAAGAAGACCCAACGAAGAAGAAATTCTACGTGCTGAACATGTTCCCCTACCCTAGCGGTGCCGGACTTCATGTGGGTCATCCTCTGGGCTACATCGCCTCAGACATCTATGCCCGCTACAAGCGTCAGCAGGGCTACAACGTATTGAACCCCATGGGCTACGATGCCTACGGACTGCCTGCTGAACAATATGCTATCCAGACAGGTCAGCATCCTGAGAAAACAACGGTAGAGAACATCAACCGCTATCGCCAGCAGTTGGACAAGATTGGTTTCTCGTTCGACTGGGAACGCGAGGTGCGCACCTGTGACCCCATCTACTACAAGTGGACGCAGTGGGCCTTCCAACGCATGTTCAAGAGCTACTTCTCTACCTCGTCGAATAAGGCTCAGCCCACTATCAAGCTGATTGAGCATTTCGAGCTGATGGGTACAGAAGACTGTCACGCTTTGGGTACAGAGGAACTGCACTTCACAGCTTCCGATTGGCACAACTTCTCAGAGAAGAAGAAGCAGGAGGTACTGATGAACTATCGTATTGCCTATCTGGCAGATACCATGGTGAACTGGTGTCCGAAACTGGGCACTGTATTGGCTAACGACGAGGTAGTGGATGGTGTCAGCGTTCGTGGTGGTTATCCTGTTGTTCAGAAGAAGATGCGCCAATGGTGTCTGCGCGTTTCTGCCTACGCTCAGCGCCTGCTGGACGGCTTGAACGACATTGACTGGACAGAATCGCTGAAGGAGACGCAGCGCAACTGGATTGGTCGTTCTGAGGGTACTGAGGTAGAATTCAAAGTGGCTGACTCAGACAAGCACTTCACCATCTTCACCACTCGTGCTGATACCATGTTTGGTGTCACCTTCATGGTACTGGCTCCAGAGAGCGATCTCGTAGCAGAACTCACCACTCCTGACCAAAAGGAAGAAGTAGAGAAATACCTGGACTATGTGAAGAAGCGCACAGAGCGTGACCGTCAGATGGATCATAAGGTAACTGGCGTATTCTCAGGAAGTTATGCCATCAATCCATTTACTGATGAAAAGATACCCATCTGGATAGCAGAATATGTATTGGCAGGATATGGTACAGGTGCCATTATGGCTGTTCCTGCTCACGACTCTCGTGACTACGCCTTTGCCAAGCACTTCAACCTGCCCATCATTCCATTGATTGAGGGTGCAGACGTTTCTGAGGAGAGTTACGATGCTAAAGAAGGTATCGTTTGCAACTCATCATCTGATAAGTTCAGCCTCAACGGACTGACCGTAAAGGAAGCTATTGCTGCCACTAAGAAATATGTGACAGAGCAGGGATTGGGTAGGGTAAAGGTGAACTACCGCCTGCGTGACGCCATCTTCTCTCGTCAGCGCTACTGGGGTGAGCCGTTCCCCGTTTATTACAAGGACGACATGCCCTACATGATTCCAAAGGAGTGTCTGCCGCTGGAGTTGCCTGAAATTGACGAGTATAAGCCAACAGAGACTGGTGAGCCCCCATTGGGACGTGCCAAAATGTGGGCTTGGGACACAAAGACCGATAAGGTGGTATCAAAGGATGAGATAGACAACAAGACCGTATTCCCCTTGGAACTGAACACGATGCCTGGCTTTGCAGGTTCCAGCGCCTACTATCTGCGCTATATGGACCCCAAGAATGAGAAGGCACTGGTCAGCAAGGATGCCGACGAATACTGGCGCAATGTAGACCTTTACGTAGGTGGTACAGAACATGCTACAGGCCACCTCATCTACTCGCGTTTTTGGAACAAGTTCCTCTTCGACTCTGGCTACTCTTGCGAGGACGAACCCTTTAAGAAGCTGGTTAACCAGGGTATGATTCAGGGTCGCTCCAACTTCGTATACCGTATTGAGGACGAGGGTGCCGATAAAGGCAAGTTCGTCAGCTTCGGACTGAAAGACAAATACACCACAACACCTATCCACGTCGACGTGAATATCGTCAGCGCTGACGTGCTCGATATCGATGCCTTCAAGGCATGGCGCCCTGAATACAACAATGCCGAGTTTATCCTGGAAGATGGAAGCCAGTTAGCTAATGGCCAACAGCCAACAGCCAATAGCCAGTATAAGTGCGGCTGGGCCATCGAGAAGATGTCGAAGTCGATGTTCAATGTGGTTAATCCGGATATGATTGTCGAGAAGTATGGTGCCGACACACTGCGTCTCTACGAGATGTTCCTGGGTCCTGTAGAGCAGTCGAAGCCTTGGGACACCAACGGCATTGATGGCTGTCACCGCTTCCTGAAGAAGTTCTGGGCTCTGTTCTATGGCAACAGCCGTGAGAACCCAGAAGGCAAACTGCTGGTAGACGACAGCGAGCCCACAAAGGACAATCTGAAGAGTATACACAAGCTCATCAAGAAAGTCAGCCAGGATATCGAAGTATTCTCATACAACACCTCCATCTCTGCCTTTATGATTTGCGTAGGCGAACTGGCTCAGCAGAAGTGTAAGAGTCGTGAGGCACTGAAGACGCTGGTCATCCTTATCGCTCCGTTTGCTCCACACATCGCAGAAGAGTTGTGGGAGGCTTTGGGCGAGCAGGGTAGTGTATGCGACTCCAAATGGCCTGCCTTCAACGAGGAGTATCTGGTAGAGAATACCGTCAAGCTGGGTGTAGCCTTCAACGGTAAGACCCGCTTCGATATGGAGTTTGCTGCTGATGCTGACAACGACACCATCCAGCAGACTGTGCTGGCAGACGAGCGTGCTACCAAGTACATCGACGGCAAGCCCATCGTCAAGGTCATCATCGTTCCTAAGCGCATGGTGAACATCGTGCTGGGCAAGTAATTGTCAATTGCCTATTAACAATTGTCAATTAGGAAAGTATGACAATAGATCATAAAATGATTCTCAATGAGGTCAAGGACTATATGTTTATAGCCCTTGGCCTCTCTATCTATACGATAGCCTTCACCGTATTCCTGATGCCCTATCAGATAGTAGCCGGTGGTGTGACAGGTCTCTCAGCCATCATCTACTACGCCACAGGATTCCATCTGGAGAATACCTACATCATCATCAACGGCTTGCTGCTCATAGTAGCCCTGAAGATACTCGGTGTGAAGTTTCTGATGAAGACCATCTTTGCCATCTTCACGCTTTACTTCATGCTGGTTATAGCCCAAGACTTAATACCCAAGCAGGCGAATGGGCTGCCCTTCAAACTGATGGGCGAGGGACAGGACTTTATGTCAATGATTATCGGTTGCGTGCTGACAGGTATAGCACTGGCCACCGTCTTCTTGAATAATGGTTCAACGGGTGGTACAGATATTATTGCGGCTTCCGTCAACAAGTACCATAACGTGTCGCTGGGTAGCGTGCTGATAGCTGCAGACTTCTGTATTATCGGCTCATGTATGTTCTTTCCACAATTCGGCACCTACATGGAGCGCGCCCACAAAGTGATGTTCGGCTTCTGCGTGATGACTATGGAAAACTACGTGCTGGACTACGTGATGAATGCTCGTCGACAGTCAGTACAGTTCATGATATTCTCACAGAAATGGCAGGAGATAGCAAACGCCATAGGTACCCAGATGAATCATGGAGTCACTATACTCGATGGTCACGGATGGTATACAGGTCATCAGATGAAGGTACTCTGTATTCTGGCTAAGAAGAACGAGAGTGTCAACATGTTCCGCCTCATCAAGATGATTGACCCCAACGCCTTTGTATCGCAGTCCAGCGTCATTGGTGTCTATGGTGAAGGCTTCGACGAGATGAAGGTCAGTATGAAGAAAAACAAGAAAAAGATGAAAATAGTTTTTGCCACCAACAACCAGAACAAGCTCATAGAGGTTCGTAAGATACTGGGTAACCAGTTTAAGGTATTGTCACTGGAGGATATAGGCTGCCACGATGATATTCCCGAAAAGGGACAAACGCTGGAAGACAATGCACTCATCAAGGCCCAGTATGTATATAACAAATACCACGTAGACTGCTTTGCTGACGATACTGGTCTGGAGGTGGATGCACTGGGTGGTGCTCCTGGCGTTTACAGCGCCCGCTATGCTGGCGGAGCAGGGCACGACTCACAGGCCAACATGACCAAGCTATTGCACGAATTAGAAAATAATAACAATCGCCGTGCACGATTCCGCACTGTTATTGCGTTAATCATTAACGGAAAGACCAAAACGTTCGAAGGCATCGTCAATGGTGAAATCATTACCCAGCGTAGGGGAGGAGAGGGCTTCGGCTACGATCCCATCTTCCAACCTGAAGGCTACAACAAGACCTTTGCTGAACTGGGTACTGACATCAAGAACCAAATAAGCCATCGTGCTCGTGCCGTACAGAAGCTGGCAGATCACTTAAAGACACTATAAAGGCACTAAGATGAAGAAGATCGTCGTTGCACTACTACTGTCAATTATCAATTGTCAATTGTCAATTGCCCAGATAGGCACTTGGCGTAACTACCTGTCATATACAGAACCCACTGAAATACAGGAAGCAGGCAACTATCTCTTCGTATTAGCATCAGGAGGACTCTACCAGTACAATCAGAAAGACCAGAGCATCTATACCTACGATAAGGTCAATGGTATGAGCGATGTAGACATCAGCCATATCCGCTGGTGTCAGCAAGCTAAGCGCCTCGTAGTAGTCTATACCAACTCAAACATTGACTTGGTAGACACCAAGGGTAACATCACCAACATCAGCGATCTCTACACCAAGTCCATCATTGGTGACAAGAGTATTAGCAGCATCCGCATTGATGGACAGTATGCATACCTCATCTGTGGCTTCGGCATCGTGAAAGTCAACGTGCAACGGGCAGAGATTACGGATACATACATGCCCAATAATCCTGACTATCCCACCGAACTGCCAGCAGAGGACAACAGTGATTACGACAAGTATATCGATGTTGTTAAGACGTTGAAGCCTGGAGGACCTCAGCATAATTACTTTGGATATATGCTGTTCTCCCATAATAAGCTGTACACTGCAAATGGAGACTATAATCATGGAGTTCCAATACAAGTATTAGACAATAATAAAGAGTGGAATATCTACCAATATGAAGGTATTAGCGACGCTACTGGTGTTTTTTTTCCAGGTTCTTTCTGTTTTGATGTAGACCCAACCAATGAGAACCATATCTTTGCAGGAGCAAGGAATGGACTATACGAATACCGTAATGGAAAATTCGTGAAATACTATGCTAATCACAATAGTCCCATTGAGAGTTTTAATGGAACGGATAAAGAATATCAAATCATAGCAGGTGTCAAATTTGACCAAGAAGGTAACGTATGGATACTCAATAGTTCTGCTCCCACTACTGCGTTGGTCAAATATACTAATGAAACTTTCAAAAAATTCGATCACCAAGAGTTAATGAAATTAAACACCAGAACTGATTTACCTAACAGAAGTAATGCGGAACTGAGCAAAATAATAATAGATAGTCAGGGTATCATGTGGTTTGTAAATAATAACTGGGTAACTCCTGCTTTTTATCAATACAATATTCAAAATGATGATATCACGGCCTATGAGAATTTTGTCAATCAGGATGGCACTCATTTAAATATAAAAAGTGGTGTAAAATGTGTAGTGGAAGACCTGAATCACGACTTGTGGATAGGGTCAGATGTAGGACCTTTCGTATTGGAAAGAGACGACATTTTAGAAGATAATCCTTCCTTTATCCAGGTCAAAGTGCCTCGCAATGATGGAACAAACTATGCTGACTATCTCTTAGCCAATATTAACATCACCTCTATGGCTATTGATGGAGCTAATAGAAAATGGTTTGGCACCTTGAATAATGGAGTGTATCTTATTAGCGCTGACAATATGGTTCAGATTCAGCACTTTACTACAGATAATAGTCCTTTACTGTCAAATTCAATAAAATCTATTGCCATAAATCCAACAAGTGGCGAAGTTTTCTTTGGTACAGAAATGGGACTATGCTCGTTTATGAGCGACGCAACGGTACCTAACGAAAATATGACAAAAGACAACGTATGGGCTTATCCTAACCCCGTAGAACCGGGTTATACGGGTCCTATCACTATTACTGGACTTACACTCGATGCTGATATAAAGATATTGGCAGCAAATGGTGCCTTGGTATCTCAAGGGCGAAGTAATGGTGGTACCTATACTTGGGATGGCTGTGACCAGCAAGGTAGGAGAGTGGCCAGTGGAGTCTATATGGTAGCTACAGCAACCAACAGCGGAGAGAAAGGAACGATATGTAAAATTGCTATCGTGAGATGAATAAATACAAACCATTTTTGTATAACTATTGGAGCGTCATATTCATTGTGATACTCACACCCGTCTTATTATACGCTGTCTTACCTATTCTACCCACTCATGATGACTGGGCAGGAACAACAAAACCAGACTTTTCACCATTCTTCATCAAGGAACACTTCTTTTTCTATGGCTACCACTGGCGACCATTTGATACATGGATAGGATGGGTCGCTGGACGTAATCCACAAGTTCTGTGGCCTGCTTTCAATCACGTCCTCGTTGTATTAGGCCACCTGCTTTGTACTTTAGCTTTATACCGTCTATTAACTGTTCTCAAAATGAAAGAAGTAGCTAAAAAAATAGCAACCTTCTTCTTTTTTATAACTCCAGCAGCAATGGCTACTGTTACAGCTGTTGACAGCCAGAATCAAGTATTTGCCTTAACTTGCGATATCATTGCTTTTTTTGTTTATATTAAACATAATAAATACAAGTATCTCATCTGGTCATTACTCATTTTCTTAGCTACCCTCTTTAAAGAAAATGGCTTGATGTGGGCACTCATATGTCCTATTTTAGCCTATGGATTTAATTATATAAATCACAAAAAACTCAAGAAAGATATCCTTGTTGGCATAGTTATTATCGCTGCTTATGCCTTAGCTATATTTATATTGCCAAAGGATATCACGATACATCCTGAATACGAACCTGAAATGATGAAGGTTGTTAAAAATACTATCAAGTTTCTCTTTACCTCTTTCATCACTGTTGACTATATCTACCTGCTTCACCTACCAAGTCGCAATCTTCTGTTGGCCGGTATATCACTCCTGATAACAATACCCTTTTTCTACATGGTGTATATAAGAAACTGGAGAATATATTTCGATAAAAAAATGGTATGTACTATTATTTGTCTAATCATTGCTGTTGGTCCACATTTAAGCACTGTCTTTAGCATGATGCATACCTATGCTGGTATTGCTATGATAGCAATCATGACTGCACTTTCCATAGATTATAATAACAATAATTTCAAACCTCTTACCATTTCCTTTATTCTATGGATTTTTGCTGCTTTGCTAATAGATGCTCATCTCATTGATTCATCTGTCAAGTCAGGATTGATAGGAAAGAAAATGGCTCAGGAAGCTATACAGAAAACAGGCAAACCAGTGAAGAGTGTTTATGTAATTATTATTGAAGACGACTATCCTAAGCTTTCTTCTTTCTGTGTTATTCCTAACGAAGCTTTTGGATGGGGACTGGCCTCACAATATGAAACAAACTATCAATGGCCTGAGGTCATTCAAGATACAACAATAGAACGTTCTGCTGACGCATATAGAAAAGCAGAGATTTTAGGATTGGAAACATTAAATAAACAACAATACAACTGTATTTGGATAGTTGATCATGAGCATATTGATGTCATTAAAAAATAAGATAAAACTGTTTACCGATAAGACATTTATGAAGTTTGTCTTAGTAGGAGTAGTCAACACACTTATTGGCACCTCTATTATGTTTATCTTTTATAATGTCTTTCACCAAAGCTATTGGGTGTCTTCTGCTTCCAACTACTTCTTTGGTAGCATCTGCAGCTATATCCTCAACAAGCATTTCACCTTCCAGTCGCACGAAAAAGGATGGAAACCATTGTTGCGCTTCACACTTAATATATTAGTATGCTATCTTCTTGCTTATGGCATGGCTAAACCTGTTATCCACTGGATATTGACAGGTACAAGTGTTAATATTCAGGAGAATGTTTCTATGGCCTTGGGAATGTGCCTATTTGTTGTCTTCAACTACTTAGGCCAACGCTTCTTTGCCTTTAAGAAAAAGTAATTATAAATCTTTAGAAAGTTCTCTTTTAGGTTAAACCAAAACACAGCCGTACTATCTTTACAGGACAGCGTTCCACGCATTTGGATATCAGCACAGGAATAAGTAATCCAGAAAGTAGATTTAATGCGTAGAAAAGGAAGAAGAGATCTTCGTTATAGAACAAATGCTTCCATAATACCAGTTCAACGAAGTTCTGTAAGGGTAGAGACATTAGGTAAATCTGAAAGATATATTCTCTAAAGCTGGAGAAGAGATTGGGTATGAAGCGTGCTATATTAAAACATAAGGAACACATCATAATAATGCCTAAAAGTGATGTTAGCAAGGGGATATAGTAATAATAACTTATACTATACAGTATGACCAATGGTATTAATAAATAGGCTTTCCTTATATATTCATAAAGCCGAAAACTGAAGAAGAGTATTCCTGAGAAAAAGAATATGAGATAATGATGCAATTCTAAAATATAAAATACATTCCATCTACTATTCAGGTCAGTATCTATAAAAAATATAGCACAACAGAATATAAAAAATACTATCATACCATATCTTTTCTTACAAAGATAAGTAAATAGCGGATACATAAGCATCATGAACATCAGTACTGCAAGAAACCAAAGCTGTTGTGAAGAATGTCCACGATAGTATACGAATGATTCTAAAAAATAACTCAACGATACTTCTGCCGGTGTCTTTGCGAATTGATTAAAAAATGCCTTTATCAAAAAATATACAATTACAAAAAAAACAAACGGTATAAGTATGCGCTGACACTTATCTTTGTATAGTTCTAAGATAGGTATGTTCTTACTAATTCTACTCAGATAGAGAAGCCCTCCAGAAACGAAGATAAACAACGGCATTCTTATAGGATGAAAAGGATAATTGAGGGCAGTACAGAATGCATGATTTTCACCTGTTGACATATCTATTAGTTGTATGTGTACCATAACAACTAATAGAATATTCAACCCCCTCAGTACTGCCAACCACTCTATTCTTTCCTTTGCTGCCATCAACTCAACTC
>ODAJ014757589.1_pt1 | contig 25211 bp, 18 predicted proteins | sample 1539241 | NCBI WGS metagenome assembly ODAJ01 (sample SAMN02144231, study PRJEB22623) | gut metagenome | biome: sheep rumen | host: Ovis aries | place: New Zealand
GATTCTGAACGGCACCTTCGACAAGTTCCCCAAGCTGAGAATGATACTCGGACACTGTGGCGAATACTTCCCATTCATCATCGACAGGGTAGATAACCGTTTTGCATGGATCAAGGACGATGAGGTGAAGATGAAGCACACGGTAGCCTACTACTTCAAGAACAAGAATGTGGTGATGACCACCAGCGGCATTATGTCTAAAATCACCTTTGAGTGTACCAAGCAGGCTTTCGGCATCGACAGCATCATCTTCGCCTCAGACTATCCCTACGAGTGTCTGGCAAACATGATGAAGTTCGTGAAAACGCTGGATCTGACAGAAGAGGAGAAAGAAAAGCTCTTCCACCTGAATGCCGAGAAGTACATTTTAAGCTAGCGTGGTGTGCACAGCGGAACCGACCCCGTTTGTGCACATTTCACCGTTTCTTGCGCACAGGATGTTTTTCACCAAGTATCATGTAGAATATTAGTTCTACCTCTTATAAAGAAAGAGAGGCGGAGGTGAAAGAAAAAGCACAGAAAATTTTTTTATTGCGGGGCGAGAGGATTTTCATCAAGAGTGTCTGGGGTATGTCGGCATGTACGACGAGCAGCGACTGGCCGACTTCTACAACTATTGGAGCGAGGTGAACGAGGACAACGAGAGGCTGGAGCAGAACGGAAAGTAACGGAAGTTAGTGGAAGGTAACGGAAGGTTGCGAGAGCGTTCCATTTTTTTGCCGTAATTTTGCAGTTGCATTGGAGATACTCCAAAAGAAATTCTAGATACTCCAAGAGTAATTTCAAATAGTCCAAGAGTAATTTCAAATAGTCCAAGAGTAATTTCAAATAGTCCAAGAGTATTGGCGCTTCGTTAGTGAAGAGTGGGTGGTTAAGGCCCTGAAAGGTAAATCCATCGATGAGTTGTCCATCACGCTGGTTGAGACTTTCTCTGCCAAGATCAAGGTCATTGGAGAAGCCTTCAAGCTGTAAAGGTATCCATACACACAAAGGCGCAAAAGGAAACGGTTCTTTTGCGCCTTTTATTATATGAAAACTAGCGGAACTTCTGAAATCAGATAATCTTTTCGTTCATCGCTATTCTGACAAGGCTAACGGTATTGTTGACACCGAATTTAGAAAGAAGCCGTTTCCGATACCAGTTTATCGTTTCTGTACTAAGTCTCAGCTCGGTAGCTATCTGTGGATTGGTCATACCGCTGCATATCATTTTTAATATGTTCTGTTCGACCTCCGTGAGTATGACGCTTGACAATTTACCTTTATCCAGTATTTCGGCAACAGCAGGCGAAACGTATTCATGACCCTGCCATACATGACAGATGGCATCCAACAATTCGCCGGACGATGAATTCTTGAGCACGTAGGCATGTGCGCCACAAGTCATCATACGCTGTATCATGGAGTACTCGTCATGAATGGTAAGTGCTATAACCTTAACTTTAGGATAGTGCTTGAGGATTTTCTGACAGAAAGATATGCCGTCGCCATCTGGCATCGATATATCGAGCAGCAGAATGTCAGGTCTCCGCTTCTCGAGCATCTGCCAACAAGTTTCCAACGTGTTGAAGCTATAGCTGACGTGACCGATTTCGCTCTGGTTAATGATATTGGCAATGCCTTCACACACCATACGATGATCGTCAACAATATAGATGTCTATAATATATTTTTTCATAGTGGTAGTATGACGTTAATGTCTGTCCCCTTCCCCACGACCGATGCTATATCAACACGACCATGACAGGAGCTGATACGTTCCCGGATATTACGCAATCCCATTCCGGAATCAGCAGCAACTGACGAAGCATCAGGCGTAAGAGGAATTCCTTGCCCGTTGTCGCTAACTGTCAGCATCACCTCTGAAGCATCCTGCATCAACTGAATGTTTATACGATTGGCATTCGTATGTTTGAGGACATTGTTCACCAGTTCATAGGCGCAACGGTATAACACGAGCTCCTTGTCTTTTGGCAGCTGAATATTGCCAATGGCTTGAAACTGAGCACCAGGAACGGAAACGGCAAAGTCGCGCAAAGCAGATTCCAATCCGTTCTTCAGGAGTTCTTCCGGCATGAGGTGGTGAGCAATACGGCGCAGCTCCGTGTGAATATTGTCAATCATTGGCAGCACTTCCTCTTGCTGTCCCTGCTGTCCGATTTGCCGTTTATAGTCTTCCATTTTCAGTCGCAATAATGACAGCATGCCACCAATACCGTCGTGCAGGTCTTGAGCCAAGATACGACGCTCCCTAGTCTCAGTCTCCAAAGCGACATTGGCTGCCAACAGTGCTTTTTTGCGACGTTGAACAATAACCATCAAAATACCACCTGCAACGAAGGCGGCAATGGCAATTGAAGCTGCCAACAGCAACCATCGGTATAAAGTGTGCTCTTTGCCCAAAGATGCAATCTGTGCCTCCTTCTTTTCCGTTTCGTAGAGCACTTCCATCTGTGACAGTCCGCTTTGATAGTGGTCTGTAGAATAACGCGACATCAACTCATACATCTTATTAATATACAGTCTGGCTTTGTCTTTCTGTCCCAATTGCATGTATATTTCAGCAAGAAGACGATAGCAGCTTGCATCGGCACTTGTTGCCAGTGAATCAGGATGGATGGTTCGTTGTGCATAGAAAAGAGCCTTTTCCCACTGATGCTCAGCCATAGCCAGTTCGCTACATGCTGCAAAGATATCGCTCTGGTGCTCGAAAACCAAGCTGTCCACCAACAAGAGAGCTTCTTCTGCATATTTCTTGGCAGCGGCAATGTCTTGATACCCTTTCATCAAATGGAGGCGTGTCAGCGAAGCCAGAACCACGGGATAATCTTCTACCTCCTCCGCTTTGTGAGCCCGATAGTAGGCAAAGCAAGGCTCAGCCACCCGTAATGCCTTTGAATAGTCGTCCTGTCCTACATAGAGACGAAGAAGTCCCTTGCGTCCCATTGCAATCATCAGCGAATCACGAGCAGCAGTCCCTTTCTCAATCGCTTTCAGGTAGTTCTGCTCAGCTTCTTGCTCATTACCCATCGTGTAATACAGTTCTCCGATATTGTGAAACAGGACAGCCTGGCTCTCAAGCCAGTTATATTTCTCGAAAATTGGAAGTGCCATCTGATAGTAATGAATAGCCAAGTGGTGTTTGTCCTGCAGGTTGTAAACATTGCCGATAGCACCATAGATACATGAGCGGGCGTCATCGATGTCTTTCTGTGTGTATCGGCTGTCATGCTTCATTGTATCTACAACTGCCAAAGCCTGACTGAACAGTCGAATGGCTTCGTCAAAATCCTCGCGGGCATAGTACATCTGAGCAAACAGACGAAGCACGTTCTGTCTGATTCTCAGTCCGTTTCGCTCGTAGCTCAGGGCTAAAGCCTTCTTTCCATAATAACTCGCTTTCTGTCCGTCAATAGGCAACCACCCTCGCATCAGCTCGTCATAGGCTCGCAATAAGTCATCTCCCGTAGGCGGATGCTTACTCTTCAGCAATGCTTCGAGCGAATCAACCTTGGCATTACGATGATCATTATAGGCCATCGCTGTAAAGCTGACCATCAAAAAGAGAATCAGGAGTTTTGTCTTCATATCGACTACAAAGATAAACATTTCTTTTCAAACACACCACCTGTTTGGGTGGAAGAATGATTTTATACGCCAACTCGCCACCCAAAAGGGTGGAAAAACAGGTATATTCCAATTATTTTGGTGGATTTTAGAATACAAGTTGACCTAAAATGCCTAATTTTGGGAAAGCTTTTAAAATAAACTATTAACAAAAACTATTAAGGAACTATGAACATGAAAAAATGGACTATTGCTCTTGCTCTGCTCCTTACCATGAGTATAGACGCTAACGCTCAAGGCTTTTTAAAGAAGCTAAAGGACAAAGCCGTAGAAAAAGTGAAGGACAAAATCGAAAACAAAGTAGAGCGCAAAACCGATGAAGTAATGGATGACGTGCTTGACGGCAAGAAGAAAGAGAAAAGTTCCAAGAAGAATCGCAACGATGCTGACGACAGTTCAGCGAGTGCTTCTGACGAACAGCCACAGGCCACCACTTCTTCCGATTTCAAGCGTGGCTCCGTTATCATGTACCAAGACGATGTGACGGCTGAACAGGTGGGTGAGTTTCCGTCTAAGTGGGATATGTTCAGTGGAACCGTAGAGACCAAGACCCTTGGTGGCGTGAAGGCTATCAATCCGACGGACAATGCACAAATACAGCCGCTCATCAAGAAGCAGGGTGCCTATCTGCCGGAGGAATTTACCATCGAGTATGACTTCTACTATTGGCCCAGCAAGGATGATGTCGGTCTTAACGACATCAAACTGATTCTTGCTGTTACCAAAGACCGTTCCGAGTACCCAGGCGAGGGACACGATGTGGGCGATCTGACAGCCTTCGTACTGAAGCATGGTGTTTGCAATACCTATGAGCATGACTATATGTTCAATGGAAACAAGGATGGTGCTTTTGAATACTCGTTCAAGAAAGGCTGGAACCATGTAGCACTGTCGTTCAACAAACGCGCCCTGAAGGTGTATTTCAATGACAAGCGTGTGGTGAACCTGCCACGTGTCAACCAGCCTACATGGATGTGTTTCCAGGTTCCTTTCGAATACAAGGACCTCACCTTCATCCGCAACGTGGTGATTGCCAAGGGTGCCGTTGCACTCTACGACCGTAATGCTCAGGATGTGTCTGCTGTAGAGAAAGCCATTCAGGAGACGGGTAAGTTTGTCACCAACAACATCCTCTTCGACACTGGAAAGGCGACCCTGAAACAGGAGTCGATGATTGAAATCATGAAAGTTGCCGACTATATGAAGAAGAACCCCAATGTCCGTTTCGAGGTTCAAGGGCATACGGATAATCAAGGATCAGACAAGATTAACGACCCTCTTTCCCAGCAGCGTGCAGAAGCAATCGTAAAAGCATTAGAAGGACTTGGTGTCGATGGTTTCAATCTTCGTGCTGTAGGTAAGGGCTCTCACGAACCCGTTGCCGACAACAAGACGGAGGCAGGACGAGCCAAGAACCGCCGTGTGGAATTTATCAAGAAATAGTATATGCTTATGAAAAAGATTGTCATGATGATGACGGCACTGCTGATGCTCAGCACGGCAGACGCCAATGCTCAGGGCTTCCTGAAAAAATTGAAGCAGAAAGCTCAGCAGGCTGTTTTGGGGAATCAGGAAAATCGTAAAGATTCTCAAGATGAACAGCAGACTGACAATGACGAACCCGCTGATGCTTCGAAACTTTCCGTTGCGCAAGGCAGTGATATTGTCCCCAAGCGTAAAACTGTAACGATTACATGGGATGGGGTCATAACACCCAGTAAATCGTCATCGGCTACGGCCTTGATGAACGAACTGCCCCCATTGCCCTCTGCAGAAAAGATGGCTCGCAGCACCATGGAAGAGCGCGATGCCTACACCCAGAAAATTGCTGCCGTGCTGGCTCGTGCCGAGCAGTTGCAGGCTGGTGCCAACGGCTGTTCTGATGCTGAGATGGAAGCACTTCGTCAGAAATGGGAGCGCAAGATTCAGGATTTGTTCGGTCTGACCAAAGAGGAATTGGCTATGCTGAATGACGAGAATGTGCCCGACTCGAAGAAAGAGCCTCTCCGTCAGAAGATATTGATGAAGATTACCGGCGGCAACGTTGATCAGGCAGAGATGCAACGTTTCGAGAAAATGAGCGAGAAGGAGCAGGAAGCCTATATCCGCCAACATCCTGAGTTTATGCAGAAAATGCAGAAAATGGCTATGAACGCCAGCAACTTCAGCAAGCAGACAACACAGATGACTGCTGCTCTTAACGGCTATGAGGCTAAGATTGGCAAACTGATGCAGGACTACATAAAATTCATGGAACGCGAGGAGCAGCATAGCTATACTGGTATTTCCAAGAAATATGAAGGAAAACTGCAGAAATTGTACGATGATGTATGTGCTATTGACGATGCCAGTCAAATTGACGCTCTCTACGACGATGCCGATAAGCTGCTCTACAACTATCGTCTGGAAGCTGCCAAGGAATACCGTGCTTCGCTGGAGCGCCAGATATCTGAAGTGAAAAAGATGGCTGCTAAATTCTCCAGTTTGTCGCGTGAGGTCGTGGCAAGCGGTGATCTGCCTGAGTGCGCTTTAGTACGTATGGATCTTAATGCCGTTATCATGGTGGGCAACCTTCTTGACAAGGCATATAAGGAGTTGCCTAAGCTGAAGGCATCGCCTGTCTGCACAGCGTCGCTTTACGAGCTGCCAAAAGGCTGGGAGTTCTGTGCATGGGAGTGCGGTGGACACATCGGTGGCGTCAGCGACTTCAAGACACCAGGAGGCAAATGGCCGTTGTTAGCCCATAACGAAGACACAGAGGAATATGCCGTCGTTGAGAATGGCAAGTTCCGCAAGATTGGCGAAGACGAGCTTCAAACCATCAATAAGGAGGCTGATGCACGACTGAAGAAGGGAGCCAATCAAGAAAATATTCCTTATGGAACCTATAAGAGCCGCAGTGGCAAGCGTGCCGTAGAGTACAGCAAGTCGGGCGAACTCATCGTCCACGGCATGACAACTTACGTTCCTGCTGCTTTTACGTCTAACACTGACCGTCTGGAGTGGATTGTCTTCGACGGCAACAAGATACAGAAATGCACATACAAGAAGTGAAACATGCTATCATGCTGTGGCTATTGCTCGTGATGAGCAGTGCCACAGCCTTTTCTGTCAATTACCCCAAGGTGTTCGGCAGCAATTGGGCCATTGCAGCCAATTACGTTATTGAACACCACAGCGAATGGAAGAAGGAATTCGACCTCTTTGATGTCGATAGTCGAATAGCCGAGGCTATCATTTTCCCGGAACTCATCCGCTACAGCAAGTGGAAAGACCAGATAGAACAGGCTGCAGTCAATGGGTTATACGTCAGCCGGGGCATTGCGGGTGCCAATTTCTCCATTGGTCGTTTCCAGATGAAGCCTTCGTTTGCAGAAGAAGTGGAAACAGCTTGGAACGTGTCTGCACTATCGAAAGAATACGGATTCGTATTCAACCTGCAAGACAACAATGAGGTACGTAGAAGTCGCATTAGGCGACTCAGCACAGAACAAGGGCAATGTCGCTATCTTGCCCTCTTCATCAGACTTTTACAACAACGCCATCCGCAACTTCTGAAACTACCAAAAGAAGCACAGGTTCGTTTTCTCGCCACTGCCTATAACCGTTCGTTCACAGATTCATGGAACGCCATCCTGAACATACAGTCACAACGCCATTTCCACACAGATATTATCAAGACACATAGCACCCCACTCTACTGCTATGCCGATATCGCCATGGTTTTCTACAAAACCATTATTGAAAAATAAACGATTTTTGTTTTGCATTGTGCTCACTTATTCGTACCTTTGTCAGCGTTTTTTAGATAACAAAGTATGTACAAACCAATTTTCAATCAGCGCAAGGCCCTCCGCTTCCGACAGTTTACACGGAAAGGATATGCCCTGTTTGCCTGTTTGGGACGCGTCGTCACCATCGGTGTGCTGAGTATTGCGACACTGGAGAGTGCCAGTGCAGCAACAGACGACATCAGCACCAAGACGGAGAAGACTAGCGACGATGAACAAACGGACAAGGAGGCCACGCTCGACGGGGTCGAGATAACGGGTTCGCGCGCACCGCTTGCTCTGGGGCAAGCCGCGAGAATGGTCACTGTACTGAGCCGTGAAGATATTCAGGCGGCGCCAGTACAAAGTATTAACGATTTGCTGAAAATGGCGGTTGGCGTGGATGTGCGCCAGCGTGGTCCTATCGGTGCTCAGACGGACGTCAGCATCCGAGGCGGTACGAGCGAGCAGATAACAATTCTGCTGAACGGCATTAATATCTGTGACCCGCAGACGGGACATAATGCCTTCGACTTGCCTTGTGATGTAATGGACATTGAGCGCATTGAGGTGTTGGAGGGACCAGCTGGGCGCGTGTATGGCACGTCGTCATTGGTTGGAGCGGTGAACATCGTTACACTCCGGAATGAGAAATTAGATAATAAAAATGAGAAATGGACAGGAGCGGTACGGGTAGAAGGTGGCTCGTATGGTTATCTGTCAGCAGCTGGGCGTATTTCTCATTACTCATCTCTCATTTCTCATTTGAGTGCGTCCATGACACGCTCCGACGGTTACAGTCGTGCCAAGTCGGGAGCACTGAACAGCGACTACTCGGGGGGCAAGGTGTTCTATCAGGGGGGCTATGCGAATGCAGACTTCAACATCGACTGGCATGTGGGATTGAGCACCAAGGGCTTCGGTTCCAACACGTTCTACAGCGCCAAGTTCGACGAGCAATACGAGCGCACCACCAAACTATACACAGCCATTCAGGGTGAGACCAAAGGACGGTTTCACTTCAAGCCCGCCATCTACTGGAACCGCTCACACGACCGCTTCGAGCTCATCCGAGGCTCAGAAGACAAGGTGCCCTTCAACTACCACCGCACCGACGTCTTCGGCATCAACCTGAACAGCTATTTCGACTGGCAGCTGGGACGTACAGCCGTGGGAGCCGAATTCCGCAACGAAGACATTGTGAGCGGTAATCTGGGAGAGCCCCTGAACAAACCCATACACATCAGCGGGACAGACCGCGACTACCTGTACGGACTGAACCGCACGAACCTGTCGTTCCACCTGGAGCATAACATCCTGCTTCGCAACTTCACGCTATCGGCTGGTTTCATAGCCATCAAGAACACGTGGAACGAAATGCCGTTTACCATCTATCCGGGTATCGACGTCAGCTACAGGATAGGCGACCACTGGAAGGTATATGCTTCGTATAACGAGTCGTTGCGCATGCCGTCGTTCACCGAGCTATATTACAGCGTGGGAGGACACAAGGCCGACAAATACCTGAAACCCGAGGAGCTGCGAGCCGTGGAGGGTGGCGTGAAATACAATTCGAGGATGTGGAACGTAAAGGCCAGCATCTTCCACCACCATGCCAAGAACATGATTGACTGGGTGATGGACACGCGTGAAGCCGACCCCATCTGGCAGAGCGTGAACCACACCAAGGTAAATACCTTCGGACAAGAACTCTCCGCTTCATTTCTCACTTCTCATTCCTCATTTCTCATTTCCTACTGTCATCTGCATCAAAAGAAACAGGAAGCGGACTATCTGCAGTCGCAATACTCGCTGGAATACCTGCGCCACAAGTTGACATCGCAAATAACCATACAGCCGATGGAGAAATTGGAGGTAACCGTAGGCTACCGGTTCCAAGACCGAATGGGCAGCTACACCAACACAGCGGGCGAGGTGAAGAACTATCACCCCTACTCCGTCGTTGATGGAAAAGTGACCTGGAAAGAGGACACCTTTTCTATATATATAAAAGGAAACAACCTGACCGGTCACCGATACGTCGATTACGGCAATGTGCCGCAACCAGGCGCTTGGGTGATAGCAGGCGTAAAAATAGCTTTAGACTAAACAGAAATCAAGGTCAGCAGTAAGCTGGTCTTTGTCGAGGTGTTGCCCGATGAAGACCAGTTTTTGCATACGGTCGCCGTATTGGTCATCCCAGTCGCGACGCAGCTGGTCGTTCTGGGCCATCATCATTTCCAGCTCATCCTTCGGCATCGTGGCATACCACTGACCGGCATTGGTCAACGACACCTGACGACCCGCCTGTTCGAACAGGTAGCAAGCCTCTTCCTCGCCTTTGAAATAGCAGATGCCCTTGGCGCGGATAATATTTTTCGGCCATTTGCGAGCCACAAAATCATCGAAGAGTCCCAGATCCATCGGGCGACGGGCATAATAGACGAAGGTGCCTATGCCGTATTCCTCAGCCTCACCCTCGTCATTATGGTGATGGTGGTGGTGATGCTCGTGTTCATGCTCGTGTTCATGCTCGTGTTCATGCTCGTGTTCATGCTCGTGATGATGTTCGTGGTCATCTTCATCATCGTCATCGTCGTGGTGGTGGTGATGCTCATCGTCATCCTCAGCGTCATCATCGTCATCATGATCATGTTCCAACTCATGAATCCAGGTGGCCGACGTAGCCACTTCTTCAAAGTTGAACTTCTCGGTATGCAGAATCTTGTCGAGGTCTATGTTTCCATAGTCACACTCGATGATGTCGGCCTTCGGTTGGATGGCACGGATAATCTGCTTCACCTCAGCCAACTCCTCCTTCGACACCTCAGAAGCCTTGTTCAGCAGGATGATGTTACAGAACTCTATCTGCTGAATCACCAAATTCTCAATATCCTCTTCGTCTATGTTCTTACGCATCAGATCGTTGCCATTCTTGAACTCGTCGCGCATGCGGAGTGCATCGACCACGGTGACGATGCAGTCCAGCTGCAAGTAGCCGTCCTTCACATACTCCGGACCCAGCGAGGGAATGTTGACAATGGTCTGGGCAATGGGTGCCGGTTCGCAGATGCCGCTGGCCTCGATAACGATGTAGTCGAAGCGGTGCATGCGGGTAATGTCACGCAACTGCTCCACCAAGTCCATCTTCAGCGTGCAACAGATGCAGCCGTTCTGCAAAGCCACCAGCGAGTCGTCCTTCTGACCCACTACTCCACCCTTCTCTATCAGGTCGGCGTCGATGTTCACCTCGCCGATATCATTGACGATAACTGCAAACTTAATACCCTCCTGATTCTTCAGTATGCGATTCAAGAGCGTGGTCTTACCACTGCCCAGATAACCCGTCAGCAACAGGACGGGAATATTCTTGATTGGTTCCATTCTAACTATACATTTTTATATTTTGGCGTGCAAAGTTAATGGATTTCCCTGAGTTTTGCAAACTCTATCTTACATAATTAATATTACTTCGCAAAAAAGACTTAAATAATCCATCAATCATAATGCATTATTCACAAAAATTTGTATCTTTGCGGCGCAAAAACCGCGATACTGCTCACGTTCGGCCATTCAAACGAGTTTGATGGCACTTACTTAACCGCAGCATTGCAATCGATTTTCGAAAGTTAAACTTTTTAATATATACAATTATGACAATCAACGAATTCAACTTTGCCGGTAAGAAGGCAATTGTACGTGTAGATTTCAACGTACCCCTGGACGAGAATGGTAAGATTACTGACGACACCCGTATCCGCGGTGCCCTGCCCACACTGAAGAAGATCCTGGCTGACGGTGGTGCTGTCATCATCATGAGCCACATGGGTAAGCCCAAAGGAAAGGTGGATATGAAGAAGTCACTGGGTCAGATTCGCGAGGCTGTGGAGAAGGCTCTGGGCGTTCCCGTTGCTTTTGCCCCCGACTGCGCTAAGGCTCAGGATGCTGCCAAGGCTCTGAAGATGGGCGAGGCTCTGTTGCTGGAGAACCTGCGTTTCTATCCTGAGGAGGAGGGCAAGCCCGTTGGTATCGACAAGGCTGATCCCGCCTATGAGGATGCCAAGAAGGCTATGAAGGCCAGCCAGAAGGAGTTTGCCAAGACATTGGCTTCTTACGCTGACTGCTATGTAATGGATGCCTTCGGTACTGCTCACCGCAAGCACGCTTCTACTGCTGTTATCGCTGACTACTTCGACGCTAACAACAAGATGCTGGGTCTGCTGATGGAGAAGGAGGTACAGGCTGTTGACAACGTGCTCAGCAACATCAAACGTCCGTTCGTTGCTATCATGGGCGGTTCTAAGGTATCTTCTAAGATTGGTATTATCGAGAACCTGCTGGGCAAGGTTGACAAGCTCATCCTCTGCGGTGGTATGACCTACACCTTTGCAAAGGCTCACGGTGGTGAGATTGGCGACTCTATCGTTGAAATGGACAAGCTGGATGTAGCCCTGGGTGTTGAGGAGCTGGCCAAGAAGAACGGAGTAGAGCTCGTGCTGGGTTCTGACTGCACCGCCACCAACGGTCTCGACTTCGACACCATGAGTGTGAAGCCTGGTGCTGAGATTATCAACTGCCCTGCCAACAAAGTTCCTGCTGGTTTCGAGGGTGTTGACGCTGGTCCTGAGAGCCAGAAGGCTTTCGCAGCTGCTATCGCAGGTGCTAAGACCATCCTGTGGAACGGTCCTGCCGGTGTCTTCGAGTGCGATACTTTCACTCCAGGTTCTCGTGCCATCGGTGATGCTATCGCCAAGGCAACTGCCGAGGGTGCTTTCTCTCTGATTGGCGGTGGTGATTCCGTAGCTTGCGTTAACAAGTTCGGTCTAGCTGACAAGGTTTCTTACATCTCTACTGGCGGCGGTGCTCTGCTCGAGGCAATTGAGGGTAAGATTCTCCCAGGCGTTGCTGCTATAAAAGGTGAGTAAATGACTGTTTAATTGAGAATTAAGTTGAAAAAAATTTATAGCTTTATCATGATGGCCGCACTGCTTTCAGCTTGCGGCCATCGTGCTTCTCAGCAGGGTGCTGAAGAGACTGATTCCGTTGCAGTTGCGCATGAATTCCAAGTAGATAGCATTTGCGTAGAGCGCGAAGACTCTATGGCAAGCGTAACCATCAGCATCGACTGGCCTACCAGTGGCAGCGATTCACTGATGCAGTCCATCCGTCAATATCTCTGTGAGGAACTGGCTTCCTCCCCTATTCAGGAAGGCGAGCCAACGGTGAAGTATTACGACAATCCGCTGGAGGCGGTCAAGACGACAGCCGACAATCGTTATGAGGAGCTGGCAGCCTCGTGGAAGGAAATCCGGTCCAACGGCTATCCTGGCATGGAGTTCTCTTTCTTTCTACACTCCATGCTGTTGGAGAATGCAGAGCGGTATGTTACCTATCTGACCAAAAGCGAAGGGTTTCAGGGCGGTGCCCACGGTTTTGCCTCAGCAGCAGGACAGACCTTCCGCAAAAGCGATGGTAAGCACATCGGTTATAAGACAGTGTATAACAACAAGACGGAGAGATTCGAACAGCAAGACCAGACACTCTTCAAAGACACAAAGTCGCCCAAATTGTATGCCCTCATCAAGGAAGGCGTTCGAAGCTATTTCAAGGAGTTCGACGAGCCCGTTGTCACTGACGAACAGCTGAAAGACCTGCTCATCAGCGTGGATGATATCAACCGCATCCCTCTACCCAGTGCACCCCCGACTTTCACCAAGAAGGGTCTCGCATTTCTCTACCAGCAGTACGAGATTGCCCCTTACGCTGCAGGCATGGTCAACTTCGACATTCCCTACGACAAGATACGCCCCTTCCTTACCCCGGAGGCAGCAGACCTCATTCCCCAGTAAATTTTTGTAACCATTTATTTGGTTGTTTAAATTGAATTTGCTATCTTTGCCAAGAATTTACTAAACCCCAAAAGAATAGACAATGAAAAAGCTGTTATTCATCGTAGGTCTCGCCTTGACTAGCGTGACAGCATCAGCACAGGACGAAGTTGGTCTGCCTGCCGGGCTTTTCACACTGGAATGGAAGTTTAACCCCTTTGACTACGAGTCTAAACCCGTGAAAGTGGCACAGTTAAACGGACGTTTGTTCCTCAACGACAAGAGTGCTGTCCGCATGGGCGTTGGTGTAGGATTCGACAGAGATACTGACGAGAAGACCATCTCAGAAATAGTAGAAGCAAGTAAGACGGAAGGCATCAGCAAGATTACCAACGATGCTTTGACGCTCAGGTTCTCGTTGGGCTATGAGTATCATTTTGCCAACACGGGACGTCTGGATTTCTACGGCGGTCTGGAAGGAGGTTATCTGGGACGTTTCTATTCGGGTACTAAGGAGATAAGCACCACGACCGTTCAAATTTTATCATCGTCATACGTCGCAAGCGAAAACTTCCAGAACACGGAGTATAACAAGCGTAATTCGGATGGTGACAAGTTGAACGAGAATGGCATCTTCGGAACCATTTTCACAGGTATTGACTTCTATGTTTACAAGAAACTGTATATCGGTGCCGAACTGGGTGTTACCTTCAATACGGGGAAGAAAAAGAACGGCAACTATACGGAAGTGACAGGCAACAAGGAAATCATCGGCGAAAACGTTATTCCTGGTCTAACCACCAAGTATTCTTCGGAGACGGGCATTTACACGGACTCTACCGGAAAAGTGGAAAACCGACCTGTTTACGAAACAAAAGGATCATATACTAAAGTTTATATCGAACCCGCCATTCGCATTGGTTGGATGTTCTAAAAAAATAACTATTATACTTATGAGTAAGAAATTCATTATTGGAGATCGCACCAAAGATGAGTGGATCTCTGTTCTCGACACCGAGAAGAAAAAACTGGAGTTTACCAACCACATTGCAACAGCCAAGGAGTTCCACGGCTTCGAGGATACCAAGACCGTGCTGAAAAAGTTGCAGGAGACAGGTTACTTTACCGACCTGCAGGTTTATGTGAAAGACGAAGACGGCAAGGCATATCGCCCCAACGAGAGTGACGCTTTCCACATGTAAGCTTATGCAATACAGAGAATTAGGTAAAACAGGAATGAAGGTGTCGGAGCTAGGCTTCGGCGCTTCTTCTTTGGGTGGTGTGTTCCATTCTTTCAACGAGAACCGTGGCATTGACGCCGTTTTTGCCGCTGTCGATGCAGGTATCAACATCATCGACGTGTCGCCATATTACGGTCATTATAAAGCAGAAATCGTACTGGGAAAAGCCCTCAAGGATATTCCGCACGACAAATTCTTCCTTTCTACCAAGGTCGGTCGCTACGGCAAGGACGGCGTCAACACATGGGATTACTCGGCCAAGCGTGCCAAGGAGAGCGTCTATGAGAGTCTGGAGCGCTTGCACATCGACTATATCGACATCATCAACGTTCACGACATTGAGTTCCAAGGCCGTATGGAAGGCGGACTGCAGAAGGTGGTAGACGAGACCCTGCCCGCACTGCATGAACTGAAGAAGGAAGGCGTCGTGAAGCATGTGGGTATTACCGACCTTCAGTTGGAGAATTTGAAATGGGTTATCGAGCATGCTGAGCCGGGTATGGTGGAAAGTGTCATGAACTTCTGCCACTACTGTTTGTGCGACGATAAGCTGGTGGATTTTATGGATTTCTTCGACGAGCGCGGCATTGGTGTGCTGTCTGCATCGCCTTTCAGCATGGGACTGCTCACTGAGCGCGGCGTGCCCGACTGGCATCCTGCTCCCAAGCCTTTAGTAGAGGTTTGCCGCAAGGCTGCCGACTATTGCAAGCAGAAGGGTTATCCCATCGAGAAACTCGCCATGCAGTTCTCATGCTCTAATCCTCGCATCGCCTCTACCGTGTTCAGCACCACGCGACCTGAAGCTATTAAGGCCAACATCGCCTATATCGAGGAACCGATGGACGAGCAACTGGTGAAGGAGGTTCGTGAAATTATTGGTGACCAACAACGCGTCAGTTGGGCAAACACATAAAGATGTCTGATGGAAGAAGTAAGATGTAAGATAATTGATGCACATGCGCACCTGTGGCTAAATGTAGATACGGTGGTGAATGGACAGCCCATCCACCCTCTTGAGCCTAACCGTAGCCGTAGCATCTTCTTCGGCGAGGAACGTCAGATGCTGCCGCCCTACATGACGGACGGGCAAAACACAGCTGAGCGTTTTCTGTCCAACATGGACTATGCGCAGGTTTCTGCAGCTGTCATTACTCAGGAGTTTATCGACGGACTGCAGAACAGCTATCTGATGCAGGTTCAACAACGCTACCCCACCCATTTCTTCTGTTTCGGAATGCCGGACACACGTAAGACAGGATTCTTCGTTGAAGGCCAAGATCTCATTCAACAGGGCTTCCGTGGGTTGAAAATTCCTGCTGCCAGACTGCCACAGCAGTTCCTCAACGACGAGATGATGCAACTGATGCACCTGATGGAAGACCGCGGCATCATTCTCGGCATCGAACTCGCCGACGGCGACGCACAGGTGGGACAGATGGAAGAGATTATCAGTGAGTGTCCACAATTAAAGATAGCCATAGGCCATTTCGGCATGGTGACTCGCCCTAACTGGATGAATCAGATTCGTCTGGCTCGCCATGAGAATGTCTATGTGGAGAGTGGTGGTATCACATGGCTTTTCAACGACGAGTTCTACCCCTTCCCATCTGCCATCCGCGCCATCAAAGAAGCTGCTGATGCCGTGGGTATCGAGAAACTGATGTGGGGCTCCGACTATCCGCGTACCATCACTGCCATTACGTATAAGATGTCCTACGACTTCGTTACCAAAAGCAAAGAACTGACTGACAACGAGAAAACCCTGTTCCTTTCAGAGAATGCCAAGCGCTTCTTCGGCTTTGGCAAACTCATCGAACTTCCCTACATCAAAAACATGAGCGAATAATATTTTTGAATCAAATAAGATGAAAGCAATACAAATTACCGAACCTTCCGTGATGAAGGTCGTTGACATTGAGAAACCTCAATGCGGAGCAGACGAAGTGCTGCTGAAGATACATTACGTTGGATTTTGCGGTAGCGACCTTAACACCTATCGCGGACTGAACCCGATGGTGAAAATGCCCGTGATTCCCGGACATGAGATTGGTGCAGAGATAGCCAAGACGGGAGCAAACGTACCAGCTCACCTGAAGGCAGGAATGGCTGTTACCGTCAATCCATACACCAATTGCGGACATTGTCCGTCGTGTAAGAACCGGCGCTATAACGCCTGTCAGCACAATGAGACACTAGGTGTTCAGCGCGATGGTGCCATGCGCGAATACATTGCCGTTCCCTGGCAGAAAGTTATCCCCATCGGCAACATCACCGTAGAGCATGCTGCCATCATCGAACCAATGTCTGTTGGATTCCATGCCGTCAGCCGCGCTCAGGTGGTTGACACCGATACCGTTATGGTCATTGGTTGTGGCATGGTGGGTGTTGGTGCTGTAGTTCGTGCCATCATGCGCGGCGCTAAGGTCATTGCCTGTGATATGGACGACGAGAAACTGGCCATTGTGCGTGGCTTGGGAGCTGAATACACCATCAACAGCGCCAAGGAGAACGTTCACGAGCGCCTGCAAGAAATCACCCAAGGTGCCGGTCCTGATGTCGTCATCGAAGCTGTGGGTGCTCCCGTCACCTATCAGATGGCAGTCAACGAAGTCGCCTTCACAGGTCGCGTTGTTTGTATTGGTTATGCCAAGCAGGACGTACAGTTCACCACCAAGCTCTTCGTACAAAAAGAGCTTGACATCCGTGGCTCTCGCAATGCACAGCCCGAGGACTTCGAGGGCGTCATCCGCTATCTCGAGAAGAACAACCCACCCTACGACATCCTGATTTCCAATGAAGTAAACCCGGAACAAGCCGAAAAGGCTATGAAACAATGGATGGAAGCACCTGCTAAGGTGTTTCGCATCCTCGTAAAATTCACATAATAACATGAGAAAACAGCTATTCATTACAACAACTCTGTGCCTTCTCTCCTTCGCTGGTCTGATGGCACAGACTCTTCATGTGGCTTCACCAGACGGGAAGCTACAAGTGAACATTGCCTGTGAACAAGGACGGGCCAGTTATAGTGTCAACTACGATGGTAAGAGCATGGTAACAACCTCTGCCCTCGGACTGAAGGCAGACATTGGCGACTTCACCAAAGGACTCACATTAAAAGACAGCAAGCAGAGTCGCATTGACAGAAGCTACACCATGACGCGCACCAAGACATCGTCGTCGCACTTCATTGCCAACCAATTGGACATACAACTGGAGAACAACGAAAGGCTACCCCTTACTATTACCTTTGTGGTAAGCAACAACGACGTGGCTTTCCGCTACACCTTATTAAAAGGAAAGGGCGAGTTCTGCGGCAGCGCCGTCATAAAGAAGGAGGCTACCGCCTTCAACTTCCCGGAGAAAGCCACCAGCTTCATCTGTCCACAGAGCAAGACCATGGTGGGATTTGCCCAGACCAAGCCTTCGTATGAGGAGGAATACACGGCTGACGCACCCCTTGCCAAGCCCTCAGCTTTCGGTGAGGGATATACCTTCCCCTGTCTCTTCCATATCGCAGAAGACGGATGGGTACTGGTCAGCGAGACAGGCACCAACGGACATTATGTAGGCTCCCACCTGAGCGACTATCAGCCAGGCAATGGATATAGCATCACCTTCCCCAATAAAGACGAGATGAAAGGAATGGGAAGCCACTATGCTGCCATAGCCCTGCCCGGTCATACCCCTTGGCGCACGCTGACCATTGGCTCCACCCTTGAACCCATTGTTGAAACCACCATTCCCTACGATGTGGTTGAGCCTCTGTACGAGGCTTCCACCAACTACAAGCCAGGGCGTTATACCTGGGGTTGGATACTCTGGCAGGATGCCTCCACCAACTACGATGATCAGGTCAAGATGATAGATGTCGCTGCTACGATGGGCTATGAATACACCCTCGTCGATGCCTTGTGGGACACGCAGATTGGCCGTGAGCGCCTGGAGCAGCTCTCCAAGTATGCACAGAGCAAGGGCGTCAAGCTCTTATTGTGGTACAATTCCAACGGCACATGGAACGATGCTCCACAAGGCCCACGCCACGGCATGAGTACCGCTATTGCCCGCGAACGTGAGATGGCATGGATGGAGCGAATCGGCATAGCAGGTATCAAAGTTGACTTCTTCGGAGGTGACAAGCAGGAGATGATGCAACTCTATGAAGACATTCTGGCCGATGCCAACCGTCACAAGCTACAGGTCATCTTCCACGGATGCTCCCTGCCTCGCGGATGGGAACGCATGTATCCTAACTTCGTAGCTAGCGAAGCCTTCCTTGCTTCCGAGAACATCTTCTTCACAGAATACCACGCCAAGAAAGAAGGCTTTGAACTCACCATGCACCCCTTCTCACGCAATGCTGTAGCAGCTGCAGACTGGGGCGGCGTCCTCATGAACCGCTATATGAGCCGTGACAACAAGAGCCGTCACCAGCGCTATACCAGCGACATTTTTGAAATGGCCTCATCTATTGTTATCCAGACTAGCGTTAACTGCGTGGCTATCTATCCCAACAACCTCGAGGAACTTCCTCAGTTCGAACTCGATTTCCTGCGTGAGATTCCTACCACATGGGACGAGGTTCAATACATAGACGGTTATCCAACCCAATTCGTAGTACTTGCCCGTCGTACAGGCAATAAGTGGTACGTCGGTGGACTCAATGGAACCCAGGAGAAGAAGGTACTCACCCTCTCCCTCCCCATGTTCGCAGGTAAGACTGTCAGATACTATACCGACAAGCCACAGAAGAAGGGCGAACTGCTCCCCACCTCTGAACTAAAAACCCTGAAGGTTGGAGCGGACGGCAAGGCAAAGGTGTCCATTCAGGCTATGGGTGGAATTATCCTCGCCGATATTTACTAAAAATGGCGTGGAAACTGAAATATCGATGCACTACGTGCGGCTATGAAGCCGAGGTGTATGAGGGGCGTGGTCTCTTCCGGCAAGAGATTACGCCCATTTCTTGCTGTGATTGCAAAACCATCCAAAACATCGTTGTGGGCGGGATCATTGCCGATGTTGCTCCCTCCTACCGAAGCGAGGTAGGTAGGCTATGCCTACAATGCGGAAGCGCCAACATCAAGATATGGGATAAACGCACCTGTCCAAAATGTCAGGGTGAGATGCAGGAAACTGGCGAGAAAGAATTCTGGACTTAGCGATGAATTCAAGAGAGAACCGACGATAATCTTACCATGATAAGCATTTACATCAAGTGATATAATAATAAAAAAAGAACAATTCTTTTGCGTTTTCCATTTTTTATGTTAATTTTGCATCGCCGATGGATGAAGCCCCACTTGTCAAGGGGTACCGTTAGGCAAGAAAAATAGCATAGAAATATGAAAGTATTAAAATTTGGCGGAACGTCCGTAGGTTCCGTAAAAAGCATTCTTAGCTTGAAAAATATTGTGGAGGCAGAGGCTCGGACGCAACCTGTCATAGTAGTAGTAAGTGCACTTAGCGGCATTACCGACAAGTTGATTGCGACCTCGCAAATGGCTCTCAGGGGTGATGATCGCTGGCGTGATGAATTTGATGCTATGGTTACCCGCCATCATCAGATGATAGACACTATCATCACCGACGACAAGAAACGAGTAGATTTATTTAATAAGGTTGACCAGCTTTTCGATCAGTTGAAAAGTATTTATTATGGTGTCTTCCTCATTCACGACTTAAGCGAGAAGACGCAAGCTGCCATTGTAAGCTATGGCGAGCGCCTGTCGTCGAACATCGTAGCTTCCCTCATCAAGGGTGGCGTTCGCATGAACAGCCGTGACTTTATACGTACGGAGCGCAAGAACGGCAAGCACACGCTGGATAGCGAACTGACGGTTCATATGGTCCGTGAGGCTTTCGCTCCCTTCTTTAGTGACACAGCAACCAGCAACAAAATGGTAGCCGTTGTGCCTGGCTTTATTTCCCGTGATCGTGATACTGGCGAAACCACCAATTTAGGTCGCGGTGGTTCTGACTATACCGCTGCCATTATTGCGGCAGCATTGGATGCAGAGGTTTTAGAGATTTGGACTGATGTTGACGGTTTCATGACTGCCGACCCCCGTGTCATCAAGACAGCCTATACAATCAACGAGTTGTCATACATCGAAGCGATGGAGCTTTGTAACTTCGGTGCCAAGGTAATCTATCCGCCAACTATCTATCCTGTCTGTGTCAAGAATATTCCCATCAAGGTGAAGAACACCTTCAACCCCGAACATCCAGGAACTCTTATCAAGGACCATATTGAGAACGATCAAAAGCCGATTAAGGGAATTTCCTCTATTAAGGGCACTACACTCATTACGGTGACAGGTCTTTCGATGGTAGGCGTAATTGGTGTCAATCGACGTATTTTCACAACGCTGGCCAACAAGGGAATATCAGTATTCATGGTATCACAGGCCTCTTCAGAGAACTCAACCTCTATCGGTGTTCGAGACGAGGATGCGGAGGCAGCTGTTGAGGTACTGAACGAACAATTCGCCAAAGAGATAGAGACAGGTGCCATGTTCCCCATGCATGCTGAGAGCGGACTGGCTACTATCGCCATTGTAGGTGAGAATATGAAACACACACCTGGTATTGCAGGTAAATTGTTTGGAACGCTGGGCCGTTCGGGTATCTCAGTAATAGCCTGTGCACAAGGTGCCTCCGAGACCAACATTTCGTTTGTTGTCGATGGGCGTTTCCTACGTAAGTCACTCAACGTTTTGCACGATTCGTTCTTCTTGTCAGAGTATAAGGTGCTCAACCTTTTCATCTGTGGCGTAGGTACTGTGGGAGGTAAACTTATCGAACAGATACGCTCTCAATACGAAGAACTAATGCAACGTAACGGTCTAAAGCTCAACGTTGTAGGTATTGCATCCTCAAAGAAATATTTACTCGATCGTGATGGCATTGACCTCTCCACCTATAAGGAACAGTTGAGCAATGCTCCCCTACCAGAACAGAAGCTGGGCGATGCCATTATTCAGATGAACATCTTCAATTCCGTTTTTGTGGATTGCACGGCAAGCAAGGATATTGCAGGGTTGTATCAAACTTTCCTGGAGCACAACATCAGCGTCATTGCAGCAAACAAGTTAGCCGCTTCAAGCGATTACGACAACTATATCAAGCTGAAGAAGACCGCTCGCAACCGAGGTGTATGGTTCCGCTATGAAACCAACGTAGGCGCAGGACTACCTATTATCGGTACTATCAACGACCTTCGCAACTCTGGCGACAAAATCCTGAAGATTGAGGCCGTGCTCTCGGGAACATTGAACTTCATCTTCAACGAGCTCAGCGCCTCTGTGCCCTTCTCTGAAACGGTTCGCCGCGCCAAGGAACAAGGCTATTCTGAGCCTGACCCACGCATAGACCTTAGCGGAACTGACGTTATCCGAAAACTGGTGATTCTAACTCGCGAAGCAGGCTACAAAGTAGAACAGCAAGACGTAGAGAAACACCTCTTTGTGCCCGACGACTATTTCATGGGATCTGTAGATGACTTCTGGGCTAAGTTGCCAGCACTGGATGCCGACTTTGAGAAACGCCGTCAACAACTGGAGACCGAAGGTAAGCGTTGGCGCTTTGTTGCCACGATGGAGCATGGAAAGACCAATGTCGCCTTGAAAGAAGTAGATAGCAATCATCCCTTCTATAATTTGGAAGGCTCCAACAACATCGTGCTTCTTACCACCGAACGCTATAAAGAGTACCCCATGCAGATTCAAGGCTATGGCGCAGGCGCCTCTGTTACGGCTGCCGGAGTGTTTGCCAATATCATGTCAATTGCCAACATCTAGAAGAAGCGTCTTATGAAGCATATAATTATTTTGGGAGACGGAATGGCAGACCACAAGGTGGCTAGCCTTGGTAACAAGACCCTTTTGCAATATGCACGTCCGGAATATATGAATCTGTTAGCTAGAGAAGGACGAACGGGACGACTGATAACAGTTCCCGAAGGATTCCCTCCTGGTTCCGAGGTTGCCAACACAGCCATTCTAGGCTACGACCTCAATCATGTTTACGAAGGACGCGGTCCTCTGGAAGCTGCCTCCATTGGCTACGAAATGGCAGATGACGATTTTGCTATCCGTTGTAACATCATCACGCTGGAGGACGGCAAAATTATCACCCACAATGGGGGAAACCTGGAAACTGCTGATGCCGACGTATTAATAAAATACCTGAACGAAAAGCTTGCTAAACCTATCAATGAACGGGAAAGGCTACGGGTAGGCGCGCCAGCAGGAATGGGATGTGAACGCGTGAAGTTCGTTACAGGCATCCAGTATCGCCACCTCTTAATAATAAAGGGAGGCAATAAGCACATCACATGCTATCCGCCGCACGACCATCCTAACGAACCTTGGCGTTCCCTGTTGGTCATCCCCGAAACGGGTTACGTGAACGATGCTGTCGCAGACAACACCCGTCTCACTCCTCAACAAACTGCCGACTTGCTGAACTACTTGATTATCAGTTCACAGGAACTATTAGCAAACCATCCTTATAATTTGGCTAAGGCCGCCAAAGGGGAGCGACAAGCCAACAGCATCTGGCCTTGGAGCGGTGGTTATCGTCCTTCTATGAAGACCTTGATGCAACAATATCCCGACATCAAGAGCGGGGCTGTCATTTCAGCAGTTGACCTGATTCAGGGCATTGGAAAATATGCTGGTCTTCGAATCATCAAGGTGCCTGGCGCTACCGGACTGACCAATACCAACTACGAAGGTAAGGCACAGGCTGCTATTGAAGCCCTGAAGCAGGACGATTTCGTATTCGTACATGTAGAGGCTACTGACGAAGCGGGTCACGATGGCGACACCGCCCTAAAGCTGAAAGCCATCGACTATCTGGACAAACGGCTCATCAAACCCATTTTGGAAGCTATCAAAAAAATGGATGAGCCTGTCTGTATCGCCATATTGCCCGATCACCCTACTCCCGTCGAGCTTCGCATCCACGTCAACGAGCCCGTACCTTTCATCATCTGGTATTCAGGCATTACCCCCGATGACGTGCAAAACTACGATGAGGAATCCTGTGTAAGCGGAAGCTATGGACTCTTGCGACTGAATGAATTTATGAACGAACTCATGAAAATTAATTAAGGATATGAATTACTATAGCACAAACGGAAATGCACCGCTTGCCAGTTTGGAGAAAGCGGTGGTGAAAGGATTGGCAGAAGACCGCGGACTCTATATGCCGGAACGTATTGAGAAATTGCCCAAAGCTTTTTTTGAGGACATCAGCAGCATGTCGTTTCAGGACATCGCCTACAACGTTGCAAGCAATTTCTTTGGCGAGGATGTGGATGAGGACGCCTTACAGGATATCGTGTACGATACCCTAAGCTTTGACTGCCCCGTGGTAAAAGTGACGGATAACATCTACTCTTTAGAACTGTTCCATGGGCCTACCCTCGCCTTCAAGGATGTAGGTGCTAGGTTTATGGCACGACTGCTGGGATATTTCCTGCGCCAGAAGTCTTCTGGAAAGACGGTGAACGTACTAGTAGCAACCAGTGGCGATACCGGATCGGCTGTTGCCAACGGATTCCTGGGTGTTGAGGGCATCCACGTCTATGTACTCTACCCCAAAGGTAAAGTGAGTCCCATTCAAGAGTGCCAGTTCACAACACTAGGCCAAAACATCACCGCCATCGAGGTGGATGGTGTGTTCGACGACTGTCAAGCACTGGTGAAGTCGGCCTTCATGGACAAAGAGCTGAACGATCACATGATGCTGACATCGGCCAATTCTATTAATGTGGCACGCTTCCTGCCCCAGGCATTCTATTATTTCAATGCGTATGCCCGTATGTCCGCTCAATTATCGACTTCTAACTCAGATCTCGTCATGTGTGTCCCCTCAGGAAACTTTGGCAACATCTGCGCAGCCCTGTTCGGACATGAAATGGGACTGCCCATCAAGCGGTTCATTGCTGCCAACAATGCCAACGACGTATTCTTCAACTATCTGCAGACAGGGAAATACGAGCCCAAAGCAAGCATTCAGACGTTGGCCAATGCAATGGACGTAGGCGATCCCTCTAATTTTGCACGCATCTACGACCTGTACGGCAAGTCACACGAGCGCATCAGCACACTCATCAGCGGGGCTACATATAAAGATGAACAGATAATAGAGACCATGCGTCAATGCTATAGCAAAACCGGCTATATACTTGACCCTCACGGTGCTTGCGGATACAGAGCACTGCAGGAAGGATTGAAAAAAAACGAGGTAGGCGTGTTCTGTGAGACGGCTCATCCCGCCAAGTTCAAAGAGAAAGTTGATGACATTTTAGGCATTGACATTGAGATTCCTGCCCGCCTGAAAGCCTTCATGGAAGGTGAAAAACAAAGCGTGGAGATGACCAAGGACTTTACTGATTTCAAGCGTTTCCTGATGCAGCAATAGAAAAAATTTCGCAAACGTTAACGTGTTAATTTTGTGAAAAGTGACACTCTTTACAAAAATAACAACTAACTTTGCAACTGAAAAAACAAACTATTACAAAAATACAAATTACAAGTATGTTGAAACCGTTAAACAAAAATTTCGCTCCTAAGAGCGTGATGCCTGAAAAGGTCATTCAGTTTGGTGAGGGTAACTTCCTCCGTGCATTCGTTGATTGGATCATCTGGAACATGGACCAGAAGACCAACTTCAATGGTAGTGTTGTTGTCGTACAGCCTATCGACAAGGGTATGGTAGAATGGCTGAATGGT
>ODAJ012187875.1_pt1 | contig 25204 bp, 26 predicted proteins | sample 1539241 | NCBI WGS metagenome assembly ODAJ01 (sample SAMN02144231, study PRJEB22623) | gut metagenome | biome: sheep rumen | host: Ovis aries | place: New Zealand
GGGGGTAACGTGGAGGGTGCCCAGGCCGCGACATGCGGCCGAACAGGGCACGAGAAAGGCTCCCTCGAGGGGAGCCTTTCTCGTGCCCAGAGCGGAAACACTATGTTATTTTCAGAAATAATTGATTGCTAAATAGTTATAGGAGAGAAAATAAACATTACTGAAACATTGCTGAAACTTTTACGTCAGTTGGTGGCTTACTGTGGCATTCTATTGATTATATGGCTTCTCTGGAATAAAATCCCACTCGGATCGTCTTGTAGGTTTTTCGACGGTTTCTACATGTTGTTTTATCGTGCAGATATTAGGATAGATATTGTTCATCGCTCTTCTGAAGTCGATATTCGCATAATCGGCTTGGTCTTTGAACTCTCCTTTTCCTAACCACTGCGGGCCACGGAATAGGGACCTAGCTTTCTCATACTTTCCCTTTTGATGGCCTACAATACATTTAATAACGTAAAACAGTTCGTATCCATATCCTGAATCAATCCATTCAAGAGCATCGTCTTTATTATAGTTCTCCGGCTTGCATCGTCCGGTTAGAATATAAGTAAGTAGTTGTTTGTCTTTTGAGGCGATGTAACCTGATGCCGTAATGCAGTCTATAAGTTCCGCAAATTTCTTTCCACCCAGTTTTTCTATTTCTGGTTTTGTTCTGAAATGAGCATCCGTATTTTTAGTGTCAATAGGGTAATGCCCTTCTTTTTCGAATATATCGTCTGGGATTTTGAAGGTGACGTAATTGTTTGTCGGTTCGTTCTCGGTATGTTGCTCCGCTCCTACATTTGGAAGAGGATTATCAGGAATAGCATCCGCTTGCTTTCGGAGAGCTTTTTCTTCTTGTCGTTGTAAGTGACCTTTATAGATAGAAACGAAATGCTCCCCATCTGGCCGTTTTAAAATACTTGCAAATAGGAAAAGCTCCCTGTCGGTATATATAGCAGAGCCCTTATCAAGAATATCAATGTATTCTATTAGGGGCTTGTAGAATTTCACCGAAATGGACAATAACTCATCGCGTGTAAAACGATAGTCTGTGGGTTCATCCGTGTTAAGTTGTTCCGGAGACAAATTAAGCCTTTCCAAAACAGCGGTTATGTCCACAACTTTGGCACAGTCTGCCCATGTAGGTACGGGGTCTGGTTCAACTATTCCATAATCTTGGCATATATCGGAAATGAAGCCAACATCGTTTGAGTCTCCAAGTATTGAAATACACTCTGAGCGATTGTCTTCTTCTAGATTAGCGAGTAATCTTATTAGATTCTTGTATGAAAAAGAGCATTGACGAAGAATGGCTTCTCGTTTATAGATCGGAATACTTCGAAGAGTTTCATAGATGGTGTTCGGCGGAAGCAATGGATAACCCGTTTTCTTTAGTGAAATCTTCCCCCAATCCTCCATTCGGTGAATCTGCGTCATAATCCGTCTATTGAGATTGAAAAACGGAAGAATAACAGAATTCATGGCTTTTAGCGACGAAAGAACAGCATCAAATTCTTCAGTCAAGGGTTCTTCGCTTTCGCTCTCAATACTTTTAATTTCGGAAAACAACTCTAATAGAGGATCCATTGAATGAACAGGCTCTGCCCATTTCTGGAGAGAGTCGTAATAAGCATTAACTTCATCAATGGTATATCCTCTAAGTTGCATTATCCTTAGTGTTGTTTGTGCTGCACCCCAAAGATAGTGAACTTTTATGAGAATCATTCTTCAACCGCCCGTGAATGAATGGGGACTGTGGCTTTTTTACTCATGCCGCCCCATCGCCGTATATTGCGCCACCACCTTCCCGTCACGATACACAGCAAATCCCCGTCGTCCGCTCTTAAGGGTTATACCGCCGAAGTAACAACCTGGTTCTCGCCCCGCTTTCTTGGCACGGCGGAGCGCTTCTTCCATGTTCGGGCAGTAATAGGTTGTCATATCGGCGGTAAAGGTAATTATGGATATGGCCGAAGTGTGGCACAAGAAGATGTTGTTTTTACTCGGTATGTTATAATGACTCTTTGTCATTGTTTCTGCTCTCATTCAGTCATGCAGAGGTTTGTTTTGGAGTAGAATCATGTCATTTTGTCGGTTTTGTGTAAATATCACGCACTGGCATAATATTTGCGTGATATTTACGCAGAATTAACCTCAAAACAATGAGCATGATGAATACAATTGAAACGCTGCTTGATGAGGCCTCTTTCTCATCAATCATTGTCGGCCAGAACAGTTACAGCGGCTTCGCCAGCCGCCTGCATTTCCACGAATGCATCGCTCGGGACTGCTCCTGCCCTGGAGGAAAGGATGTTTATAGGACGTATGAGGATGCCCAGAAAGCGGTTGCGATGCGTCCTGGACGCGCGAGGAACAAGAGAATTTACAAATGCCACATCTGCGGCCACTTCCATCTCACGACGAAAGACGGAATGGGAAGACGTCCAAAAGCATATTCCAGACAAAGGAACCGTTTGGAACTGCTGTGGGCGCTGAACAGAGTAACAGATCATGATCTGAAGATCGCCAAAGAGAACTGTCCGAAGAGTTACGGGCTGAAGCGCTTCTCCAACGCCGTTGACGGCGGCTGGAAGAGGATGTTCGTAGCATAACGAAAACACCATGTTTTACCTTAAATAGTTACAGCCATGACAGAGAAGACTAAAAACCAGAAGAACCAGAATGTGAAGCGGAACGCAAAGGCCACCGTCATCATCCCTCGCGTAGGAGGGTGCGGCGAAGGTTGGACCTGTGACCGTTGCCCCAACCTGGGTTGCCCGGCGAATGAAAGGAACTAATGATTCGTGCTTCACAACGTTTTCATACGGACCTCCTCAGTCGAACTGGTAACAAGTACGGCATTACCTCTTCATGGTCATGAAGAGGTAATGCCTGTTTCCCCGGAGTGGATTATTACTGATTGACTTGGCAATTCAAGATTTGACGACCGATTATTGGCTATCAAATGCTTTGTCAACCCACGGGTTTTTAACAAAAAACGGATCCTTGGTATGGATTATCTCCCAGATTCTACGAGAATCCTCCATTTGACCAGCCATATATAGAATCTCTCCTTTAGAGTCATAACTGTTTATTGACGTGGTATCAAGCTGAATCGCATGGTTTATTATCTCTAACGAATTCTCGAAGTCTCCTTTTTCTGCATAGACATATGCGAGATTATTAAGAGTATAAATCATCGCTGTTCGATGCTCATGATTTGCGTTGATGCCAAGCATGGTTTCTGAACAGGAGATCGCCATAGAGTAGTTCTTTATTGCACGATCATATTCTTGTATACATTGCCAGGCATATCCGGCATTATGATAATAATATCGGGCATCCATCAGTGCTGAGGTGTCTCGAGCTTGGTGATATACATCGTAGAAAACTTCTGCTTTTTTTTCACATCCTTCAGCGCCTTTAGAATAAAGCGAGATTGCGTATTCATCTACGGCAGGAACAGTGGGGTCAGTTACACCATCTTTCTGGGATATGGCGTCAGCTCTATCTATATAATCAACGGGATCCTTAGTTTGACTTTTCACATAAAGGAACAAAGCGGCAAACAGAACAACTGCAAGAAGAACCACTCTAAATAACCATCGAACAATACGAAGCAATCTTCGCTGTCTGCGTTTAACCACAGGGGCAATGCGTTCATTGATTAGTTTATTCAAAGACTCTTCAAACAGTTGATCCATATCGATAAATGAATACTGTCGGGAAGAGACGGCGTTCTTGATATCGTCAGGAGTGTTGTCCGGGAAATCTGAAAAATCCTTATTGGGGACAATCGGAATAATTGGTTTCTGTTTTTCAAGAGCATACAGAATCTCCTTCCTGACGTGGTCATCATCATTCGCACAATTATCGAAATAATCGTTGCTCATAACAATCATGAAAACCCTCGACTTATCAATAGCAGATAGGATGACATCCATGAATTGCCCGTCTTTTAATTCATCCAAATCGATGAAAACGGAGAATCCTTTGCGGGTAAAGGCCTCTTTCAATACCCTTGCTGTATGCTTACCGCTTTTTCGTCGGTAACTAATGAAGATATCGTATTCTTTCTTTTGCATTGGAGACCTCGTTGTATGATTGCAAATATAATAATAATGTCACTTCTACCCGCATTCGACATGATTCTTTCATTCGGCATCCATCCTCAAACCTAATTCTAAGAGAGATCTTTTTCCCCAAGCGTGGGACGTCAAAACACAGAAATAACAGGTTTTTTCAAAAAATGTGTAAAAAATACGCAGAAAAATTTGCAGATACGAAAATTGTTCTTACCTTTGCGTAGAAATTACACAAAATAATTAAACTTTCACGCCTTATGAAACACATCATCATCACCCTCGTCCTCGTCCTTGTGAGCATCCTTTCTGCCAACGCTCAGGTCTATTCCGGGTATTCCGGTTACTCCGGACTCTCCAGTTACTCTGGCTACTCCCGGTCTTCGTCCTCCTACAGCACCGGCACGAACTCCAGCGTCAGATACCAGAGCGGATACACCCGTTCCAACGGAACGTATGTGCAGGGTCATTACAAGACCAGCTCCAATTACACCAACCACGACAACTTCTCCACCAGCGGGAACTATAATCCCTACACCGGATCTGCCGGATCGCGTGCCAGAGACTACTCCTCCGGTGCATACAATTATGGTAGCGGCCGCACGGTCCAGACCGGCCCCCGTGGCGGACAATACTATATCAACAGTAACGGCAACAAGACTTACGTCCCCAAAAGAGGATTCTAGTTATTGATCCGATTTTGAACAATACCATACGTTAAAACATTCACGCTTTATGAAACACTCTTTTATCGTACTCCTTGTCGCCTTTATGGCGATGATGTCCATGGAAGCCAACGCTCAGGGCTTGGTCTATACCCCGTTCATTCCTCAGCAGTCCTCTTCCGCCGATTTCGGGAGCTGGGGTAGCGACTCTGGCTACTCTCGGCAGAGATCCGGGGGCTATCGTCCGAGTTATCAGACCCAGACCATCCGGTCGACCGCGTATTACGTGAACTACGATGGTGATTACCAGAAAGTTCCCATCCGGGTCGAGTATACCGTCTATTCCAATGGTGCAACCAGCCTTACTGTGGCGGAGCAGTGGAAGGGTAACGGCCTCGGCGGACAATGGGAGAAGGTTCTGAGCGCGGCGTATGTCCGGGAGTGCCAATCCATTTTTGCAAACGGGCCCACGGCCGAGCTTGAACGCACCTTCATGTACAAAGCCATGGTCGGCACCTGCTGGTATTACTTCGACCTATAGCTGGAATAACACCTAAAGATCGTACACATATTTAACATATTACACATATCACATTACACAAACGATTAGCCATGAACCAGACGCAAGACGCCACAAACACGAAGATTATCATCCACAATCTGCTCATCCTGGATGAGAGCGGCTCCATGCACTCCATATACCATCAGGCGCTGACGGGTGCCAATGAGACCATCCAGTCCATCCGCGCTGCACAGGCGCAGTACGTCGACCAGGACCACCGCTTCACGTTCGTGACGTTCAACACCGTGGCGCCGAATATCAAGACCGTCATCGACGACGCCCCCATCGGCGAAGTGAAGGACCTGACCGAAGCCGACTACAACCCGGACGCCTGCACGCCACTGCACGACGCAATCGGCCAGTCCGTCACCGCGCTCGAGCGCAAAGTGAAGGAAGGGGACAAGGTGCTCGTCACCATCGTCACCGATGGCTTGGAGAACGCCTCTCGCGAGTATGACGGCGGAGCCATCAAGGCGATGGTCGCCCGCCTCAAGGAAAAGGGCTGGACCTTCGTCTTCATCGGCGCGAACCAGGACGCCGTCGAGGTGGCGGTGCGCTTCGACATCCACAACGCACTGAATTTCTGCGCCGACGCCGTCGGCACGCAGGCTATGTTCGAGAAGCACCAGCGTAGCCGCGAGGTCTTCTACTCGAAGATCATGCGCTCGAAGGGCGTCATGACCCACGACGAGGACTTCTTCAACGAGAAGGCCGCGACGGGACGCTGCACGCCCGAGCGCATCGAACGCCTCGGCCCCGGGCAGGTCTTTGTCTTCGGCAGCAACTTGCAGGGGCAGCACGCCGGTGGCGCAGCCCGCCTCGCCCACGAACGTTTCGGCGCCGTGTGGGGCCAGGGCGTCGGCTTCCAGGGCCATAGCTATGCCATCCCGACGATGCAGGGTGGGGTCGAAACCATTAAGCCCTATGTGGACGAGTTCATCGCATTTGCGGACCAGCACCAGGAGATGACCTTCCTGGTCACCCGCATCGGCTGCGGTGTCGCCGGCTTCACCCCGATGGAGATCGCCCCGCTCTTTGCTGGCGCAATCGCCCTCCCGAACGTCTTCCTTCCTCGTGACTTCTGGAAGGTCCTGAATCGCTAACACAGTACAGATATAATTCTTTCACGCATATGAATAAAGTCTTTCACCTCAAGTTTAACAAGGAAGCAGACGGGGACTGGTACATCGAATTTCCGGGATATCCCTTCGCCCACCACAACCTCATGATGGTCGCAGGCGCTGACAAGCTCTGCGCGTACGTGGCCGGAAAGGAGGGTCACGCGAACCGTGCCATAGTAGACGTGACCATCAATGACGGGTCTCTGGATGGCCGCGTCCCTGACATCGTCATGGAGCGGTACAAGAAGGGCTACGGCGCCAACTACCGGAACTACCTTCCCTCGGGGGAGCATCCCCAAGTGGTCGAGAACGGCCGCACCATCACGATCGACACAGCCTGGCTCTGCCCGGTAACTCTCCTGGTGCTCTTCCAGTATCCGGAAAAGATCAACCTCTATATCCCCGAAGCAGCGTAAACGAAACAATCTATGGTTGCAACGATTATCTTCAGCATCATTGTTTGCATGGTCCTCGGTCTTCTTTCTTGGGATCGCTATGCGGAATGCCGAAAGCTGTCTGATGATGTGAGGCGGCAGCAAGAGACCAACCTGGAACTCTTGAAGAGGCTTCCTGTGACGAATGAAGCCGTCGCGGCCGAAGGCCCGCAGCCACTCACCGTGGAGAAAATAGCGGACGCAGTCCGGATGGAGGGCTTTTTCCCGGAGATAGAGGAGACCGGCGTGCGATTCAAAGGTCAGGGCGAGTCCTTCTATGTCGACGCAGAGCGCCTTCCCCTCTTCTTCATTGTAAAGGGCTACAATATCGATCCCAACGAATGGGAGATGGACCTCCTTAGAGAGGCGGCACACTTAATGTCGGACTCGCTTATCATGGTGAAAGCGATGTTCTCCGACGATGACAAATCCTTGAACTTCTTCATCGCAGCCCAGGACCGTAATTACGAGAGCTTCAAGGCGAACCTGACGTACTATATGCGCATCATCGAGGACGGCCAGAGAAAGATGAACGAGGAATACCATCGCATGGTGGACGCGAAGCGGGATGCCGCCCTTGCCGCCCAGCCTGTCTATCCGGCGAATAAGACTGAAAGCAAGGTGTTGTCATGAGTGAAATCCTCTCACCCAATGAAGTGGGCTTGGCACTCAAGTTGGCCGGCCTGTATCCGTTCGCCTTGGACACCCGGACGTTCCAGATTGTCCATAGGGGAGAGAATTACGCAGTGTATGCTGACTGCCTGCCCGAGATTTATGTGGAGAAGACGGTTCCGCTGGAACTGTTCGAATACAAGAGGATGGAATGGGTGACATACTGCGCGATGGACTTGGTCAACGCAAAGCGTTCCTCCGTCGTTGCTTATCGGCAAGAATCCCGGGACACTATCAAGTTCAGGGCTGTGATTCGCCCGGAATCGACAGAGTCGTTCATCAAGGCTCTTGACGGTTGCATCTTCCGTATCGAACGGGCGATGGACGACTTCGGGATGGCCTGCGAAGTCGTCATTCGGAATGACGAGAAGGGAGCAATGTCCGACATGATGGAGGAACTCTTCGACCCTTCTCCTGACAGTCCCTGGCTACGGGGAAAGACCAGATCATAAACGTACGGCATTTAGGCTCGCCTTCCGTGAGGCGTGAAAGGCGGTCGGCGAGCCTGCCGTATTATCATCGTAAAGAATGATCATAAATATGAAGAACTATCTGATGAGCGCAGCTATCGGTGACATAGCAGGCAGCGCCTATGAGGGCAGAGGCAGGAGGACGAAGGACTACAACGCGGTGAAGTTGTTTAGTTCTCGTGCCCGGTTTACGGATGATACCGTGCTGACATTCGCCTGTGCGGAGGCATTCCTGGATGGGAAAGACCTGGCTTTAAATATGTGGAAATGCGGAAACGAGCATCGGCATGCGGGTTTCGGGGCACAATTCAAGGAGTGGCTCGCTTCCCATAACCCCAAACCGTACGGGAGTTTCGGGAATGGTTCAGCCATGCGCTGCTCCTCCGCTGGCTGGCTTGCCACTTCTGAGGAAGAGTGCGTGCGGTTGGCAACAGAAACGGCCCTGCCCACTCACAACCACAAGGAGGGAATCAAGGGGGCAGTCGTGGCGGCACTTGCAATCCATTCCCTGAAGCAAGGAAGGAGCAAGGCCTTCGTCAAGGAGGAGTTACTTGAGAAGTACTACCCCGAATGGAGCAGCCGGACATACTCTGAAATCCAGCCGGGATTTGCCTTCAACTCGACCTGCCCTGGGACGGTTGGTCCTGCCATAATTTGCTTCCTGGAGTCGACAGACTATGTGGACTGCATCCGGAAGGCTATCGCCCTCGGAGGGGATGCCGACACGCTGGCGGCTATCGCCGGCCCCATGGCCTATGCCTTTTACCGGGAAATGCCGGACAGCCTGGTTTACGCAGCACTAAAGATGCTGCCGGACTGGATGGTCGATGTGAACGAAAGATTTGACAAACGCATAAATGGGGTGTAGCTATGCTTAAATCTGGTAACGGAGAATCTTTAGGATTCATTATGAATGAAAGCAGAGTAAATGGAATGAGATCTCTCGCGTCCTCTCTAAGAAATGCCTCTATTGTCCTCGCCGGAGCTGCCTGTCTCGTCCCGATCCTGGCGCGGGTTTTCTACCCTTACAGTTGGCTGCCCATCCGGGGTGCCTGGCTGGCCTCGCTGCTCATTATTCCGCTGCTCTGCTTTTGGTGTGGGATGCTGCTGCACTACCGTGTCGATGGAAAGGCGCGGGTCTGGCTCCAAGCGGCTGCCGGACTCGCTGCGGCCTTCATGTTCTACCTCTCCCGGCATACCGTCAATGCTCCCAGCATGAGCGAAATCGCGTCGACCGACCTTTTCGTTTTCTTCCTGGGCGTTGTCCTGCCGTGGGACCATCTCCGGGAGAACGGAGACCATGTCGGGGCGAAATCCGCCGTTCTGTGTGTGCTGACCGCCCTCACCTACACGGCGATATACGTGGTGTGGCAACGGCTCGATTGCAAGATGCAACCCCGTTTCGCCGACATGGAACAGTTCCTCCTCGTCCTCACGACGAACATGCTTCCCTTGGCCATGGTTCCACCGCTTTTGTTCGCCACCGAGTTCACCTTTTCGAAGGCGGGTCAGTGGCTCGGGTCCCGCAAGTGGTTCCTCTGGCTGGCGGTTCCCGCAGCACTCTACTGCTTTCTGGGGGCCTGGTTTCGACGTCCATGGGGAATTTCCCTGGACCTCTCCTGGGAAACCGCCCGCCTGATCCGGCTCCTCGTCCAGCCAGTTTCCCTCTACCTGATGGTTGTCATCTGGAGAGTGGCCGCCAAGTTGATAAGAAGGTCCAAGCAGGATTACCCGAGTTGGAAGGACGTTTTTAAACTGTAAACCAGCACGGTGTCGATGGAAAGAGAAGTACATAGTATCCGGACCTATTGGTTCGATGGGCAAGCGCCGACCATCATTACCGGGGAGACCCCCTGTGAGGAAACCTATTATGATGAGTCGGGGCGCATCCGATGCTCTGTCATGCGCGAGGCCATCACATATTTCAAATATGACCCAGCAGGAAAACTCATTCGAACCGTCGAAGACCACGACGGACTCTGGCGGAAGATATGGACCTATTCCTATGATCCGGACGGCAATCTGTTGCACCTGCATTCAGAAATACGGGAGCTCGGGCCCCATTATGTAGGAAAGTGTGCGAACTACCATTTCTATGACCCGGAGTTTTACACCAGGGATGACGATGACCAGTTTGAGCCGATTGGATATTACACGGACGAGTATTATTCCTGGGAGGAGGGCGGCAGAATCCGTCGAAGGGAGCTGACCATCCATTCCGATCAAGAAGTGGAAGCGGCCGTGATGAAGGAGTCATATGACGAAGACGGTATGATTCGCGAGCGCTGGATGGGTGAAATCCGTGCGGACGCCCCTCATCTTGAACGGTTCAGCTATCACAAGAGTGGAATTCTGAAACAGGCGCAATACATCAACCGCATCGAAGGCACGTCGGGCGAAACAGTCATTCACACCACAACGGAGGAATATGACGAAAACGGAAAGCCCCTTTCGTGCCTGTGTGACGGGTTGTTGAAATATGAAGTAAAATATGAGTACGATAAAGAAGGGAACTGGATCCGGGCAACCTACAAGGACGGAATGGGGTTCATTACTCAGGAGATTATCAGGACAGTAAACTATTGATAACGTGACTATGCTTATGGAAGAACACCCCGAACTCGGTCAAGGTATTTCCATTCAGGATCAAAGGATAAAGCGGGTGCGCGAATATGTGCTGATGAATCCTCGCGAAAGGGGATGCCATGGAATTGACCATTGGGACCGGGTCTATACCAATGGGCAGTTGTTAATTACGCAGAAGGTAAACCCGCTGGTTGTCGGCTTGTTCGCCTATCTTCACGACTTCTGCCGCGAGGATGACGGTAACGACCTGCAGCATGGACCGCGTGCGGCAGCGTTCATAGATACGGTTAGGGATACCCTGCTGGTGGATGTCAGCGATGAGGAAATACAATTGCTGAAGGAGGCTTGCCGGCTCCACACCGTGGCAGACAAGACGGGAAACCCGACTGTAGATACGTGTTTTGACGCCGACCGGTTGGATTTGAGAAGGGTCGGAATCATTCCAGACCCGGCAAGGATGGCGACTAAGAAAGGAAAGGAGCTGGCCCGGATGCAATCTGAACTGTATTGATATGATCAGGAAATTCAAAGTCAAATTCTCTGACGGCGTCCCGGCAGCCGTATATGCCGTCAGTATCACCCACACGTATGCTGGGGTAATTGAAATGAGTTGCCTCTCCGCTGGAACCAGACACTATCTCGCGGAATATGAGGAACGGCGCGATTTGATTGAAGCGGGCCGCCTAAAGGGACACTACTGCTTTGAACCGGAACTCATTGACGAAGTCCAGTGGGAACTTGTCTTCAAGGAAGGCGGTTCCGTAGAAGATGCCGAATGGGTATCACACGTCAGGGGGAAGTGTTTCAAGGATAACAAGGTCTGCGTTTCGCTTTCCATCGAAGCGACGGATAAGCGACGCGGATATCTTGGAGACTACCTGATCACCCTCGAGTGGTACCAGTCGACAAAGGAACTGATGGAGTCGCCCCTACCCGAGCTCATCCAGCAGAAGGCCGGGAGGTTGGAGTTTGAAACCATCAAGGGATTCTGCAAGTTCGAGTCATGGGAGGAATGCGAAGGAATGAGATAGCCAGACGATATTATGACCAAACAATTCATTCTCTGCGCCCTTGCGGTGCTCTCGCTTTTCTCCTGCGGACAAAGGAATAGCAAGCAGTTTCCATCTCCGGCAAAGGCCGATGCTATCATCTCCGTATTCGGGGAGGACAATGCGGCCCTGGATCCGGTCCGTCTCTGCGATGCGGTCCTGACTACCGAAGAGGGCATGGAATCAGCATTCCCGGATGAGACGGACAGCTTCTTTGAGGAGACCACACCAGAGGCGGAAGCCTTTTATTTCCCCGCCGCCGACATCAAGGACGAGCTGCTGGCCCGGACCGTCCAGCTCCGTTACAACTACGTGGCCCTTTTCAACCGGGTGATCCACTCCTACGAGTGGTTCCAGCGGGCCTCCACGGGGATAGATGATGAGACCACCACCAAGAAGGATACGCTGGAGTGGATCCGTTACGCCAGGCCGAAGATTCCCGAATCGGTCATCCGGGCGGCCCTTCCGGATGCCGGGGCACAGGCACAAGCGAGTAAGTTGCTGAAAGCTTACAACCGTTTCGACGGGAACGACAGCGCCGGTTCACCTTTCAGTGACGCAGTCAACCGGTACACGGAAGCCCTGTCGGGACTTCCGGAACTGGTCGGCAAAGAGGAGACTGACCGTTTCGAGGAGCGGTTCTGGAACTGGTACGACAAGCGGAATGTCGTGCCAGAGATCGATACGCTGGTCAGGATGAACATGTACGAATACGAGGGACCGAAGCCCTCCGATGGAGAGTTGGAGAACCTAAAACGGGCCATCGAGGCGGAAAAGGACATCGACCGCCGGACCGTCCTCGCCCTCGAATACGTGAAGTTCAGCAAGTGGGACGGCGTGCCCCTGCTGGGCGAGATTCTGGAATCACGCATCTACACGAAATACCTGCTGGAAGCCTGGATCTCCTGGCGGGCGAATGCCCAGATGTACCACAGCCCTTCGTCCTTCGGCGTCATCGCCAACAACTACTACGACAAGGTGCGGACCATCTGCCTGGACACGATGGTCCGGCACTGCCTGGAGTCCGAGGACAAGAACGCGGAATGCCTCATCGAAAACCTGCTCTTCTGCGAAATCATCCACCGGATGGGGTCAATAGCGGGAAATAGCAGTTTCAACGACTGCGCAATGCTTTCCTACAATATGTTCATCCATCCGAGGCTCCTTGAGAATAGCGAAGACCCTCAAAACCAATAAACACTTAAGAAACTATGACCTTAGGAAATCCCACCAGACTCACTTGCCCGCATTGCGGCAAGGTCAAGCACATAATGTCCATCGCTTCCGGGAACACTTTCGGAGCTACACTCTGGTCGGATACGAAGCATGACTATCCGATGTTGAAATCTCCTTCATCCGTCCAGCGGTGCCCGCATTGCGGCCATTACTACTTTTATGAGGACGCAAACCCCGTTGACTGTGACCCTGATGATCTGAGCAAGAAGCATTCTCTTACGGACTGGGACGCAGAATGGCCCGGAGATGCCGGAAGCGCTACCATTTCCGAGGTGAAGGACCGGAGACGCCAGTGGGAACGATGGAAGGATGCCAATGCCAATGGTTTTGGAGTACTCTCTTTCGATGAGATGGATGCCGCTTTCAGTGAACTCTTTTCATTGGCGGACACCAATCGCCAGCAGACTCTTCTGTTCATGTGGCTGTTCGCCTTCAATGACACTTATGGGGGAAGGCAGGATGAGCCTGCACCTGAGTGCCCACCAAGCATTCTAGATCGGCGCAAATTAGTCGTCGACGAGTTATGTCGAAGATTTGAAGGATCCAACTTGCTGGTGTCGGAGCTTCACCGCGAGATAGGCGACTTCGAGGAGTGTATCCGAATCGCCGGCAAACCCTCGCCTGAAATCGCCCCCGGCTTGGCCAAAATCATCAGTGAACAGATTATCGCCCACGCCAAAGCCGAGGATACCAATGTCTTCGAGTTGGTTTTCAGTCAATTGTGATTTCCGAAAGATCTCGAATGAAAAAGAGAATCTCTGACAATCAGCGGGGATCGAAACCTATAAAGCGTGAGAATTCGTAGATTCCGTCTGTGGCTTTCTTCTTGATGTGGACTATGGGGTGAGAGAAGGAGAAGGCCACATCAGAAGGGTCGATGACATAGACTTCACAGTCAGGGCCAGGCAACTGACAAAGATCTGCTACCGGATACACTTGGAGAGAAGTGCCGATGACGAGGAAGATATCTGCGGACCTAACTTCACATTCCGCCTCTTCTAACTTGTATACGGTCTCACCGAAGAAAACGACATGAGGACGGAGCTGGGTTTGGTTCTTCCCTCCAGTCTCTCCTAGACATATAGGCTCGTATCCGATACGAACGACCTCCTTTTCGCTGAAGCCGTCTCTCCTATTGCAGGTCCCTTCTGGGCGGACGCAGGTCAGTTCTCCATGCAGATGGACGATATGGCCGCTCCCGGCACGCTCATGCAGATCGTCGACATTCTGTGTGAGGATGGTTACATCGAAGTCGCTCTCCATCTTGGCCAGAAGGAGATGGGCGATGTTAGGTTGGACTCCGGCCAGGGCTGCTCTGCGGTCGTTGTAAAAAGCGATGGAATCGGCCTTCCTCTTCTCCCATCCATCCACCGACGCCAGATCCATCAGGGTCAGGTCGTTCCAAATCCCCTCATCCCCCCTATACACGGGGACGCCACTTTCGGCACTGATTCCTGCGCCGGTGAGCACTACAAGCTTTCTTTTTTGCATCGATTTTTAATGGGGCCCTTTTGTGTTGTGCTTTCGGGCCCCATTCAATATGTAAACATAAACAAAAAACCGATTACTTCAAAGAATAGAGAGATTGAATGACCTCTTTTGCTCTCACTTGTTTTGCGGTCTTCACTCTTTATTGGATACAACAATATAAGTGGGGAAATGATCGCTGTAGCCGCCCACGAAAGCGCCATTCGAGAAGGTACGAAGCGGCTGGCCGGCATACTGGCCTTCCTGCTGCTGCATGAACGGCGGGTTGAAGATTCGCCCATAGTATTTCTTCTTCACGATCGGCCGGATCTTGAGCGTGCCCTTCGGCGCGTTCACGAGAGGCTCGTTGACCACGATGACATCGTAGATGTTGCTCTCTCCGCGATAGTAATAAGAGCTATATCCTGCTTTAAGCATGGACACGAACGGGGAGAAGAAGTCCATCGCCCCCACGTCCTCGATCTTCTCGCGGCCGTGCATCCACACGGCCATGCTGTCGTCGGTAGGGTTGTCGTTCATATTGCCCATGACCACGATCTTGATGCCTGGATACTCCTGCATCAGATGGACACACTCTTCGTACATCATCTGACCGCCGCGGGAGCGGAGGGCACCGCTATTTGCGATCATGCGGGAAGGGAGGTGCGCCACCAGGAAGGCGAACATTTCGCCGCCCAGCAGACCACGAACCATCAGAAGGTCACGGGTGCGGAAGGCGTCCTGCTCCTCCTTGGTCATCCCGAAGTCAAGAGTGCTGTCGAAGTTGAAGGGAATGGACTTGGACTCCAGAATCGTGAACAGTTCCGGACGGAACAATATGGCCACATCAATTCCGCGGCGGTCCGGACCGTCGTAGTGGACTATCTGGTAGTTCGCGTCGGCGATGGCCGGCTCAGCGACAAGGTCCTCCAGGACATGGCGATTCTCCACCTCGGAGACGCCGAGGACGGCGTGGTAGGCCTTGTCATCATCCCGCATCGCCCGGATGACCCGGGCCATGTTGGCGAGTTTCTTCTGGTACTTGAAGTCGGTCCATTCCTTCTCTCCATCGGGAAGGTACTCGTAATCGTTCTTCCCTTCGTCATGGTAAGTGTCGAAAAGGTTCTCAAGATCATAGAAACCGATCACGTAGTTCTTGCTTCCAGTTTTCCCATGTCCGGAGCTCGAAGATGTAGGAGAAGTCTTCGGTGTTTCCTGTTTGGGACTTGGTGATACAGGAGTTGTACTCGGCGTTTCCTGTTTTGGCTTGCCATCACGGACGTCCTTGGACTCCTGTGGCCTGATGTTCCTGCCGACAAAAAAACCAATCAAAAGACAGATTAAGGCTACCCCGCATAGAAGCTTCAACCAAAGTGACTTGAGTCGGGAATAGCTGCTTTCGCCATTATGTTCATTATCAAGGTTAGGTTTCATATCTTAATTGCCTGAGATTCTGTAGCAGGATGAACAAGCATACTATGCCAACAAAGATAAAAAGAATCAGAGAAACAGAGCAAGTCGAGTCGGAAGAGTTTGTAGATCCATCTAATAAGAAGAGACCGTTCTTCCTATGAAGAGTCCATAAACACTTCTTGCTCCCTTTGCTTTTAGAGCATTCGCGGCCTGAATAAATGAAGTCCCCCTTGTCGTGATGTCATCGAATAGGATCACATCCTTACCATAGACCGACCCGGAGAATGTGAGATTCGCAATTGTATTGGAACTCTTCTGCTCACGGCTGTTTTCGCGGTCTTCAGTGATTGTAATACAGTCAAAACCATTCCTGATGGGGAACTTCTCTGCAATTTTGCTGCACATCGTCTTGTACCTCGTCTCGTTCTTGTATTGAGTCGAGGCGGGGATGACGCAGAACACCATATTCCGCATCTGCTCTTCCGTGAAGTTCCCCTCCAAAAAATCAGAAGCGATGCTTACCCCTATCGAATACGACCCGTCCTTGAAACGCCATACGGATTGTCTCTGCGACTCCTTGTCGGCATCGACGAAAGGATACCTGTTCTTGGGGTAGTAATCATATCGATAAGCCGCATTATATCCACCCAGGGTAATTTGGTGAAATTTTGCCTTGAGTTCATTCTTTCTTTGAAGGGCCGCATGCCGCTGTTCCTCTTCCACTCTCCATCTATATAGCGGGTCGTTCCGCATTTGTTCCTCGTGCCGGCGCTTTCTCTCTTCCTCTTGAGCTTTCATCAATGTTTGGCGTATACGTTCCTGCTCTTGAGTTTTGCGACGTGCCTCCTCTTCCCTTTTTCTTTTTCCAGTTGTCGCCTCATAAATGATATACACAATACTTCCTATAAGAATTCCCCATTCAAAGAAGACGGCCAAGAATTCGTCAAAGTCACTTACCAAAATAAAGAACAATGTAGTCATATGTGATTAGATGAAAGAGATAATAGATAGGGGATTTGATATCGTAACTGTAGGATTTGAAAGAGATAAGATGTGATGCTCCTTGGTCCCCCATAAGCATGCAACACTTTTTATCCCAGCCGCGTTTGAGGCTTGGATATCGATAGCCCTGTCGCCGAAGCTGACGGTTTCAGAAGGATTGACACCCATTCTCTGCATGGCCATAAACATCCCTGCGGGAGACGGTTTCCTCTGCGCGTCATGATAGCCGACGATTGTATCAACAGGAATGTTGAAATGGTTTACCACACGTCCGACGTAGGAGGAAGGTGCCGTGCTCACGATCGCTACCGCCACCCTGTTCCGATTCGAACGGATGTATTCAAAGACGCTCTCAATCCCTGGATACAGGCGGAACTGCGGAATGAGCGAATAAACCCGCGGCCAGTCACGGCGACTCCGGGCCTCCTCAGCGATGGTCGAATCGACCAGCGTGAGGTCAAGGTCAAAGATGATGCCTTTCATGGCTAGTCCCAGCTGTTGAAAAGGGAGCCAAGGGGATAGTTGGAGTCGTGCTGCTCGGCGTTTCTGGAATCGGCAGCGGGACGGGACGTGGATTTGAGTATGGCATTCAAGACGTCCTCCTGGTTATCTGAGCGGATCGTCTTGGCCATGCCTTCGCTAACCAGCCATTTGTTGCCCGCGTCACGCCCCTCAGGAATACAAACCTTGTACTCCACGGCATACACGCGCTTTCCGGCAGCGAGCGTTGCGTTTACGGCATGCATGGTTCCGCCCTTGATTCCCGTCTGGATGACGATGGTTGCATCCGCCAAGGCCGCCTGAAGGCGGTCCCTGTTCACGAGGAAGTTCCTGTTGACGTGCTCGCCAATCGCATACTCCGACATAAGCAGACCACCCTTGTCGACGATTTCTTCTGCCAAAGATGTGTTTTCCGGCGGATAGACCGAGTCGAGACCATGTGCGAGGAAGGCCGTGGTCGCTCCTTCGGTCGATTTCAATGCGCCGCGATGGCCGGCCGAATCGCAACCGAGAGCGAGCCCGCTGACGACATTGAATCCGCGGGCAGAGAAATACTCGCCTAGTTTTTCCCCAGCCAGCTTACCTTGAGGCGAAGGCTCGCGGGTACCGATGATCGCGACGGCCGGTTTATTGGTGATAGAAAGGTCTCCTTTATAGAACAGCAGGATCGGGATGTCCGGCTTGCCTTTTTCATTGACCGTATTGAGAAGGTTTGCCGGGAAATCGGAGTCGTAACGGGAAACCATCTTGATTCCCTGCTCTTCAGACCGGCGCATGATCATGCCGGCCACATGGCTGGCGTGTTCCACTTGATCGAACTCGGGGAAGGCGGACAGGCCCTTCAGTCTGCCAGCGCGATGCAGTTCCTCTAGCAAGTCATAGAGCTCTCCGAGCCCCATTGTTTTGAAATGGGACTCGGAGATTGCTGCGGCAATCTGCTCAATTTTCTTCGGCCCGAAACCTCTCAACTGCTGGAGGGTAAGTATGAACTCGTGGGAGATAGTCATCACTGTGGTATTCTTTACAAATGTACAAAATATAATCCGTTCGTGGCGTGCTTTCCTGCTACAAACGCTCGACGTTTCTGTCCTCACCACCAGACCAATCGGGATTGATGGTCAGTCCTGCAACGAGACCAACGACCTCGGTGGCCCCATGTTCCCGAAGACGTCGAGCTGTACCCTCAAGCGTACGCCCTCTTGTCATGACGTCATCGATAAGGATCACCTTCTTACCCGTGAAGAAGGAGGAGCTGAATTGAAACTCTGCTGCCGGATCGCTGGATTTGCCGCAGATATGCCCGGACTCTCCGTCTTCCGGCTTGGTAATGGCGGTGTACGAGCATCGTTTGCCTGTAAGAGCCTCAAGCCGCGAGGAAACACTTCCGTAACGTTGTAAGGTCTTGTATTGAGTAGACGCAGGAACGAAGCATACTACCGTGTTGGCGTCCGCAATCTTGCGGATACCTTCTGCAAGGCCGTTGATGATTCTTGCAGGGCAGCTTCCGTCCTTGAAATCATAGATGGCTCGACGGTCGCGAGCTTGTTCACTTGTGGCGGAAAACCTGGTTGGCAGGTAATCCATAAGGTAATATACTTTCATTCTTCTGATTGGTTGATGGGTGTGCAGAGAAATTGCGGGCCTCCTTCCATACGAGAAGGACGAGCTGGAGAAGTTTGTTGGCGTGTACATAACTTTTCTTTTTTGTGTAAATTTTACGCAACAAAGGTACAAAGATATTTTGTACTTCCAAATTTTTTTGTGTTTTTTTTACGCAAAACTAATCATGGGAGATTTCTCTGCCTGTTCATCCCTGTGTATTGAGACGGTTTTCTCTGAATAGGTTTGGATTGTTTATTTTTTCTTGCTAACTTTGCGTGAATTAAACACAGTTATATGTCAAAAAAAGGCAAGTTCATCTACGAGTATCCCCACCCGGCTGTAACTGCCGACTGCGTGGTTTTTGGCTATGATGAAAAAGAGATTAAGGTCCTACTGGTCAAGCGGGGACAGGAGAAGGAGGCAAGCAAGAATGCTTTTGTCGGCGAATGGGCGCTCCCCGGTGGATTCCTGAAAATGTTGCCTGACGAAGAGGGCCCGGAAGATGAAACGATCAAGCATACTGCTGCTCGGGAGTTAAGAGAAGAAACGGGATTGACGCTTTCTCCCGAAGAGTTCAAAGAGATGGGAACATACAGCAAAAAGGATCGCGATCCGCGTGAACGAGTGATTACGATAGCCCATTATGCTTTGGTCAAGTTGGCGGAAGTCAAGGCTGATACAGATGCGGACAAAGCTGAATGGTTCAGCATGAGCAATCTCCCCAATCTGGCATTCGATCACCGCGACATATTAAACGAGACCTTCTCCAGTTTGAAGCATACTATTCATTTCGAACCGGTCGGATTCGAACTGCTTCCGGAAGTCTTTACTCTCCCGCAACTGCAGCACTTATATGAATCTATTCTTGGCGTTCATTTTGACCGTCGCAACTTTGCCAACAAGATGAAGCATCTCGGTATGCTTTTAGAGGTGGACGACGGAACTGCTCGCCATGGGACTCGCACCCCCATAAAGTATAAGTTCGACAAAGATAACTATGATAGACTGAAACAGAGTGGATTCCAATTGGAGTTTTAGCCCCTGTATTTTGCTGGTGGGTTGACCGTCGCTCATTAGTCCTACTCCCTTTCTTCGGTAAAGAAAAAGGCAGAAATACTTGAATAGTGTATTCTGTAATGGAGCAATGGCGTCTTTTGTAAAGCGGCGGAATTATCGTATCTTTGAAAGAAATTGCAGGACTATCAACCATTATTCCAAATCACCTTATGGCAGACCTTAATGAACTGGAGTTACCTTCATTGAGTGGAGTCCTTCCACCTGATCCTGATACGGCTAAATGGGAAATGCTGATTGACCAGATTGTCGAAGGCAATGTGATACCAGTTATAGGAAGCAGCATTCTTTCTAACAACAATCTAGAGCAGTATCTGATTGATGGCCTTGCCAAACAATGCGGCATTACCAGCCGTCCAACAAATTTCTCGGAACTGGTCTATGATCCCTCCTTTGGAAACCGCGAAATTATATATAGCTGGTTGAACAAAGTATGGGAGAAACAGCTATCCCACAATGTCGTTCCTTCTCCACTCCTAAAACGGATTCTTTCAATTCGGCAGTTCCCTTTTGTCATCACGACATCATTCTTCCCCATTGTAGAGCAGGCCATGCAGGAGGTTTGGGGGGAGAGGACCGTAAAGGTGATGTGCTTCAGCAATAACCCCGCTACTACTATGTTGGGCGGGGTCGGTGATATCAAAAATGCCAATGATATTAGTGTCCCGACCATCTATTATATGTTTGGGAAAGTGTGCAATTCGGCCCATCGATTTGTCGTCACAGACACCGATATGTTGGCCTTCTGCAGTTCGTGGCTTTCAACTGAAAGGCGTCCCCCCGTTCTCTCGAGCGTGTTGAAAGACAAGTACCTCCTGGTTCTTGGGGCTGGATATCCAGATTGGTTGTTCCGGTTTATCTGGTATTCGATGAACCTGACAGAAAACACAAGGGACCCTTTTTCCAAGACACAGGGCATGATGGTTGATGACAAGGCCGAGGATTCGCTTATTCGGTTTCTCAACCGCCTTGATACTTTTACGCAGAAGGATCCATTGTTTGTAATCAATACCATTGAAGAGAAACTGGCGGAGAGAAAGGAGAACCCGCAAATCGAAAAGCCCAGAAAGGGATGTGACGTTTTCATTTCCTATTCAAGGAACGATTCCGCACTGGCGGAAATGCTATATCATACCCTTTCTTCAAAAGGATTGAGCGTATGGTATGACCGCGGTCCGGACGGCCTTGCGGTTGGAGCCGATTGGATAGGTGAAATAGAGCAGGCCATCCGTACATCGAGGGTCTTCGTTCCCCTCCTCACATCGACATTGGAGAAGGAAAAGAACGACTACCATATGTATCTGAAGGAATGGTCGATCGCGAATAGACGAGCCGAAGGATTCCGTCGAGAATTCATCCTTCCCATCGCCGCCGAGGGTGTTGATATGTACGATGATTTTTTCCCTCGGTCATTCAGGGTGGCAAATGCCGGCTTCTTTAATGAGCGTCAACCTGACTTTACCGACTTTGCCGAGGCCGTGCTCGCCATCATCAACAAGTTATAATGGAAGGCCATGAAAGGACATAAAGACAACCCTTGGCTGGGGCTCAGATCCTATCAGGAAGGAGAGATTATCTACGGAAGGGCCGAAGACATCGAAAGGCTCGGACAGTGCATTCTATCTCATACTCAAACAGTTCTGTATGGCCGTTCGGGAATAGGTAAGACCTCTATCCTCAATGCCGGGATCTTCCCGCTCGTCAGGAAGAAAGGTTTTTTCCCCGTCAGTATACGTCTTGACCATAGTGCCAACGCACAACCGTATGCGGTTCAGATTTCCCGGGCCGTTCTATCCGGGCTCAATCGGCTCAGGAAGGACAGTTACGACGAGAATGGCGAAATAACCACCTCTTTCAGCAGGGGAGATGTCCGAGAAAAAGTAAGCGCTCTCGGGGACAAGGAGTCACTTTGGGAGTTTTTCCATCGACACGAATTCTTTGATGCGGAAGGTCAACGCATTAAGCCGCTTGTCGTGCTGGATCAGTTCGAAGAAGTGTTCAGCCTTGGGAAGGACAAGGATAAAGTCCGGGATTTCTTTTCTGAACTTGCCGACCTTTTGAACGGCGTCGTGCCGGATTACATCAATAATGCTATCGATGAGCATACCGCTGATGATTCAGATCAAATGGATGACATGCAAGAGGGCATGGCTCCAGAACTCATCGATTTCAACGCACTGCAGGACGGCTATCAAGATTATCTGGAGTCCTCTGACTTTCGCTTGATCATTACTCTACGGGAGGATTTCCTCTCATATCTGGAGCGGGAATGCGGCCAAATTCCGGCCCTCCGGCAGAACAGGTTCTGTCTCCAGCCCATTAACGAGAAACAAGCGGCGGTCATCATCATGAACCCGATTCGAGGTTTGGTGGATCAGAGCGTTGCAGAGCTTATAATAAAGAAGGTAACCGGAGAGAAAGACGTTGATTTGGATGGTCCTCCCTCCATTGCTGTAGACTCAGCCATCCTTTCCCTCTATCTAAGGAAACTGTATGACCGTTTGGGCGAGGATGAAACGCAGATTTCCGCATCCCTGGTGGAAAGCGAGGCGGAAAACATCATTTCTGGCTTTTACCAAGAGGCGATTTCCGACATCCCTGACGGCATCGTAGAGTATCTTGAAGACACGTTGGTCAATGAGGAGGGTTGTCGCGAGAACATTTCGGTTTACTCTGCCAAGAAGAACATTTGGGCCCTTTTGCAGAAGAATCCTTCCAGCACGAAAGACGAGGTCACGTCCCTCCTCAATAAACTCATTGATGAACGGAAGCTTCTTCGTCGGTTCGATTATGGCGGCGGACTGCGCATTGAATTCATCCATGACATTCTCTGCCCCGTCATCGTCAAGCGGAAGGAACAGAGGGCGATGATAAAGAGACAGGAGCTACTCGAAGAAGAGCACAGACAAGAGGCCCTGAGACTGGAACAAGAGAAGAAGAGACTCGAGCAGGAGAAGGAGCAGGAAGCACGGAAGCTGGCTCAAGAAAAAAAGCGTCTTTTTTCGGTCAAGATCAGGAACAGGCGGGTCACGGCGCTTCTTGCTGCCGTCGCGTTGTTCCTTTGCATCATCGGCGCGGTTATCGCAACGATGGGCGCCCGCAATAAGAGACAGGCAAAGGAACTCCAAGCCCTCAATACCGAGATTAGCACCATCATGCCGTCCGTCATTGAGCAAAAAATACTCGACGGAGATTCCTATACGGCAGGATCTATGCTGCAACGGTTATTCCCCGACTCCCTGTACAAATACGGAGATCCCTTGAGGACTTCTATGCTTAGAAAGCTGTCGCACATCCATTCCATTCTCCTTCAAGGTCATGCCCAGTCGGTAAATACCGTGCAGTTTAGTCCCGATGATCGCTTTGCCATAACAGGATCGAACGATATGACCATTCGGTTATGGGACGCCAAAACGGGAGAGCTTCTCTCCTCATGTTCCGATAGTCAGAATGCTGTCCTTTCTGCCACTTGGAAACATGATGGATCCATGGTTGTCTATTCGTCTAAAGATGGCCTTGTTAGATCTTGCACTGTTCAAGACGGAGCCATTCACCCGTTGTACTCTATTGACTTGGGGGCCTCCTATGCGAGATTCGTCTCATTCAATCCAACCGGAACGGAAATAGTTGCATGCTGCTATAACGGTCCTGTTTTGGTCCTTGATGGAGAGTATCTACGAGTGAAGGGAGTGATACCTGCTTCAAAGAGTGGCGCTACCTATGCCTCTTATTCACCTGATGGGAATTACATGGCCATTGCGATGGCATCAAACAAGAGCATTGTCATAATAAGAGTTTCTGACATGTCTCCGGTCACGACGCTTACTGGCCATGCAGACTGGGTCAGATCCGTGGAATTCAGCCCTGACGGAAAAACGCTGGTGTCTTGCTCGGATGACAAGACCGTTCGGTTATGGAATTTGGAATCTAAGAGTAGTCTCAAACTCGCTGATTTGCCCGACTGGGGAACGAAGGCTGCATTTACTCCCGACGGCCGCCGAATTGTTTGCGGCTCAAAGGATGGAATCCTTCGGGTGTATGATGTGAGAACTTCCGAAGAAATCCGTGAATTCCAGATTAAGCATCCTGGGTACCTCAATAGTTTCGACATTACCTCCAGTGGGGATCAGGTGATTTGCGGTTCGGCTGATCCTGTCGTCCATATATGGGATTGTGGGGATTCCATGGATACAGGAATATCCATCCACATGGACGGCGCAGTCTATGAGTTTTCGTGCTATGGCGAACCAGCAAGGATGGCTGCGGCTACGAACAAAGGAATACTTGGTATCTGGGATATGAGGGATAAAAGTCCAGTATCCCTCAAGTCCCTTGGAGCAGGAGATGTGGGGCGAGTTGAGACCCTCGTGACTTCACCGGACGGGGACCTCATAGCCCTCGCTTCCAAATTTAGAGTTCGTTTGTTTAGCGTCGAGGATGGCGAAGAACTGGACATGGATAATCAAGGCGGACACCGCGCATGGGTCAGAAGTATCCGCTTCAGCCATGACGGGACCATGCTCGCTTCTGTCGGGGAAGATGGTCGAATCATCATCTGGGACATTGCTCAAAGGAGAATCCGGAAATCTGTGAATACGGGATCCGTTGGGTTATACTCCGTTGATTTTAGCCACGACGGTAAATTCTTGATAACCGGAGATTCCGATGGTGTAATCCGAAAATGGAACGTGGCCACAGGCGAATCCATTGGTGATCCTATTAAAGGTCACACAGGAGTCGTCCTCTCCGTGCAATTCAATCATGATGACAGTTTGATTCTTGCTGCTTCCGGAGACCAAACGGCGAGTATTTGGACAACGGATGGAGGTCTTGTCAGACGTTTCGTTGGGGCATCTGGTTTCATGCAAGATGCAATCTTCAGCCCTGATGAGGATGAAATCATTACTGCGTCTGCAGACCGATATATCAGAATCTGGTGCGTGTCCAATGGGGAAGAGACAGCCCGCCTCGTAGGCCATTTCGGTGCGGTTTCTCATTTGGCCTGGGATAAAGACGGAAGGCTAGTTTCAAGCGATATGCTGGGAGAGATTAAGGTCTGGAATGTCCCTGATTTAAAAAATGTCGCGAAGAGTCTTTATTCGCCCTCTTCTTTTTGACAAATGCGCGAAAGAAAAACAGAGCCCGCGCTCATAATGACGCGGGCTCTTCCATTTCTATTCCACAATCTCATATTCATCGATACCGGGAATAAGTGCGATGCCGGTTTCTTCGAGGTGAATCTGTCCGGCGGAGTCTATGAAGCGCACGGTGAAGACTTTT
>ODAJ014747220.1_pt1 | contig 25181 bp, 20 predicted proteins | sample 1539241 | NCBI WGS metagenome assembly ODAJ01 (sample SAMN02144231, study PRJEB22623) | gut metagenome | biome: sheep rumen | host: Ovis aries | place: New Zealand
GGGAAATTGGCAAGCAGGACACCCATGCCGATAGGTATGAGCAAAAGGGGCTCATACTTCTTTACGATGCCAAGATAGAGCAGGATGCAGGCAATAACAATCATGATGAGGAACGTATAATCGCCACCAGTCTGCGCAAAGGCGGTCATGTTCCATATATTCTGTAGTATTTCCACTGAGTTAATTGAAGATTGAGAATTGATAATTATTTTATCGTCATGAGGACATCATCCTCTGCCACGGAGTCACCGCTGGTGAAACGTATGGAGGTAATAGTGCCCGACTTGTCAGCCTTGATGCGGTTGAACACCTTCATGGCTTCGATATAGCATATCACATCGCCCTCCTTTACGTAGTCGCCTACTTTCTTAGGAGTCTCTGATGTAGATTGTACGAGATATGCCTTTCCCTCCAACGGAGCGAGAACCTCTGTTCCCTCCCCTGCCGCAGCATCTTCCTGCTTTGGAGCAGCACTGGCAGCCGGAGCCTCGTCGCCATAAGAGACAGAAACCTCATAAACCTTTCCGTGGACAGAGACCTTCACCTTCTCTGGCAGGACAGCATTGCTTGCAGCCTTTGCCGTGCGGCGTTCCTCAAGGTCTTTCTCGAACGCAGCCTTCGCAGCACCGCTCTTGTAGAGTTCGTACTGCTGTGGATGCATGGCATACTCAAAGAGTTCTTCATCGTCTTCACCAAGGTCCCAGCCCTTCTCTGCCATCTTTACACGATATACGTCGAGGTCGTCAGGATAGTTGTCCTGCGGGTCGGTAGTGACAAACTTACGTCCCTCACGGGTTGCCATATCCTTGAAGACAGGATCTACATTACCAGGCAGCTTGCCAGACTTTCCGAGAATCATGTCCCAGATATTCTCTGCTATCATAGACCAACGTGCCTTACCCTTCTCCATCTGGATTACATTCATCAGGGCAAGGTTCTTGACATACTGTGAGAAAGGTGTCACCAGACATGGATAACCCACCTTAGGCCATACGTATGCCACTTCGTCGAAGAGCTTTACGAGAAGCTGGTCGGTAGTAAGCTGTGGCTCATCGTGCTTCTCTTTCCATATATTGAGGGAGCGGAGGTTGTCCTCAAGGTCTGTCATGAGCGACCCCATCATGCCGCCAGGCAGTCCCGGCTTTACGAGCAGGGAGTTGTTGAGGTGGTTGAGAGACGGGATATAATATCCGAGGAAGTCGTCCATCATCTCCTGTATCTGAGTGCGGACATCCATGTATGCCTCCATATTTATCTCCTTAACCTTGAAGCCGGCATCTTTCAGCATTTCCTGAACGGCAATGACATCAGCATGTCCTGTGCCCCAAGCCAGTTGTCCCATACCGCAGTCAATATAGTCGCAGCCACCGCGAGCTACCTCAAGGATAGACGCCATGTTGAATCCTGGTCCGGCATGAGAGTGATACTGTATGATGATATCCTTCTTATAGTTCTTTACTCCGGCACAAATTTTTCCGAGGGTTTCAGGACGTCCGATGCCTGCCATATCCTTCAGGCAAATCTCGTCGGCACCGGCGTCGATGAATGTCTTTGCAAGGTCTATGTAATATTCTACGGTGTGTATCGGAGAGTGTGTGATGCACAGCGATGCCTGGGCTATCATGCCAGCCTCATGAGCATACTTGATGGAAGGAATGACGTTGCGGGGGTCGTTAAGTCCGCAGAAGATACGTGTGATGTCTGTGCCCTGTGCCTTCTTTACCTTATAGAAAAGCTTTCTCAAATCCTTTGGACAAGGACTCATACGCAGACCGTTCAAGGCACGGTCGAGCATGTGGGTCTGTATGCCTGCCTCATGGAAAGGCTTTGTCCACTCACGAACACTCTTGTTAGGATTCTCGCCATAAAGGAGGTTCACCTGTTCGAAGCCACCGCCATTGGTCTCTACCCTGTCGAAACATCCCATGCGGATGATAGCAGGAGCTACTTTTACTAACTGGTCAACGCGTGGCTGGTACTTGCCGGCACTCTGCCACATATCGCGGAATACCAGGCTGAATTTTATCTCTTTACCCATTTATATATATATGTATTTTTTTACTTTATCTCTTGAATATTGGTTACCTTGCCTTTTCCACCTGTTATCTGGAATACAGTCTTGTTGATGACCTCATAGATGTCATCAGGTATCAGTGGCTTCTGTTCTACGGTTTCGGGAATTGTCTTATTGACAAGCAATATCAGCCCCTTGCTGACAAGGATGATGAAGAGCAGCACGAAGAATACTGTCAACATTCCTATAAACATTAATGTTAGTCCTATTGTCATCTTTTATTTATTGAAAAAATTGAATATTAAATTCCTAACTCCTAATTCCATTATCCGTCTCATGAAGTCTGTCATTCCAAAGGTAATAGTCGGTATCCTTTACCAACACCTTGCTGAGCAGTATCAGTGCAAAGAGGTTTGGAATAGCCATGAGGGCATTGAAGATATCCGCCATTGTCCATACGGTATTGAGATTGATGGCAGAACCGAGGAACACAGCGACAAGGAACAGCCATACATAAACTCTTGCCAACTTGTAGCCGCCGATATACTCCACTGCACGCTGGGCATAGAGGCTCCAACCGAGGATTGTAGAGAAGGCAAAGGTAAAGAGTCCGAACAGCAACAACGGTGCTCCCACATAAGGAATTTGTCCGAATGCCAGTCTTGTCAGCGCTCCGCCGTCAAGTTTCTGCAGCTTTTCCTTGAGTGTCATGTCAAAGATGTCACGGAGGACAGCATTATCAATCATTGACACATCAGCATAAGAGAGGATGCAGCTTACGATAACGACACCAGTGATGGCGCAGATGACGACAGTGTCCCAGAATGTTCCGGAAGCAGACACCAAAGCCTGACGCACGGGATTGTTGGTCTGTGCCGATGCTGCCACGATAGGAGCAGAGCCGAGACCCGACTCGTTGGAGAACAGACCTCTGGCGATACCATAGCGGGCTGCAAGCATGATAGAGCTACCCAAGACACCGCCACCGACAGCATGTTCGGTGAAGGCGGAGGTCACGATAAGCTCTATTGCTGGCATTACATAAGCGTGGTTGATACACAAGATAAAGATACAACCAACTACATATACAACTGCCATAAAGGGAACCAGTGCGGAGCATACCCGAGCAATGCTCTTGATACCACCGACCAATACTAATCCTACGAGGAATGTTATTATGACTCCCGATACCCATGGATTTACATCCAACACATCAGCAGCAAGGGTTGAGATGGCATTTGCCTGCACCGTAGAACCAATGCCGAAAGCGGCAATGGCGGTAAAGATGGCAAAGAGCATGCCAGCCCATTTGGAATGTAGTCCCTCCTGAAGAACATACATCGGTCCACCGACCATGTAACCCTTCTCTGACTTCTGGCGATACTTCACAGACAGAAGACCCTCGCTATATTTTGTTGCGATGCCGAAGACACCCGTCAGCCAACACCACATCACAGCACCGGGACCCCCAAGGGCAATAGCTGTGCCTACACCAATGATGTTTCCCGTACCTATAGTGGCAGCAAGGGCAGTGGCAAGAGCAGCAAACTGACTTACGTCTCCAGGGCTGTCATTGTCTTTTGTAACAGAAAGCTTGATAGCTGTGAAAATCTTCCTCTGAGGAAACTTCAGACGAATGGTAAGATAAATGTGAGTACCAAACAACAGGATTATCATGGGATAACCCCACAGGATGTCTGATAGAAAATTTAAGATGTCATTCATAATGCTTAATGCATATTTCGTAATTAATAATTACCCTTAGTACCACTTCACGGCATTGCTGTATCCAGAGCGTTTGTCGTACTTCAGGGCATCAGCCAGTGTGGCTGCATTACAGCGGAATGAGAAGTTATACGAGGTATATGGAGAGAGCACTACCGAACAGGACATCGAGAAGCAGTGAAGGTCTCGTGCCAGCGAGGCAGTAGTCATTGAAAGTTTATGGTAGTCGAAGTCATAACCCGAGGTAAAGGCAATGTTCCAACCGTCGGATATGCGGATATTTCCCGAGAAGTTAAGATTTTGGCTGTACTTATACGGATAGCGCATGGTTTCCTTGTTGAATTCACCTGAAGTATTCTCACGCATAGTTATGCCGTAAGAGAATGTAAGACTCCAAGGCATTGAGAACTTCATATATCCATCGTCATCCACCTCTGCCATTCCAGCATTCTTCTTTGTAGCACCATGCTTGGCAGCCTCCATAGTCGGGTCAACATTGGTTTCTACGCCAGTATCCTCCTTGCCCATTGCCGGGGTGTCCTCATCGTCTTTATTCTTTTTCTTCTTGAAGAAGTTTCTTATCTTGTCAGGAGTAATGGTATAAGAGATATTCTGCGACATACCCTGGAAACGTCCGAAGCGTCCCTTGCTGTATTCGGTATGGGTGCCGACATAAGGGCGTCCGTTCTCGTCCAGTTCGTATGCATAAGTGGCGAAGACAGCATTCATGGAGAATGTGTAGCTCTTTGAAATCTTTACCCTGAGGCGTGTGGAGAGGTCACTCCAAGGACGTGTCTGTGCCGCCATGTTATATGACATAGAAGCACCCAGCTGGTCAATGATGCTTATCTTCTTGTATTCTACAGAGTCATTGTCGGACGCCTTGACCTTCATCTCTATATTATTGTCGAGGTCAAAGGTGATGCTTCCTGTCTTGCCCTTTCCTGGTACGCCGAACATACCCTGACTAAAAGGAGAATAGCTGACGGGCTCGCCGACAGGATTGCCATTGATGTCTGTCTTCTGGTATGTCTTATGATAACCATAACGGCTGGCACCAAAATCTGGAGCGTATGTGAAGCTGACGCTTGGGGTCAGCGTATGGCGTATTGCCTGTATCTTTTCGCCGAACAACTTCCTGTTGGGGACGAAGAAGCCATACAGCTTGGTGTTTGCACTGATGCTGCTGCTCCAGTTATATACATTGTAGAAACCATAGATGGTATCGTTGCGCACCTTTTGGTTTTCTTGGTCCCAAGACTGATTTATCTTGTTCGTATATGTTCTGTCAGTAAAGGTTATCTGTGGGGAGATGTTGATATATTTAAAGAGCGAGAATGTAGCACCGATAGGAACGATGTGCTGCCATCCGTTCTTCCAGTCCTTGATGAGGTTTGACTTCATCAGTTTGTCTTCCTTCGTATTTATGGAGTTGGAGATATTACCAGTGTAGCTCATGTGTATCTTTTCGTACCAACGTTCTTCACCTACCCTCTTTGAACGACGGAACGGATAGAAGCGTGAAATAGTGATATTCAAATCGGGCAACGTGAGGGCAACCGATGAGTCACGCATATTCTGTGTGGCATTGGCACTTGCCGAGAGTGTCATGCCGATGCTGCTGAATGTTGTGCTCCATGATACGGATGACGTCCTGGTACTCTGTGTCATCGTGGTAGGATTATACATCGAATTCAGGTTGTTACGCTCATACTTGGTTGAAGCATAGTTGACACTGGCACTGAATGTGCGGTACGGATTTGCCTTGGCATCCTGACGATGGCTCCATTGCAACTTGAAACTCGTCGTCTTTTCATAATCAGGGAATCCCTTCTCGCCATTCTTCGTATCTTGATAGGAGAAGAAGAACTGACCTGCGTATTTGTAGCGGAAGTTATAGTTTGAAGCAGCAGAGAAAGCCCATGAGCCCTTGGTATATATTTCACCAAGAAGTTTCAGGTCTATATTGTCATTGATGGCAAAATAATATCCTCCGTCCTTCAGGTAGAAACCGCGTGCCTGCTCGTCACCATAGGTCGGCATGATGAAGCCGCTGCTGTAACTCTTGGAGAACGGGAAGAAGCCGTATGGTATGGCAAATGGCAGCGGAACGTCCTGCACCACGAGGTATGCAGGTCCGAACACCACATCCTTACCAGGACGCACCTTAGCACGCGTAAGGGCAAGATAGAAGTCTGGTTCAGGGTCGTCACAGGTGGTATATCTGCCATGCTTCAGGTAGAGGTTACCATCTTTGTCACGTTTTGATTTCTCTGACAACAGGAAACCGTCCTGCTGCTCAGTATAGGCATTCTGGATGAGACCCTTCTTTGTCTTGAAGTTGAATGACATCGTGTCAGTTTCATACTTGTCGGAACCCATTACGAAGACAGGAAGTCCGTAACGTTCCTTACGCATCTTTGAAGAGTCTATGCGGCTGCTATCACGACGCACAGGACCAATGTCATCCGTAACATATCTTTCGGCACCGTTGGCATGCACCAATGACGAATCCATCTGCACGTCGATATGCTCTGCCGTAAGGTCCATGTTGTCATACTTCACATTGGCATTACCGAAAAGGAAAGCCTTTCGAGTATCGCCATAATATACCAATGAATCGTTGGAGGTATAGTTTACGGGGAAGTCAATGCCGTTCTTCTTCTTTCGGTTGGCAGAATCAGCAGCAATGGAATCATCCAACGCCTTGTTACGGAGATAAATCGCCAGATGGAGCGAATCGAGAGTATCAAGGGGATTGATGGAGTCAAGGCTGTCAATAATAGCAGAATCTTTTCCGAGCAGGGAATCCGCCATATTAGCGGCTCTACGCAATAAAGTGTCTGTCAATGTCAGGCTGTCACCCTTTAGGCTGTCAGCAACCTCTTCTGTGCCAGTGTTTTTCTGCGCTACCTGCACTATGTTACTTGCCATCACGAAGATAATGGCAAACAACAATATGAAGATGGTCGTACGTACACGCATAAAAATCGCGGCAAAATTACTAAAAAGTGAGCAAAATACCAAACAAAATAATATTTTTTAATTTTTTTGTTTGTATTTTCGAGTGAAAGTAACATCAACGAAAATAAATGGTTACTAACGATTTTACTACCTTTGAGTAAAAATCTTGTAAACGCCATCGGCAACTTTGAAAGACTATTTTTTTACTTTTTTATTTTGTTGTTTCGAATTAATTGTGTAATTTTGCCGTCAGAAACAAAATTTGTTAGAATTATGATCGGCTGCCTCCGTGTTGAACGAAGCGTCAGGAGTGCCAAGAATGTAGTTTACAATGAACATAACGTCTGGCATCAAAAGTGGATGTTCAAATCCTATAATATGTCTTTAGTTCTTTTATGTCATACGCACCATTTCTTGAGTTCGTGTTATTTTGACTTCATGCTGCAATATTAAAAATAAATTTTTATACTGCAAAGAAAATCGTAATAATTTTCAAAAAAGAAGTTTTTTCGCATTTTACCCCTCACCTCTCACTCTATATGGCTGCAAATCCCATAAACACTGGGCTCATGCCGAGTGAGGGGTACATCTCACCCCTCACTCACCTCTCACTCACTACTCCCTTAACCCCTCACTCCACTTGCCGAAGTCTAAGGTCAAAAGTTAAAAGTTTTTTTCGTTTTGGTTTTCGTAATATTCCGACGGGAGCGGACTCTTGGTCCGACAAGCACGTACCGGGAGTCCGACTGGAAAGGGGAAATTATTGTAAAGAGTGAGGGGGTGAGTGAGGGGGTGAGTGAGGGGTCAGTGAGAGGTTAGTGAGAGGTTAGAGGCACCCCTCATGCTCCTCAACATTAGTATTCATGGGCTATCCGATGACTTTGAGTGAGGGGTGGGTAAAAGTTCCTTTTCTCTTACTTCTTATACCTCTCTCCCCAGAGTTTGAGCATTTGCTGATAGAGTTTTTCTTCTGAAGGCGTATGCTGGGCATGCCATAGGCGTTTGTCCTTCAGGGCATCAGGCATATACTGCTGCGGAGCGAAATTGCCCGGATAGTCATGAGGGTATTTATAGCCATCGGAATATCCAAGCTCTGACATGAGTTTTGTGGGAGCATTACGCAGATGTAGTGGAACTGGTTGATTGCCTGTTTCATTTACAAGGCTCAACGCATCATTGATGCCACAATATGCAGAATTACTCTTTGGCGACGAGGCAAGATACACACAAGCCTCAGCAAGGGCTATGCGTGCTTCGGGCCATCCTATCTTCATGACAGTATCGAAGGCTGCATTGGCAAGCAGCAGGGCGTTAGGATTGGCAAGACCAATATCCTCCGAGGCACTGATGACAAGGCGGCGAGCTATAAACTGTGGGTCTTCCCCACCCTCTATCATACGAGCCATCCAATAGAGAGCAGCATCGGGGTCACTGCCCCTGATACTTTTGATAAAGGCAGATATGATGTCATAATGCATCTCACCATCCTTATCGTATGCAAGGGGATTTTGCTGAAGCCTGCGAGCCACCAATTCGTCGGTAATCGTCACCTCTTCTGATGACTCTGACTCTACCAGCAACTGAAGGATATTGAGAAGTTTGCGGGCATCGCCGCCGGAATATCTCAGCATGGCATCTGTCTCTGCCAGCTTTATATTTCGCTGTTTCAATTCTTCGTCAGTGGCAATAGCCCTATGCAGCAACTCCAGCAAATCATCTTTTCCCAGGCTTTCAAGCACATAGACCTGACAACGCGACAGCAGAGGGCGTATCACCTCAAAGGAGGGATTTTCGGTAGTAGCACCAATGAGGGTCACTATGCCACGTTCTACAGCCCCTAAAAGCGAATCTTGCTGGGACTTGGAAAAACGGTGTATCTCATCAATGAATAGTATGGGAGAGGCTGTTGAAAAGAACCTGTTGTTCTTTGCCTTGTCGATGACCTCACGAACCTCCTTAACACCACTTGTCACAGCACTCAAGGTATAGAATGGCGTATCGAGCTTATTGGCTATTATCTGTGCCAATGTTGTTTTTCCAACGCCAGGAGGTCCCCACAGAATGAAAGAAGAGATATTTCCGGATTCTATCATTCTGCGAAGTACAGCACCTTCTCCGACAAGGTGTTTCTGACCTATATAGTCGTCCAATGTACGCGGACGAAGACGTTCTGCTAATGGAAGCATTGAAAATTGAGAATTGAAAATTAAACCTTTGACTTTCGACCTTTGACCTTCGACTTTTGACCTTTGACCTTATACTCAAAGAAGTAGTCATTCTGCTTTTTCTTCTTTTTCATATCATGCTCGGTGAATACAGGTTTGAGAGTATATGGGTCGTAACCTGTATAGAACATCTCTGTAGCAGTAGTCATAGGTGTTGGGGTAAAATCCTGCACCTGCTCAAGACGGTATCCCATTCTACGCGTGAGTTCAGAGAGTTGTTTCATGTCTTTCTCTGTGCAGCCAGGATGGGAGGATATAAAATAAGGTATCAGCTGCTGTTTCAGCCCGCACTCACGGTTTATCTTATCGAAGATGCCATTGAATCGCTTAAACAATTCAAAAGAAGGCTTTCGCATGATATTCAGGACATAATCAGAAGTATGCTCCGGAGCAACCTTCAGACGTCCTGACACATGATGCATTATCAGTTCCCGTGTATATTGTCGAGTGGACCGATTGGTCTTCTCATCTTTGCTATGATGCAGCAGCAGGTCATATCTCACGCCAGAGCCGATAAATGATTTCTTTATCTCTGGCAGAGCATCTACCTCATGGTAAATCTCAAGCAAGGCAGAATGGTCTGTATTCAGGTTAGGACATATCTGTGGATGGATACAGGAGGGGCGTTTACATGCCTCACATGCCTTGAGGTTATTACCATGCATGGAATACATATTTGCCGATGGACCACCGAGGTCTGACAGATAGCCCTTGAAGCCGTCAAGTTTCACGACTTCCCGAACCTCCTTCATGATACTCTCCTTTGAGCGGGAGGCAATGAATTTTCCTTGATGTGCAGAGATGGTACAGAAAGCACAACCGCCAAAACATCCTCGATGGAGATTGACGGAAAACTTTATCATTTCGTATGCAGGAATCGTCTTTCCCTTATATTTCGGATGTGGCACACGCTGATAAGGCAGGTCAAAGGAAGCATCTATCTCTGCCGTCGTCATTGGCGGATAAGGAGCATTGACGACAACATAACGTTCCCCGACTTGTTGTATCAATCTCGAAGCATGCATCTTATTCGATTCTTCTTCTATATGCCTGAAATTCTCCGCCTGACAACGTTTGTCCTTGAGACAGGTCTCATGAGAATGGAGAAGGATATCTCCCTCCTGGGGTATGACATTGTCTGTAAGATATACCGACTGCGGTATGTTTTTCCACTCTTCACGGGGTGTTTCACACAATGCAACAGTTGCCTTTTCGCCCATGCCGTAGGTTATGAGGTCTGCACCAGAAGACACAAGTATGGAAGGCATCAATTTATCCTGCCAGTAATCATAGTGTGTCAGCCTGCGCATCGAAGCCTCTATACCACCAAGCACTACAGGAACGTCAGGAAACAGTTCTTTTAGTATCTTGGTATAAACAATGGTAGGATATTCCGGACGGCAATCATGACGTCCGTCTGGAGAATAAGCATCTTCTGAACGCAAACGTTTCCGAGCAGTATATTTATTCACCATGGAGTCCATTGCTCCAGGTGATATGCCAAAGAATAAACGCGGTTTCCCCAATTTCTTGAAATCCCTGAAATCACCATGCCAGTCAGGTTGGGGGACAATAGCGACCTTATAACCATGAGCCTCCAGGGTTCTGCCTATAACCGCAGCACCAAAAGAAGGATGATCTACATAAGCATCCCCGGAAAACAGAATGACATCAAGCTCATCCCAACCTCTTAATTGACACTCCTTCTTGGTTGTAGGTAGAAAATCTGTCAGCATCATGGTGTAATGAGGAATGCCAGGATACCACCCATTATGGTTGCCTGCATTGCCCTGTCATTTATACATTCAAACGGAAATCCCATAACAAAAGTATGGAAGCCCACATTATTAGCGACTGCCGCTGTTTGACCATCAGCATATTGCATTGCTATGAAAGCACTGTCTTCCGCCTTCAAGACATCGCTTTGGGTGGTGGCATAATGCTTGTCATTCAGAATATTTATCAGGTAAATCTCCTGCTGCAATCCATTAACCTTGTAGTTATAGTCACGAATGGTCCCGCCACAAGTTGAATGGAATACTGTATGCATGAATTCAGATTCCTTGGCATCCATCATGTCAGACACCACATATGAACCGCTACAGAGAAGCGAGCCGCGTCCTTGTGCTACATAGCTGTATAATTTCTGCTGGAGGGATTCTGAAAACGTCTTGTAATATCTCAGAGAATGACCGTCATTTTTCTCATTTCCAAGCAGGAGGTCAACCACCTTATAGCCTGCAAGGTCATAATTGCCCCACTCTACGGCTTCTTTAGACGTGCTGACAATATTATAATAGTTTGCTGCTGCTATGGCGCGGGCATGTTCAAGCGAATAGTTGAAATCATTTCCCGCCAATACCTTGCCAGTAAGTCCTGATGTAGCCCAGCATACAGTAGGACCATAAGATAATCCTGGGTCAGTATCTATCGAGAAGCCCTTCTTCCCATTTGAGCCTTCAACGATGGCTGGCGAAGAAAGACGCTTGAATCCATTTACTATTGCTACTGTCGGTGCTCCATAAGCATGCCACATGCACACAAGTTCTTCTGTAGGGAAACTCTCACCGCCGGCATTGACAGCAGTAATCTTAAATCGATAGACGATGTCAGGATATATAGGTATTTCCGTCCATGTCTTGGTAACATTGGTACCATTGTCATATCCCAGACTTCCCATTGCCATATAAACATTATATGATGATGGTTTTGCAGAAGGCTCCATGTCGTCATTCTGCGCTACCCATGAGAGCGTTGCCATACCTGAATTATCCTCTGGGGAATTTGGTTTCAATGTGATATTGAAACCAACAGGAGTAAGAGGCTGCACCACCGCCTTTTGTCCATGGGCTTCAGCCTCAAAACGTAGAATTGTTTTGTATATTGACCGTGCCAGATTAAACTTAAAATCTGGGTCATGACCATAGCGCATATCAGCAAAACTCTCATGCGAAAGAGTCTCAAAAATAGCTGATGGCATACCAGGAAGACGTGTCTCTGAATAATTTCTGTCATATAGGTCACGCCACTTCCATATACCATATATTTTTTGAAGGTCACGTTTTGAGTTATCAAGAAGACTTTGAGCAAAATCGCGAGAATGTAATCTCGTCACTCCACTACTCAAGCGACCCTCATTGAAGTTTGTAGTACATACAGCGAGAGAACCATACAGGGTTCCGTCATTATTGTATCCTGCATCCGAATGAACAGCAAGGGACAGGTCTATGGGAACTTTCAAGCCATCAGCCTCAGGGACATAAGGAGAGCCGCCTGCAAGCCAGTTGGTCATCAGAGAACGTACATTTATATCGTCCTTGTAATCGTCTTCCCCCTTATACCCTGCATAGACATTATATGGAGCGCCAGCCCATTGAGCATAATAACGGGCACCCTCAAGAGAGCGCATCAAACCACTTGTACTGCCGCCTCTGGATATATTCCCCATGCCGCCGCCAAACCGGACAGCTCTTGATGTTACTATTCCCTTGCCAGAAGACTGTGATGACACAACAATCTTATTATATTCTGAGCTACCTGTTCCGAAATAGAATGTTCCGAGATATACCCATGTACCACCTCCCATACGTTGATTGACACGAAAATCGGTACGCATACCATCATGATACACACAATACAGAGCATCATCAACACTCTTGTCCTCCGTTGTATATGACACATATACAGCATAGTTTCCCGCTTCGGGAATATTTGGCTGATAGGTTACAAATTCTTCCTCTTGTTTTGTTGCATGTGTCCTCTTTACACTGCCTTCGCTAAAAGGATTATATCCGTCATAGATTACCTCATTAGGTATATATGACCCTTTGTCATTGTCAACTATCACCTCATTAGGCTGCCAGTCACGTTCTCGTGGAGTAAAGACAACTGCGCCAGCGTTTTCGAGCATCGGGATAAGATATGGCACAACGATAGTCTGGGTAAAAAGGTCTTCTGTGGTTGAATAGAGCAAAGGTCTCTGCCACTTCCAAAAGCCTTTTTGTACATCATAGTAGTTTCCATGACTCTGCCATACAGAAAGATGCTTTCCTGACAATGCAGCAGCAGGCTGCACAGGGCGAGACACGTTTTTCACCCATGGATTGCCATCGTATGAATGCTTTCCCCACCAACCATGTCCATAAGTCTTGTCTTTCTTATGCTTAAAGCCATGTTTATCATGATCAATATTAACAGGAATAGTTCCGACATCCTTCACTGCGTGTTTTCCGCATGAGGCAAAGAGAACCAAGACGGCTGTTATTATATATACGACAATATGCCGATTCATAAGTTATATCGAAAAATTTTCAGGGTGTTTTCCTTTGAAATCCTTAAAATACTGTTTTATCTCCAATATCTCCCCCTCAACGTTTCCTGAAGGCACAATACTTTTTGTACATTGTATCAGCTTCTTTTGGTAATCAACCCCATATAAAAGAACAGGGATACCCGCCTTGTGTGCTATAAAATAAAATCCCTTCTTCCAATCAGAATTAAGGCTTCGCGTCCCTTCAGGAGTTACACAAATACGAAACTCTGGCATCTTTATCGCTATATCTGCAAGAGTATCAGTCATAGAAACATGCTTTTGCCGAAAAACAGGTATTCCTCCCGTCTTCTTAAAAATGTATCCCAACGGCCAAAAGAACCACTCCTTTTTCATCAGATACTGTATTGACACCCCTTCAGCATGTGAAAAAAGCTGACCGAGAACAAAGTCCCAGTTACTTGTATGGGGTGCCAAGCAAATAACACACTTTTTCGGGAATGGTATCGTAATATCCGTATGCCATCCCATTTTGCGGTAAAGTAGCCAGCGACAAAAAGCTTTAAGCATGTAAATTATTTATGTGGTCAACTACTTCGTTAACGCTATTATTGAAATCAGCTATCAACTTCTTATAATATTTTTTTGCAGGCATCCCTGGTTCCGGATGGGACACCCTCATTATAAAGTCAGAATGAATATGCATAATACTGCGAAGCAATGCATCTGCGTTCTGCTTATCACTATTATAATACGATGAAACTGATATACATTCAGCAAACAGTTCTCCACAAATGTAATTAATACAACGCTTTAATGATCTTTTATTTGCCATAACAATTAATTTTTATTCACTGCAAAAATAGTAAATTCCATTCACATTTTATGCTGTGCAAAATACCGTTTATGTTTTTTAACACTTTTTTTGAACAAAAGTTACATTTATTACTAATCTCTCATCTTTTTTTATTACCTTTGCGCTCTGAAAAAATACAAGAATAATGGCAGAATTAAAGGATTTAACGAAAAGAGCTGACAACTATAGCCAGTGGTATAACGATTTGATTGTTAAGGCGGACTTAGCAGAACAGAGCGCAGTCCGAGGATGTATGGTAATCAAGCCATATGGATATGCTATATGGGAAAAGATGCAGGCACAACTTGATAAGATGTTCAAAGAAACAGGTGCTGTAAATGCATATTTCCCCCTTCTGATTCCAAAATCATTTCTGTCACGCGAGGCTGAGCACGTCGAAGGATTTGCCAAAGAATGTGCCGTTGTAACCCACTATCGTTTAAAAACCAACGAGACCCATGACGGTGTCGTCGTTGACCCTTCTGCCAAACTGGAAGAGGAATTGATTATTCGCCCTACCTCAGAAACAATCATCTGGAACACATACAAAAATTGGATTCACTCTTGGCGCGACCTACCATTGATGTGTAACCAGTGGTGCAACGTGATGCGTTGGGAAATGCGTACACGTCCTTTCTTGCGTACTTCAGAATTTTTATGGCAAGAAGGTCATACAGCACATGCTACACGCGAAGAAGCTGAACAAGAGGCACAGAAGATGCTGAAAGTGTATGCAGAGTTTGCCGAAAAATGGATGGCAGTACCTGTAATGCAAGGTGTCAAGAGCGAGACAGAGCGTTTTGCCGGCGCTTTGGACACATACACTATTGAGGCGATGATGCAAGATGGCAAGGCTCTGCAGAGCGGCACATCACACTTCCTCGGACAGAATTTTGCCAAAGCATTTGGAGTACAATATCTTACAAAGGAAAACAAACAAGAATATGTCTGGGCTACCTCATGGGGCGTGTCAACTCGTCTTATCGGAGCGCTAATCATGACACATTCAGATGACAACGGTCTTGTTCTTCCTCCTCGTCTTGCACCACTACAGGTCGTTATTATACCTATAGGAAAAGGTGAGCAACAGGAGCAGATATCACAATTGTTCCAACCAGTTATCAAAGCCCTGAACGACAAGGGTATCAGTGTAAAATATGATGACGCCGACAACAAACGCCCAGGTTTCAAATTCGCTGACTATGAATTAAAGGGTGTCCCAGTTCGTGTTGTAATGGGAGGACGAGATCTTGAGGCTAAGACAGTGGAAATCATGCGTCGTGACACTTTGGAGAAAGAAACCGTACCATTCGATGGGCTTGCCGAACGCATCGAGAACTTACTTGAAGATATACAGAACAACATCTTTAAGAAGACCAAAGACTTCAGAGATGCACATATATACGAATGTGACAACTACGAAGAATTCAAAGAAAGAATAAAAGACGGTGGCTTCTTCCTATGTCACTGGGACGGCACACCAGAAACTGAGGCACAAATAAAGGAAGAGACACAGGCAACAATTCGCTGCGTCCCATTCGCATTTGAGCAGACATCAGGCACAGACATGGTATCAGGCAAACCATCAAAATGTAGAGTCCTAATTGCCAGAAGCTATTAAAAACATAAAATAATCGAAATAAAATAATCGAAATAGAGATGGAAGAGAAAACTAACATAAATCATCATCATTCAACTCATAAACATCACCACGATGATATTCATGAGTTCCGTAAGCATAGCATTAATAGAATACAAAGAAGAAAACTCATTAACAGAGTAGCATATTGGGGTCTTTTCTTCATTGCACTATTAAGTGTTATTGCTGTTTTTGTTGTATATACTATTTTGTAATTTAAAACATTACAATATTACTCTTTTGAGTATATATTTAGCAGGTTACTAATAGGCAAAATCAAAAAAATGCATTTTTTTTTGGTGTTTTGCCTATTTTTTTGTACCTTTGCACCCGCTTTGTGTAAAAACAGCACTTAGCAACACATTTTTAATTAATAATTTAACAAGAACTAATGATGAATCATTACGAAACCGTTTTCATCCTGACTCCCGTTTTGTCTGATGACCAGACAAAGGAAACGGTCGCTAAGTTCAAGAATGTACTCTCTGACAATGCAGCCGAGATACTGAACGAAGAGGCTTGGGGACTCAAGAAAATGGCTTATGCTATTCAGAAGAAGTCAACAGGATTTTATTTCCTCTTTGAGTTCAAGGCAGAGCCATCAGTAGTAGAAAAGCTCGAGACAGCATTCCGTCGCGAGGAGAAAGTAATCCGTTTTATGACCGTCAAACTTGACAAGTATGCTGCTGCGTATGCAGAGAAGCGTCGTGCCAAGTATGCTAAAAAAGAGGAGGCTTAAACATGGCAGAGAACAATTCTGAAATCCGTTATCTTAACGCTCCAACAATCGACACTCGCAAGAAGAAGTATTGTCGTTTCAAGAAGAGCGGTATTAAGTACATCGACTATAAGGACCCTGAGTTCCTGAAGAAGTTCCTCAATGAGCAGGGAAAGCTCCTTCCACGTCGTATTACCGGCACATCTTTGAAGTATCAGCGTCGTGTAGCACAGGCTGTTAAGCGTGCTCGCCAGATTGCATTGCTTCCTTATGTAACCGACATGATGAAATAATTTTAATTAGGAGGATTACACAATGGAAATAATACTGAAAGAAGATATTATCGGTCTTGGTTTCAAGAACGACATAGTTAATGTAAAGTCTGGTTACGGACGCAACTATCTCATCCCAACAGGAAAGGCTGTTATCGCTTCTCCATCGGCAAAAAAGGTTTTGGCAGAGAACCTGAAACAGCAGGCTCACAAGCTTGCCAAGATTCTCGAAGATGCTGAGAAGGAAGCTGCCGCACTGAATGGCGTATCACTTGAGATCAAAGCAAAAGTAAGTGCCACTGGCGTACTCTATGGTTCTGTTAATGCAGGTACTATTGTTGAAGAGTTGGCTAAGAAAGGCATAGAAATCGATCGCAAGAAGGTTGTCATGAAGGACATCAAGACTGTAGGCGAATATGCCGCTACCGTTATTTTCCACAAGGAAGTACGTGTAGAAATCCCTGTAACAGTACTCGCAGAAGGCAATGTAACAGAACAAGCACCTGTTGCTGAGCCAGAGCAGGCTCCTATTGCTGAGCCAGAAACTCCTGTTGCAGAAGAGCAGGCTGAAGTTACGGAATAAAAACGACACATCAAAAAAATAGATAAAATCGCACCAAAGAACAAGCACTTTGGTGCGATTTTGTTTTTAAGTGTACGTAAAAAATTGATATATATTATTTTATCTTTTTTTTTTATTAAATATCTTTCCAAAAACTTGAATATTTTTTTATTTTTTTTTACCTTTGCACGCAAATCAATAGGAAATTTTATATACCCACCAGAAAATTTGAACATAGCTCTTTATGGTAAAACCTGATTACATCTTTGAATCCTCATGGGAAGTTTGCAATAAAGTTGGCGGCATTTACACTGTATTGTCAACTCGTGCCAAGACACTCCAGGAAGAGTTCTCCGACAAAATTATTTTCATTGGTCCTGACTGTTGGGGCGACAAGAAGAATCCTTTCTTCATACCAGACAGCAGTATTCTTAAGGACTGGCAAGAAGCAACCACTTTAAAAGTAAAAGTCGGCAGATGGGATGTTCCAGGCAAGCCAATATCTATTTTGGTAGATTTTGTACCCTTCTTTGCAGAAAAAGATTCTATTTACGGCAAATTGTGGGAAGATTTTCAGGTTGATTCACTTCATGCTTATGGCGACTACGATGAAGCCAGCATGTTCTCTTATGCTGCAGGTCTTGTAGTTGAAAGTTTATACAAATTCCTAAAACTCGAAGATAAGAAAGTCATTTATCAGGCAAACGAATGGATGTGCGGTTTAGGTGCACTATACATTAAGAAGAACATTCCTGCCATAGGGACCATCTTCACAACTCATGCTACAAGCATCGGACGCTCTATTGCCGGCAACAACAAGCCACTATATGACTACCTCTGGGCATACAATGGTGACCAAATGGCTGAAGAGCTTAATATGCAATCAAAACATTCCATCGAGAAACAAACAGCATGGAACGTAGATTGCTTTACAACAGTATCAGACATCACAGCAACAGAATGTAAGGAACTTCTGGACAAGCCTGTGGATGTAGTTCTCCCAAATGGCTTTGAAGACGATTTCGTTCCCAAAGGAGCAACATTCACAAAGAAACGTAATGCTGCACGCAAGACATTGCTCAAACTTGCCAACGTCCTGACAGGTAGCCATTTCCCGGAGGACACTCTTATCGTAGGCACATCTGGACGTTATGAATTCCGTAATAAAGGTATCGACGTTTTTGTTGAAGCAATGAATCGTCTCAATCGTGACGAGCGTCTGAAGAAGCCAGTATTGGCATTCCTTGAGGTACCAGCATGGGTTGGCGAACCACGTCAGGATGTTATTGAGAGACTCAAGAATGCAAAAGGTATAAACACATACGACACTCCACTTGAAGCCCCAATGATAACTCACTGGCTTCATAACATGTCAAGAGATAACGTGCTTAGCATGATGAAGAGTTATGACATGTGGAATCGCAAAGAGGATAAAGTAAAGATATTGTTTATTCCAAGCTATCTCAATGGCGATGACGGTATTCTAAACATACCATATTATGACGTCATCATAGGCAAAGACCTCAGCGTCTATCCTTCATATTATGAGCCATGGGGATACACACCATTAGAGAGTATTGCTTTCAGTGTCCCTTGTATTACCACAGACCTTGCAGGCTTTGGAGTATGGGCAAACACCATGAAAGGAGCTTATTCTGAAATCGAAGATGGTGTAAAGACAATTCATCGTACAGATTACAATTATTCAGAAGTGGCTGATGCTATTAAGGATACAGTTGCGAAATATTCAGGATTCACCCCTGCTCAGATTAAAAAATGCCGTACGAAAGCATCACAGTTGTCAAAGAAAGCCCTTTGGAAAGAGTTTATTAAATACTACTACGAAGCATACGATTTTGCATTACGTACAAAAGCATAAAATCCACTTAAAAATAAATTTATAACTATTATGAAAATCAAGTCTGATTATGCAAACACTCCTATTTGGAAGGAGTTTACAGTTAAATCAACCCTCCCAAAGGAGTTAGAGTGTCTCGATGAAATAGCACACAACTTGTGGTGGGTATGGAATTACGATGCTCGCGACCTATTCCGTTCTCTTGATGAAGAAATCTACGACCAGGTTTCTCACAATCCAGTACAGTTACTTGAGCGTCTCTCTTATGAGCGCAAAGAAGAGATTGTAAAGGACAAGAAGATTATGGCTAACGTAAAGGCCGTATATCAGCACTTCAAGGATTACATGTCTGTAAAGCCAGACAAGAGTCGTCCTTCTGTTGCTTACTTCTCTATGGAGTTCGGTATCCACAACTCTTTGAAGATTTATTCTGGTGGTCTCGGAATGCTTGCCGGTGACTATATCAAGGAAGCTTCAGACTCTAACGTTGATATGTGCGGTATCGGTTTCCTTTATCGTTTTGGCTATTTCAAGCAGAGCCTTTCAATGGACGGACAGCAGATTGCTAACTATGACGCACAGAATTTCAATTCTCTGCCTATCACAAAGACACTGGATGCAGAAGGAAAGCAAGTTGTTGTCGATGTACCATATATGAACTATAATGTACACGCACTCGTATGGCAGGCTAATGTAGGTCGTGTAAAGCTTTATCTGCTCGATACAGATAACGACCTGAACTCTGAATATGACCGTCCTATCACTCACGCTCTTTATGGTGGTGACTGGGAGAACCGTCTGAAGCAGGAGATTCTTCTCGGTATCGGTGGTATGCTGATGCTTGAGAAGCTTGGCATCAAGAAGCAGGTATATCACTGTAACGAGGGTCACGCAGCACTCTGTAACCTCGAGCGTCTTGTTTCATACGTTAAGAGCGGTTTGACATTCAATCAGGCAATGGAAGTAGTTCGTGCTTCTTCACTCTATACCGTACACACTCCAGTGCCTGCTGGTCACGACTACTTCGACAAGGACCTCTTTGGCAAGTACATGGGTGGCTATGCTGACATGCTCGGTATCTCTTGGAAAGAGTTTATCGGTATGGGTCGTATCAATCCTGATGATGATAACGAGCGTTTCTGTATGTCAACATTCGCATGCAATACCTGTCAGGAGGTTAATGGTGTATCTATGCTTCACGGCTGGGTATCTCAGAAGATGTTTGCTAATATCTGGAACGGTTATTACCCAGAAGAGAACCACGTTGGTTACGTTACCAATGGCGTACACTTCCCATCATGGTGTGCTACAGAGTGGCGTGAGCTTTATGATAAGTATCTGAAGCCTGGGTTCTATGAGGATCAGTCTAACGAGGACCTGTGGCATGGTATCTACGACTGCCCAGACACAGAGATTTGGAAGACTCGTATGGCTCTGAAAGAGAAGCTCATCAAGTATATCCGTGATAAGTTTGCTGAGTCATGGCTGAAGAACCAGGGTGATCCTGCTCGTGTAGTATCTCTGCTTGAGCGCATCAATTCTAATGCACTGATGATTGGTTTCTGCCGTCGTTTTGCTACTTACAAGCGTGCTCACTTGCTCTTCACAGACCTTGAGCGTCTTTCTAAGATTGTAAACAACCCTGAGAAGCCAGTATTGTTCTTCTTCTCTGGTAAGGCACACCCAGCAGACGGTGCAGGACAGGGACTTATCAAGCGCATCTACGAGATTTCACAGCGTCCAGAATTCCTTGGTAAGATTATCTTCCTTGAGGACTATGACTACCAGCTGGCACGTCGTCTCGTATCAGGTGTTGATATCTGGATGAACACTCCAACCCGTCCACTCGAGGCTTCTGGTACATCAGGTGAGAAGGCAGAGATGAATGGTGTCGTAAACCTCTCTGTCCTCGACGGATGGTGGGTAGAAGGTTATCGCAAGGGTGCTGGTTGGGCATTGAAGCAGGAGCGCACTTACGAGAATCAGGCATATCAGGATCAGCTTGACGCTACTACAATCTACAACCTCCTTGAGAACGAAATCGTACCAATGTACTATGACAAGGACAAGAAGGGTCTGTCAAAGGATTGGATTCAGGTTGTGAAGAATTCTATTGCAACTATCGCTCCTCACTATACTATGAAGCGTCAGCTCGACGACTACTATTCTAAGTTCTATACAAAACTGGCTGCTCGTTCTGCAAAGATCAATGCAAAAGGCTACCAGTTGGCAAAGGATATTGCTCAGTGGAAAGAAACTGTGGCAGAACGCTGGGATTCCATCAAGGTCGTTTCGTCTGACACTAATGTGCTGCGCGACGGTGCCGATACGGGTACTAATCCAAAGATCACCTACGTCATCGACGAACAAGGTCTTAACGACGCTGTAGGTCTTGAACTCGTCAGCCTCAAGAACGATCAGGAGACCACCGACCGCAAGGTTAACAAGGTAGAGCAGTTCAAGCTCGTGAAGCAGGAAGGCAACCTCTACACCTTTGAGTGTCAGATGGATGTAAAGCGTGCCGGCAGCTACAAGACCTGCGTGCGCATGTTCCCAAAGAACGACCTGTTGCCACACCGTCAGGACTTCTGCTACATTAAGTGGCTTGACTAAAAGAGTATTTTTCCCCAGAATCCGTAATTATGTAAATCTGCGTGAAGACACTTTGGAATACCATAAACGGAATACATCGCATTGAGGCTTGGGAGCCCAATTGCTGGATACAGTACACTTGTCCCTCTGAAGCAGATCAGAAGGAAATGATAGATACATATCATATCCCAGAATACTTCATTTCGGATATTAGTGATGCTGATGAAAGGGCACGTTTCGAGTATGAAGAAGGATGGCAGCTCGTCATCCTTCGCATACCTTACATGAAGGAAATAAAGTCACGAACGCCATACACCACTGTGCCTCTCGGCATAATGCGCAAGGGCGATGTGCTCATATCTGTATGTTTCTTTGAGACAGACATGATGATTGACTTCGTTTCTTATCAGGAACGCCGAGGAGTAGGATTTACCGACTATGTCGATATGATATTCCGCCTCTTCCTATGCACCTCCGTATGGTATTTGAAGCGTTTGAAACAAATCAGTTTCCTTCTCAACAGAGCAAAGCGTAACATGGATCATGGGGTTGACAATACCTCTCTTGTAAATCTGTCTCGACTGCAGGATTCTCTGACATACTTTGAGACTTCCATCCGGGGTAACGAAACCCTGTTACAGAAGCTGAAGTTCAAGTTGCCTGTTGACGAACTTGATGTTGACCTCATTGAGGATGTCACCATCGAGATGGCACAGGCACGTGAGACGGCACATATTTACTCTGAAATCCTTGAGTCAACGATGAATACGTACACTTCTATTATCAACAATAATATGAATACTATCATCCGTACACTCACGTCGTTCTCTATCATTCTGATGTTCCCTACCCTTGTGGCATCATTGTTTGGTATGAACCTCATCAATGGTATGGAGACAAGTGAGTATGGATTTCCCATAGCTATTGGCATCAGTATTGTCATAAGCCTTGGAATGTGGTGGATATTGAGAAAAAAGAACCTGCTGTAAGAGAGATGAATTTACAAACAACAGTAAAAATTCAAAAAGCAAATTTTGAGATAAAGCCCACGGACAATTTTTTGTTCGTGGGTTCTTGCTTTGCAGATAAGATTGGCGGCATTTTCAAGGACAATCACTTCCGGACAATCGTCAATCCGTATGGAGTGATGTATAATCCTGCCAGCGTCCTGCATACTATCACAAAGGAAAAGGAGGCTGGTGCAAGCTATGATATAGCAATAATCACACTGGGCACCAACCACGTATATATACTCAACGAAACAGGCGAGATTGTAGATAACTGCCAAAAACGCCCTGCAAGTCTTTTTACCGAGCAGGAACTCTCTGTTGAAGAATGTGCTGACTACCTCAGGCAGTGCGTAGAATTGCTTCAGGAGATGAATCCCGCTGTTCACGTCATTTTCACCGTCAGCCCTATCCGCTATGCCAAGTATGGTTACCACGAAAGCCAACTCTCCAAAGCAACCCTCCTTTTGGCTATAGAAAGTATAAGGTCAAAGGTCAACGACCAAAGGCTTAATTTGCAATTCTCAATTGTCAATTCTCAATCCTCAATTAGTTACTTTCCCTCCTACGAAATCATGATGGACGAACTGCGCGACTACCGTTTCTATGCCGATGACATGCTTCATCCTTCCGACCTGGCAGTACGCTATATCTATGACCGTTTCAAGGAAACATACTTCTCTGTAAATGCCAAAGCGATGGAGGTTGAGTGGCAACCTATCAAGAAAGCTCTTTCCCACCGTCCGTTCAATGCCGACAGTGAAGAGTATAAATCATTCATAGCAAAGGCGAAGGCCGACGAAGAAGCTTTCTGTAAAAGATGGAAATTATAAAACTCTCCGACACAGCTTCCACAAACGACTATCTTCTTGGTCTCAATACCGACCAAGAACTCTGCGTCGTTACCGACTACCAGAGTGCCGGCAAGGGGATGGGCACAAACACTTGGGAAAGCGAGCCAGGCAAAAATCTTCTTTTCTCTATCCTGCTCCATCCCACATGGCTGCCAATCAACAAGCAATATCTGCTCTCTATGGCAGAAGCTGTTGCAATAGTAGAGGTATTGGGAGACGGCTTTGAGATAAAATGGCCCAACGATATTTACTATGGTGACAAGAAACTATCCGGCACACGCATAGACATCAATCTGCAGGGCAGTAATTTGAAAGACGTCATCATCGGCACCGGCATCAATGTCAACCAAGAAGTCTTCCTAAGTGACGCCCCCAACCCCGTTTCTTTGAAAAACATCACAGGCAAAGAGCACGACCGCGACACCCTGCTGCGAGACATCCTTGAAAGGTTTTCCGTTTACTATACTAAACTTCAGAAGGATTTTTTGCGTCCTTCACTTGATGGTATGAGGAGTTGGATTGACTATCAATATCACAAAAATCTTTACCGCCGCACAGGACTACATACCTACGCAGACAAGAACGGCACTTTCTTAGCAGAGATTGTCCGCGTAGCAGAAAACGGCATCATCACCCTCCGTCGCCAAGACGGCACCCTCAGCCAATATGAATTTAAAGAACTGCGGTTCTGCTAAGGCATTCCATCTTATAACTTCCCTTCGCTTACCTCTAAAGACTGAGCAAGAATAACTTGCGAAAGTCGAATTATATTAATAAAGGGATTAAAGTCCCAATTTTATAATAAACGTAGGCTGCAAATGCGCCATAGCCTTCTTGCCTTTTGCCACCGTCACGTGGTTTGCAAGTTTTATGATGAGTCTGTCTTTGATACTTGTCATTCTATCACTTCCTTATATTTGGAATTCTACTGCCAAGAAGGGCGACGTAAACGAGGACGGCAAGGTCAACGGCACGGACATTCAGGAGGTAATCAACATTATCGTGAATGCGGAGTGATCTATAATTCATAATTAACTTCGTCCTTCTTTTATAGATAGAGCGAAATGTTTAAGCCCTCTGAGTACAAATGTGCTCAGGGGGCTTGTTTATTCATGTTTTGTATATGTTATTTCTAAAAATATATCTCAAACAAGCACTTTTTGCAGTTTTGCAACAATGAATTGCAATTTTGCAATAGGCATATCTATTCTTATTATGTATATTTGCTGCGGAATTTATCTATTAATTTAAAAATAAATATAGTTATGAAAAAATCTATTTTAACATTGGTGCTTATGCTAACGGCGATAGCTGTCGGAGCACAGGAATTCACGGTGGACGGCCTGACCTATAAGGTTACAAACATGGATTCCGTGACAGTTAAGTCCTATAACACTTTATATGGCAAAGATGTGAGGATTCCCTCTACCGTAACCAACGGTCATACGACCTACAAGGTTACAGCAATAGGAGACAATGCCTTTTACGCCAAGCCCATTAAAAGCATCTCGATACCTGCCAGTGTAGAGATTCTTGGCGAACAGGCTTTCACCTATAATGACAGCCTTCAGTCTATTCGCATCGAGGACGGCGACACCCCGCTTACTCTTGTTGACGCGTGGTAC